>VOFG01003092.1_pt1 | contig 51474 bp, 89 predicted proteins | sample 5384171 | NCBI WGS metagenome assembly VOFG01 (sample SAMN12384726, study PRJNA508395) | human gut metagenome | isolation source: healthy gut F | host: Homo sapiens
TTTCCGGTATTCCGTCGATCGTTTACGGTTTGTTCGGTATGCTGTTTTTTTACGAAAACCCTGAAAATGGGATACTCGATGATGTCCGGTGCCTGTACACTTCGCCATCATGATTCTTCCGCTGATTATGCGAACAGCAGAAGAAGCCTTTAAAATCAGTTCCGGATTCCTATCGGGGAAGCAAGCTTTGACTGGGAGCCGGAAAGCTTCGTACGATTTTTTAAAATTGTTCTTCCATCTGCCGTACCCGGCATTCTTTCCGGTGTCATTCTTGCGACAGGCCGTGTCGTAGGAGAGACGGCAGCGCTTTTTCACAGCAGGAACGATTGCAAAGGTGGCAGGCCTTACGGATTCCGGCCGTACCCTTGCCGTTCATATGTATGCACTTTCCAGTGAAGGCCTCTATATGAATCAGATGTATGCAACCGGCGTCATCCTGATGCTGATTGTCCTTCTGATCAACGGCTGTTCCGGAATGATTGCGAAGAAAATTGCAAAAGAAATAAAAAGAGAGACGAGAAAAAACATGAGTAAAATAGATGTATCCAATATGGATCTTTATTACGGAGACTTTCATGCCTTAAAAAATATCAATCTTAGCATTGATGCCAATGAGGTGACGGCTTTTATCGGACCTTCCGGCTGTGGTAAATCGACACTGTTAAAATCCATCAACAGAATGAATGATCTCGTTCCGGGCTGCCGGATCACCGGTGAAATGCTGTTGACGGAGAAAACATCTACGGCGGAAAAATGGATGTCAACGGACTCCGCAAACGGGTCGGCATGGTATTTCAGAAGCCAACCTGTTTCCGATGAGCATTTACGACAACATTGCCTGGATGGACCGAGAACCCATGGTGTCCGTTCCAAAGCGAAGCTGGATGATATTGTGGAGCAGTCTCTTCTGACAGGCGGCAATCTGGGATGAGGTGAAGGACCGTTTGAAGAAAAGCGCACTTGGCATGTCCGGCGGACAGCAGCAGCGTTCTTTGCATTGCGCGCGTGCCCTTGCCGTACAGCCGGAGGTTCTTCTGATGGACGAACCAACTCAGCACTGATCCGATTTCTACTTCCAAAATCGAAGATCTTGAAAAAGACTGAAAAAGATTATACTATTGTCATGGTAACACACAATATGCAGCAGGCAGCCAGAATTTCCGAAAAACCGCATTTTTCCTGTTAGAGAGAGGTAGAATACGGAGAGACCGAACAGATCTTCTCCATGCCGAAGGATAAACGGACAGAGGATTATATTACAGGGAGGTTTGGCTGATATGCGGGAAAGATTTGAGCAGCAGATGGAAATTCTGCACACGGAGCTGATTGAGCTTGGCGCACTCTGCGAGCAGGCAATCGGACGGACATATGAGGTTCTGCTGGAGGGAAACCAGAGAGCGGCAGAAGAGATTATCAAAAAAGACCAGGTTGTCGATGCGAAATAACGGGAGATCGAGGATCTCTGCTTCCGCATTATTTTACAGCATCAGCCGGTAGCACGTGATCTGCGTCAGGTATCTGCGGCATTAAAAAATGATTCCCGATCTGGAGCGGATCGGAGACCAGGCAGCGGATATTGCGGATATCGTAAAAGTAACGAGTCTTGGTGTGCCGGATGCAAGCATCCGTCTGAAGGATATGGCGAAAGCAACAGCTTCTATGGTAACAAAATGCATCGATGCATACGTTAAGCAGGATCTGAAGCTTGCACGGGAGGTTATCGATTTCGATGATATCGTGGATGATCTTTTGATGAGGTCAAGGATGAAATTCTGCAGGGTATGCGAAAGGGAATTACCACAGATGTCCAGTCTCTGGACTATCTGATGATTGCAAAATATTATGAAAGAATCGGTGACCATGCAACAAACATTGCGGAATGGGTTGTGTACTCCATTAACGGTCACCATAAAGGGGAATAACAGATGATCTACTGCGTGGAAGATGAAAGAAATATACGGGAACTGATCGTATACACACTGGAATCGAGCGGTTTTACCGCAAAGAGGCCTGAAAGCGGAAAAGAGCTGAATGCAGCTATTGCAGAACAGCTTCCGATCTGATTCTCCTGGATATCATGCTTCCGGGAGAGGATGGTCTTGAAATTCTTTCACGCCTCAAGGCATCGGAAGTAACAAAAAAGAAATTCCGGTTATTATGGTAACGGCAAAGGGCGCTGAGTATGATAAGGTCATGGGCCCTGACTGCGGAGCCGATGACTATATTACCAGCTGTTCGGCATGATGGAATTTATCGCAAGGGTACGTGCCGTGCTGCGCCGTGCCGGAAAAGAAGAGAAGGAAAACGATGTGCTGGAGACCGGGGGATCTGCAGATCCAGGTGAAACAGCATCAGGTTCTGGCCAAAGGGGAGAAGGTTACCCTGACCTATAAAAGAGTTTGAACTGCTGAAATTTTTAATGGAAAATAAAGGAATTGTCCTTACGAGAGACCGTCTGCTCGGGCCATGTCTGGGGCTATGATTTTGACGGAGAAACCCGTACGGTAGACGTTCATGTGCGTACACTCCGCCAGAAGCTGGGCGAATGCGGCGAGCTGATCGAGACGGTCCGCGGCGTGGGATACCGGATAGGAGGCTGAGAAAGTAAGATGCGTAAAAAGTCTTTCAACATGCGGGAGCGTTGATTATCGCTGCGATTATCCTGACTTTTTTCACCATGAGCTGGGCAATGTACAACAATACGGCGGAGCAGCTTCGTGTTTCGGTGAGAAATGAATGTGAGTATTACAGGTATTTTCTGGACAAGATGGTGATGACAGTCTGGATAAACCGGCCGGCAAGATTACAGCAAGCCGGGTCACCCTGATTGACACAGACGGAACCGTTCTGTTTGATTCGGTCGAGGATGAGAACATGATGGGAAACCATTCCGGGCGGCCGGAGGTGATTGAGGCGGAAAAGACCGGGGAAAGCAATATTTCCCGTTATTCCGAGACCCTGCGGAGCAAAACATATTATACGGCACTGCGCCTGGACAATGGAAAAATCATCCGTGTTTCCCTGACAACGGACAGTGTGTTCGGTGTGATGCTGCGGAATATATGGCTTGTGGCTGTGCTGATTGCGGCAGTCCTTGTCGTGGAGCTGCTGATGGTCAGCCATATGACAAAGGCGCTTGTAAAGCCGATCAATGAGATTGATCTGAATCATCCGCTGGACAACAAAGCGTATGAGGAATTGAGTCCGCTGCTTGGAAGAATTCATCAGCAGCAGAAGCAGATTCAGCAGCAGATGGAGGAGCTCCGCCATAATCAGGAGGAGTATCTTGCCATCACGGAATATATGAAGGATGGTCTGATCGTGACAAACCAGTCGGTCGTACTTTCCATCAACCGTTCGGCACAGAATCTGTTTGATGTGACAGCGGAGGAGTGCATTAACCACAATATCGTGACAGTCAGCCGCAACGAGCAGCTGAAGGAGGCACTGGATCATGCGCTGGAGGGCAGTTCCGAGGAACGGATGCTGGAGATAAATGGAAGAGTCTATCAGCTTCTTGCAAATCCGGTGCGTGTGGACCGTGTTGTATCCGGTGCGGTCATCCTGGTGCTGGATGTGACGGAAAAACAGAAAGCGGAGGTGATGCGCCGTGAGTTTTCTGCCAATGTGTCACATGAGCTGAAAACACCACTGATGTCAATTTCGGATATGCGGAGATCATAGAAAATAACATGGTGAAACCGGAGGATATTCAAAATTTGCGGGAAGAATCCACAGTGAGGCGAGCCGGTTAAGCTCTCTTGTCGAGGATATTATCAAGCTGTCCAGACTGGACGAAAACGACCAGTCAATCCCGATGGAGGAAGTGGATCTGATGCAGATCTGCCGTGATGTCGAGGACATCTTTCCATACGGGCAAAGGAGCAGCAGGTGAAGATGACACTGAGAGGAGAGAGCTGCCGGATCAAAGGTGCACGACAGGTTCTCTATGAGATGATCTACAATCTCTGCGACAATGCGATCAAGTACAACCGCAGGGACGGTGAAGTTGAAGTGACGGTTTCACGCGGAAGAAACGGACGGGCAGTGGTATCTGTGGCAGATACCGGAATCGGAATTGCAAAGGAAGATCAGGAGCGGATCTTTGAACGGTTCTATCGTGTGGATAAGAGTCATTCCCGCGAAACGGGAGGTACCGGACTTGGACTTTCCATTGTGAAGCATGGAGCGATTCTTCATGATGCAAAGATTAAAATTGAGAGTACGCTTGGAACCGGAACAAAGATTATTCTGGAGTTTTAAGTGAAAAACAGATACCGCAAAAGACAGCATGTGGGGAAGAATCTATGCGGGAGGCCTGGAAAATTCATGATTTCCAAGCCCCAAAGTGGTTCCGTCCCACATGCTGTCTTTTTGCGGTATGGCTTGCATCGTTACAAAAATGCAAATTCGTTGTTTTGAATAAACAGAGTATTCAATATTTGGTAAATATGATAAGGGGTTTGGGGTTGTTTTTTGATGCAGAGTATGGTATTGTAAATATAACGAGTTCCGGAAACGTTACCGACACCGTTTCCAGAAAAACAGACGAGATACAGGCAGCCCTGTTTTTACGAAACAAAATGAGCTGGCTAGAAGGGCTGTATAAGTTACAATTTGCTGCGTATCCGTGAACAGGAATTATGTATTTGTGGGGACGGATGGATAGAAAAAACGACAAGGAGAAAGGGTTTAAAAATGAGAGCAAGTGGTATTTTACTTCCGGTGGCTTCGCTGCCGTCCCGATATGGTATCGGATGTTTTCGAAAGAAGCGTATGAATTTGTGGATCGCCTGGAGGCCGGCGAGAGCTACTGGCAGATTCTTCCACTGAATGGACCGACGGGATATGGAGATTCGCCGTACCAGTCGTTCTCTACTTTTGCAGGAAATCCATATTTTATTGATCTGGAAACCCTGGTAAAAGAGGGACTTCTGACAGAAGAAGAGTGTGATGCGTGCGATTTCGGCGACAATGCAGAGTATATTGATTACGAAAAGATTTATCTGTCCCGTTTCAAAGTACTCAGAAAAGCATTTGAAAGATTTGCGGCAGATGACGTATATGATGCATTTGTATCGGAAAATGGTTACTGGCTGGAAGATTATGCGCTGTATATGGCGATTAAGGATGCTCTCGGCGGAATCAGCTGGAGTGAGTGGCCGGCAGAATTAAAGGACAGAGAAGAAGCAGCACTGAATCAGAAACGGGAAGAGCTTGCCGGGAGATTGCATTTTACAAATTCCAGCAGTTTATGTTCCTGAAACAGTGGAAAGCACTGAAAGCTTACGCAAATGAAAAGGGTATCCGTATTATCGGTGATATTCCGATTTATGTGGCATTTGACAGCGCTGACACCTGGGCAAATCCGGTTCTGTTCCAGTTTGATGAGGACAACCAAAAGCCGTTGCCGGATGCCCGCCGGATGCGTTCTCCGCAACCGGACAGCTCTGGGGCAACCCGTTATACAAATGGGACTATCATAAGAGCACAGGTTATGCATGGTGGCTGTTGCGTCTGGCTCACGTGTTTAAACTGTACGATACTGTCCGCATCGACCATTTCCGCGGATTTGATGAATATTATTCCATCCCATTCGGTGATCAGACGGCAGAGCGCGGCCACTGGGGAAAAAGGACCGGGCATGGATCTGTTCAACACCGTCAAAGAAAAGCTCGGCGATGTGGATGTCATCGCAGAAGACCTGGGATATCTTACCGAGAGCGTGATCGAAATGGTGAAAGAATCCGGCTATCCTGGTATGAAGGTGCTGCAGTTTGCTTTTGACTCCCGTGAGGAGAGTGATTATCTGCCGCACAATTACGAGAGAAACTGTGTTGTCTACACCGGAACGCACGACAACGATACGATTCTTGGATGGTATTATGTCATGAGTGAGGAAGACCGCGAATTCTCCAAAGAGTATATGGGAAATGCAAAGAGTACCGACGAGGAACTCCCATGGGATTTTCATTCGCATGTCAATGGAGAGTGTGGCAAATCTGGCTGTCACTCCGATGCAGGAATTTTTAGGTCTTGGAACGGAGGCAAGAATCAACTATCCGTCTACACTTGGAAATAACTGGAAATGGCGCCTGCTTCCAGAACAGTTTACACCGGAGCTGGCAAAGAGAATTTCACCGGCTGACACAGATTACAGCACGTATTGCAAAATAAAAATACGCGCCGGAGAGAAAGCAAAACAGGCCGGGAGAAACAAGCCGGAAGAGATTCCGGCAGAACAGGTACAGAGTTTAAAGGAGAGGCCTGCAGAATATTGAACAGGTAACAATCAGGGACATTGCCCGCAAATGTAAGGTAGGCGTGAGTACCGTATCGAGAGCGATGAACAATCATCCGGACATCAACCCGGAAACAAAAGAGATGATTCTTAAAGGTGATTGCCGAATCGAATTACGTACCGAACAACAGTGCCAGCACTCTGAAGCGGTCGAATGCGAAAGCGATTGCCATTCTGGTAAAAGGCATGGACAACATGTTCTTCAACAACATGATCAGTGTGATTGAAGAGGTTGTGCGAAAAAAGAAATACGCCTGCATTATTGAGCGAGTAGAGGAAAAGGCAAATGAGGTAGACTCCGCGATCGAGATCGTCAAAGAAAAACGGCTGCGCGGCATCATTTTCCTCGGCGGAAACTTTACGCATCCGCATGAGAAAATGGCGCAGATCCCGGTTCCGTACGTGATCAGTACAATCGGGGCGGTTTCAGACGGAGGAAAACCGTGCGCGAGCGTATCGGTCGATGACTACAGGGAAAGTTATAAGATGGTAGATTATCTCTGTGGTCTCGGGCACCGGCGCATTGCCATCATTACCGCCTGCGAGGACGACATCAGTATCGGACGGCTCCGTCTGAATGCGTACCGCCAGGCTTTACTGGATCATGGGATACCTTATGACCCTGATCTGGTATTTCATATGACGAAGGACGATACGTATTCTTTCGCCACAGGGTACAAGATAACAAAAGAAATTCTGGAAAAAGACGGAGTTTTTCCGCACTGTATGCCACCGCGGATACGCTGGCAATCGGTGCGTGCCGTGCCTTAAAAGAGGCAGGGCTTACCGTGCCGGATGACATTTCCGTCGCCGGATTTGACGGAATTGATGCAGGAGAGTATTATATACCCAGCATCACAACGATCCGTCAGCCGGTGGAGCAGCTTGCCGCAGAGACGGCGAAGATGCTGTTTTCCTTAATTTCAGGAAAAGAAGAACCCTGCAGCAAAGTATACGATGGGGAACTCGTCGTAAGGGAATCTACGAAGTCGCGGATCGCGCAGCAGTAAAATATTTGCTGTTTCGCTGCCCCAAAAAAAGTGATTCAGAAGTGAACCGTCCCATTCAGGGAAAAGCTTTGAATGGAACTGCGAAAAGCTGCCAATTGCAGGAAATCCGGAATGGCAGCGCAACTAAATGACACTGTGGGAATTTATCCACAGCAATACGAGGAGAAAAAAATGGAAGAAAGAATTCAGGCAATCTTAAAAGAGCGTTTTGGAAGAGATCTGGACAACTGCACAAAGAGCGAAATCTTTGAAGCCCTGATGGTTATCACCAAACAGGAGATGGCAGGTCGCAAAAGAAACACCGGAAGTAAGAAGCTGTATTATATTTCAGCAGAGTTTCTGATCGGAAAACTGCTGTCCAATAACCTGATTAACCTTGGCATGTACGAGGAAGTTGAAAAAGCACTTGCAGCTCACGGAAGAGAGCTGACCGAGATCGAGGAGATGGAAATGGAGCCGTCCCTTGGAAACGGAGGCCTTGGCCGTCTGGCAGCATGCTTCCTTGATTCTATCGCAACGCTTGGCCTGCCGGGAGACGGTATCGGCCTTAATTATCACTTCGGTCTGTTCCGCCAGCTTCTGGTCGACCACAAACAGAAAGAAGTGAAAAATCCATGGATCACAAATGAGAGCTGGCTCGTCAGACAGCCGGTATCCTTTGCAGTTCCGTATAAAAACTTCACGATGCATTCTACCCTGTATGATATCGACGTACCGGGTTACAACAATGGCTGTAACAAACCGATATCTGTTCGATGTAGATACGGTAGACGAGAGTATCGTTCCATCAGACAGCATCAACTTTGACAAAGCATCAGATCCAGAAAAACCTGACACTGTTCCTCTACCCGGATGACAGCGACCGTGCCGGACAGCTGCTTCGTATCTACCAGCAGTATTTCATGGTCAGCAACGGCGCACAGTTCATCCTGATGGAGTGTGAGCAGAAGGGCTACGATCTGCATGGAAGAAGCTGTATGATCACGTTGTGATCCAGATCAACGACACCCACCCGTCCATGGTAATCCCGGAGCTGATCCGTCTGCTGCAGGAGAGAGGCTTTACCATGGGAAGCCATCGATGTTGTAAGCAAAGACCTGTGCATACACCAACCACACCATCCTGGCAGAGGCACTGGAAAATGGCCGATCGATTACCTCGAGGAGGTTGTTCCGCACCTGATGCCGATTATCCACGAGCTGGACGCACAGGCAAAGAAGAAATACAAAGATGAGAAACAAGCGATCATCGACAAGGAACCGCGTCCACATGGCAAGAATGGATATCCACTACGGATTTTCTGTTAACGGCGTTGCAGCACTGCACACCGAGATCCTGAAAACTCCGAGAATTGAAACCGTTCTACGATATTTATCCGGAGAAATTCAACAACAAGACAAACGGAATCACTTTCCGCCGCTGGTTGCTGCACTGCACTGTGATGAACTGGCACAGTATATGGATGGAGCCTGATCGGACAGGGATTCAAAAAGATGCCGACGAGCTGGAAAAACTGCTTAAATACAAAGACAACAAGAAGGTTCTTGCAAAACTTGAGGAGATCAAACACAACCGCAAACTGGATCTCAAACAGTTCTGTATGAGACACAGAATATGTACTGGACGAAAATTCCATCATCGATATTCAGGTAAAACGCCTGCACGAGTACAAACGCCAGCAGATGAACGCCCTGTACGCTATTTACAAATACATGGATATCAAGAGCGGCAACAAGCCGAAAACCCCGATCACCATGGTATTCGGTGCAAGGCTGCACCTGCTTATATCATCGCAAAAGATATCATCCATCTGATCCTGTGCCTGCAGGAGCTGATTGATAACGATCCTGAGGTAAGCCCGTACTTCAAAGTGATTATGCTTGAGAACTACAACGTATCAAAAGCTGCAAAGGTGATCCCGGCAGCAGATATCTCCGAGCAGATCTCCCTGGCATCCAAAGAGGCATCCGGAACCGGCAACATGAAATTCATGTTAAACGGAGCCCTGACGCTTGGAACAGAAGACGGTGCAAACGTTGAGATTGGCGATCTTGTCGGAAAAGAGAACATCTACATCTTCGGAAAGAAACCGCAGGATGTCATCGACCTGTACGCAGATGCTGCTTACTGCTCAAAAAGACATCTATGACGAAGATCCGAGATTGCAAAGCTGGTTGATTTCATCGTCAGCGATGAGCTTCTTGCTATCGGCGACAAGGTTTGCCTGGAGAGACTTACAAAGAGATCTTGAACAAAGACTGGTTCATGACGCTGCTCGACCTGAAAGAGTACATCAAGACAAAAGAAAGAGTATACAAAGACTACGAGAACAAAGATGCATGGAACAAGAAGTGCCTGATCAACATCGCAAAGCAGGCTTCTTCTCCTCCGACCGTACCATTGCACAGTACAACGAGGATATCTGGCATCTGGCATAAGTGCAGAACATGCATACAAAAACGCCGCCGCAGACGATTCGGTTCGTCCGCGGCGGCGTTTTTAATGCAATTTTATGAAAGATTCAGCCGTCTGCTTAAGATATAGCGGCAGATCAGGAACAGAACAACGCAGAGCACCACGGTGATGATAAGTGTGGAAACCGAGGATGTGGTAACCACAGCAGTCGGTGTGGAGTCCTGGAAAACACGGACGATGCTGATTCCGCCGAAGATCTGGATCACGGTAGTCATGCCGATGTAAGAGAGACAGCCGTCAGAATTTTGTGGCTGGATACCAGGCTTCCGATGCTGATGGCGGCATAGAACAGAAGAATGCCAAAGAACAGCGAAGCGAAGAAGCCAACGATGGAAAACAGTGCCATACCGATGTGGTTCGTGATGCCGATCAGGGAAAAAGCAGCATCGGCAACACCGGTAATCTGTGCCCAGAGATAGGACAGAAAATCGGAAAAGGTCATGGTCTTGTTGTAAAAAAGCAGGGTGTTTGCGGTAAAATACCGGATTGCGGACGGCAGAAGCAAAAAGCGAAGGAAGCGAGAACGGAAAGTGCGTTTAAGATGCTCCATGCGCCGAAAACCAGCATTTTGGAGAGAATATGATCCGTTGCCGATACCGGAAGGACGTTGGTCGATACCCTTCGTCGGTAAAAAGATTTTTATAGTAGCGCTGGATCATCAGCACCTGTGTCATGACGGATGCGGCGATCACAATCAAAACGTATGCAAACAGATAGAGGACGATCAGCAGATCCGGCAGTTCAGAAATCTGGGAAAAGAGGAATCCGAAGCCTCCGAGAGCGCCCATGAAAATGGCGGCACCGTTCAGCAGCGCCATGTTTTTCCAGCATGCTTTCCACTCATGTTTCAGATATTTTTTAACATTTGAATACCTCCCTGAAATAAGAATCAATCGATTCACCCTCCTGCATCCGGATATCCTCAACCGAGGCGTGCAGTTTTAACTGGCCCTCCTGGATAAAGATGACCTCATCGAGAATATTTTCGACATCGGAAATCAGATGTGTTGAGATGAGGATGGATGCGTCTGGTTCGTAGTTGTTTAAAAATCGTAGATAAAATGTAATCGCGTGCTGCCGGATCGACGCCTGCAATCGGCTCGTCGAGGCAGTAGAGCTTTTGCGCGGCGGCTCATCGTGAGGATGAGCTGGACTTTCTCTTTCGTTCCCTTCGACATCGTTTTCAAACGGTCCTTCGGGCTGATTTTTAAGGATTCCAGCATGGCATTGGCGCGGGACATGTCAAAGTCCTCAAAGAAATCGCTGTAATACGTTAAAAGATCCGAGACGCGCATCCAGCTGCCGAGATACATTTTATCCGGCAGATAGGAGACGATCCGTTTTGTCTCAATACCGGGATGATTTCCGGCGATGAGGACTTCACCCTCACTCGGGGTCAGCAGTCCGTTCAGCAGCTTTTAAGAGCGTCGTCTTTCCGCTTCCGTTGGGCCCCAGCAGTCCGATAATTTTCCCGGAATCCAGGGAAAGGTTGAGATGATCGAGCGCGGTGTGGTTTCCGAAGCGCTTCGTCAGGTCTTTACACGTTACAAGTTCACTCATGATTTTCTTCCTCCTCAATCGTTTCGGCAAGTAGCTGCCGGATTTCCTCCAGGGTTATGCCGAGCTGTTTCATGTGGGCAACAAAAGCAGATACTTCTGCGGCGGCAAGTTCTTTTTTTTCATCTGATGAATCAACTCCTTATCTTCGGTAATAAAGCGTCCGCTGGTCCGCTGGGAATAGATCAGTCCGCTGCGTTCCAGTTCGGAAAGCGCTTTCTGCATTGTGTTCGGGTTGACGGCGGCCTCCTGCGCGAGATCGCGGACGGACGGAAGCTTATCGCCCGGCTGATAGCGCCCGGTGATGATGTCCATCTGTACCCGCTCGATGATCTGCAGATAGATCGGCCGCGAGGAATCAAGATTCCATGGCATATGGCATTCACTCCTTTTTGTACTACTGTATTAATTTGATGGTACAATCATACAATCGGTTTATGGATTTGTCAAGAAAATTAAGAAAAATTTTAGATTTAGAGGTTAAATTGTGGTAAACTAAGCGTAAGTGCGGCACATTAGTATTAGAAGAAAAACCGCAGAAATAGTTCCGTCTAAAAAGATGGATGAAGGGAGAAATATGGCAGAAATTAAACTGAAAAAAGAGAAGAGATGGATCCGGCGTACTGCTGGGATCTTTCGAGTTTGTTTGGTAGTGATGAAGAATTTGAGAAAACAGAGCAGGAGCTTGCGAAGAAAATAGAAGCGTTCCGCGCAAAACAGGGAACAATGAAAGAGAGTGCAGAAGCGCTGTATGACGTTCTTTCCGGTCTTGATGACATCAGCCGCGTCTTTTCCAGCCTGTATGTCTATGCAAGCCAGAAATATCACCAGGATATGGGAAATCAGAAGTATCAGGGCTATGCCGGAAAGATGGACAGCATGATGGCTGTTCTTGCGGATGCCTCTTCTTTCGTAGAGCCGGAGATCCTGGAGCTTGACGAGGAGACGGTTACAGAATTTGAAAAAGCATATGAGCCGCTCCGTCTGTACGATCGCATATTAAAAGAAAACTTCCGCAAGAAAGAGCACATTCTCGCGCCGGAGATGGAGGCTGTTCTTGCAAAAGCCGGAGAGATGGCATCCAGCCCGGATCAGATTTTCTCGGCATTTTCGAACGCAGACCTCAGATTCCAGCCGGTCACGGATGAAGAGGAAAATCAGGTTCCACTGAGCCACGGCACCTTCGTCGGATTTTTTACAGTCGAAGGACCGCCGGGTCAGAAAAGAAGCGTTTGAGAAGTATTATGCGGAGTATGAAAACACAAAAACATGCTCGCCGCAACGTTCGGTGCCAATCTGAAACAGGCCGCATTCTTTGCAGATGTAAGAAAATATCCATCTGCACTGGCTGCATCGCTGGATGGCGGAAATATCCCGGTTTCGGTTTACGACAAGCTGCTCGAGGCGATTCATGCAAAAATGCCGGCGATGTACCGCTACGTGGCACTGCGTAAAAAGCTGCTCGGTGTGGATGAACTTCATATGTATGATGTTTACGTTTCTCTGACGAAAGAGTACGAGCAGAAATATACGTATGAGCAGGCGATCGAGATCGTGAAGAAAGCGCTTGCCGTGCTCGGGGATGATTATGTGGCACTGCTGGACAAGGGCTTTTTGGAGCGCTGGGTGGATGTTTATGAGAACGAAGGAAAAAAGAGCGGTGCTTACTCCTGGGGTTCTTACGATTCCCATCCGTATGTGCTGATGAGCTTTAACGGAAATATCGATTCGGTCTTCACACTGGCGCATGAGATGGGCCATTCGCTGCTGCATTCCTGGTATTCGAACCATACGCAGCCGTTTACGTATGCGGAGTACCGCCTCTTTGTCGCTGAGGTGGCATCAACCTGCAACGAGGCACTGCTGATCCGCTATCTGCTGAAGCATGCGAAAGAAAAAAAGAGGAGAAGATTTTCCTGCTGAATTATTTCCTGGATCAGTTTAAGGGGAACGGTGTTCCGCCAGACGATGTTTGCGGAGTTTGAGAAGCGGATTCATGAGAAGATGGCAGAGGAAGGCACGCTGACGGCGGACGGTATTTCGGAGCTGTATCTGTCGATCAACAAGGAGTATTTCGGACCGGATATGATTTCGGATCCGCAGATCGCGCTGGAATGGGCGAGAATTCCGCATTTTTTATACACCGTTCTATGTATATCAGTATGCAACGGGATTTTCGGCGGCGATTGCGATCAGCAGCAAGATCCTGGCAGGGGAGCCGGGTATCGTGGAGAAGTACAAACAGTTCTTAAGCGGCGGCTGCTCGATGGATCCGATCGACCTTTTGAAGATCTGCGGCGTCGATATGACGAAGCCGGAGCCTGTGGAAGAGGCGCTGGATGTGTTTGCTTCTTATGTGGAGGAGTTGGAGAAGCTGACCGCGGAAGCGTAAGTACAGGTTTTAAAGTTGCATAAATTTGATGGGAAATATGTGTGAAAAATATACAAAATTTGGCGCGTTTTTCCCTTGAAAAAGTTTTTGGATATGTTACAATATTATTACAGAGTAAAATGGATGAGCTGGAAATTGAAAAATATTTGCGATTAAGAGGAGAATTTCCGTATTTCTGTCGAATGCGGAAGATTAAACGTAAATTTTTCGGAATGCGGCTTTGCTCCTGTAAAATGGGGAGTTACGGGCCGCGGCCGGCTATGAAAGAAATATTACTGTTCATTCAGCAGTGAACTGTAACAAAAACAGACGGATAGCAGATGAAGTAAGGGTGAGAGTATGAATTTATATGAGGCTATTTTGTTAGAAAATCAGTAAGGAATTATTGTTTTGATACGCTTCCGCCGCAGACTTTGGATAAGATTTGGGAGCATTATAAGGAGATGCCGGCACTGTTTTCGGGCATCGGTGTGGATATGGCGATTCTGGACAACAGAAAAGGGCAGGAGAGAATGCTCAGTATGTTCAGTGTGAAGGCGCCGTATTATATGGCTTTTTATTCGGAGTGAGTCAGAACGATATCTGATGAACGTGGGTTATATTATGGAACAGATGGTGCTGTATCTGTGCAGTATCGGACTGGGAACCTGCTTTATCGGAAGTAATCGTGTGAAAAAGGCGGAGCTTGAGAAGAACGGAAAGCGGCTGGTGGGGATCGTCGCTTTTGGTAAGAGTCATGGTTCGCATACGAGACGGCAAAGTGAAGCAAAGAGACTGCCGCTGGAGGATCTTTTGTGTGTTCAAAGAGGGTGCCGCGACAGTGGATGACGCAGATGCTGGAGGCGGCGCGGTTGTCGCCGTCGAGTATGAACAGTCAGCCGTGGAGATTTGTGGTTTATGATAACCGGATTCATATTTTCTCAAAGAAGCACAGTGTGGAGAAGCTTCGGAAGTGGGATGAGGTGAATTTCGGGATTATGTTTGCAAATATGAAGGTGGCAGCAGAGGAGCTGTGGCTGGATGTTGACCTGATCAGACTCGGGGATATTTCGCAGAAAAACTTCTCAAATAATCAGTATGTGCTGAGCGCGATTCTGAAGGCGTAGAGGTGAATACGGACGACCTCGCGTGGCTTCGTACCTGCGGTGCAGCGGACGAGAAAAAGAGGGCGGAACTGGCGTGGAAGGGGCCCGGAAAAATGAGAATCAACGCAATTCGTCAGGAAACCTGATGGTTTCCCGACTCAGTGCGTTTTGACCTCTGGTGTTGTGCACCAGAGGTCATCCCATTTTTCCGGGCCCCTCTGCGCTCACAGTTCTTGCCCTCTTTTCTATGCCCGCTGCACCGCAGGTACGAAGCCACGCGAGGTCTGACGGTGGGGACGGGGGTAAAGCGTCTGGATCCGCCAGGAGGCGGATCGGCGTGAGCATGTGGGGTTGGGAGGACGGATGGAAAGGAGTCTGGATTCGTCAGGAGGGTGGTTCGGTGTGAATTTGTGGGGAAGACAGCTGTGCGGGTGTCTGATGGAGAGCGAAAATTGAGGGAATCGTAGATACTTTTGATTTTTTTTGAAAAAAATTGAAAATAGGTATTGACAAATGAGGGGAGTTCCTGTATAGTATCATTTGTAAGGTGCAGCGAGCACTTAGCAAGATAAAAATTAATAAATGCGCGAGTGGCTCAGGGGTGGAGTACAACCTTGCCAAGGTTGGGGTCGCGGGTTCGAATCCCGTCTCGCGTCTCTGCTGGAAACCGGAATGTAAGCATTCCGGTTTTTGCGTTGTGGAAAAATAGATGAAAAAGAAATCTTATTTTTAAAACTTAAGAATATTGCATTTTAAATTTTCATATGCTATAATGCCGATAGGCAATGAAATGAATGGCTTGCAAAAAGTCAACAAAAGCCCCACGAGCTGCAACTCGTGGGGCTTTCTGTGCCTTTTTGGGCAAGGCGGCTTAAACCTTAGGCTGGCTGCCAGTTATTTCTTACCGTCAGCCATTTGCAGAGATAGTAGGCTACTATACTTGCCATAACGGAAAGAAAAATGAAATGAATAGTTCTTGCGCTGTCAACCTCCCCTTCTCTGCCTGTCTGGGAGTGGCAACGTTCATTAGTATAACATACAATTCTTATTTCTAAAATAAAAAAATTCCCTGTTTTTATAAAATTCAAGGCTTCGAAAAAAGTTCTTGCCCGGTAGTTACTACCGTACGGTATGTTAAGGATAACAAAGCAAATCAGCGAAAGGGGAATGTAGTATGAACATTACGATGGAGAATTTTAAAACCGCAAAGTATGATGTGTTTTCTATTTTTGATGACCGCTGGGGTTTGTGTACTGCGGGTACGCCAAGGGAGTATAATACGATGACGATCGGATGGGGTACGATGGGGACGATCTGGGGACCGCCAAAGAAAGGAAAGCAGATCATTACCGTATTTATCCGGGAAAGCCGCCGGACGCATCAGATTCTGCAGAAGGAAGACGAGTTTACGGTCTGCTTTTTTCCAGAGAAATATCGGAAGGATCTTGGAATACTGGGATCAAAATCGGGAAATGATGTGCCGGATAAGATCAGTCTGACCAGTCTGACACCGAAGATGCTGGGAAATGCGGTTGGATTTGAAGAGGCAGAGCTGACCTTTGGCTGCAAAAAATCTATGCGGTCAGAATGGAGAAAGAAGATCTGCCGGAATTTACGCGCGATACTTTATATAAAGATGGCGATCTCCATTATCTGTATATGGGCGAGATTGAAGATGTCTTTGGCATGATTGAGGAATGAAACAGGAAAATTGGCGTGATGTATCAGTATTTCTTATCACAATCTTTGTATATACTGCACCGGGCAGAAAGGCATCAGACTGCGTGAAATGCGGAAAATGTGGGAAAGTATGTCTGCAGCACCTGCAGATCAGAAACCTGCTGGAGGATGTGGTGAAAGAGTTTGAAGCGGGCGTGCTTGAAAAAATTTCGAAATTTACAAAAGTACATCTGATCAGGAGTAACCTGATCAGATGTACTTTTTTGTACGCAGTATATCAGAGTTTGATCCAAGGGGACCATTCTGCTGCAGAATAATTGGATTAATAATTGGCTTTATAAGAATTTCTTTTTTCCGCCGTCACACGGTGCATCCGCTCTGCCATTACAACCATCAGAATCAAAATGGCCATCAGGAATACCGGATACAGTCCGAAGGAAATATGCTGGCCGAGAACGCCGAAAACCGGCGGCATCAGGCAGGTTCCGACGTAAGCAAAGGCCATCTGGATGCCGATGATTCCTGGCTTAAGTCGGCACCGAAGTTTGCCGGTGTCTCGTGAATGATGGAAGGATAAATCGGCGCACAGCCAAGTCCGATCAGGATCAGGCCGATAAACAGAAGGGAATCGCCAAGCGGCAGCAGCATCAGAATCGTGCCGATTGCGATGACAGCCTGTCCGAGCCGGATCATTTTCTGGTCATTTAATTTCATTGTGATGAAACCGCAGAAGAACCGTCCGATCGTGATGCCAATGTAGAACAGGCTTGCCCAGCTTGCCGCACGCTTTGCATCGATGCCGCGGAACAAAGTACAGTAGCTTGCAGCCCACATGCCGGCAGTAGATTCTACCGCGCAGTAGCAGAAGAAGCAGGTCAGAACCTCTTTGACACCGGGAACGCGGATCAGGCGGGAAAAACTTCTCTGTTCCGGAACGGAGGTCTCATCTGCAGAAGCATCAGCAGATGGCTTCTGCCAGAGCGGAAGACTGAAAAATAAAATCAGAGTCAGCACAATCTGAAACAATGCGATGGTACGGTAGCCGTTGTTCCAGGTGGAATGATTGATGGCATATCCCATGACGACCGGACCGGTGCTGCATCCGACGCCCCACATACAGTGCAGCCAGCTCATATGGCGGGCTTTATAGTGCAGGGCAACGTAGTTGTTCAGGGCTGCGTCCACGCTTCCGGCGCCGAGGCCATAGGGGATACCCCAGAGGCAGAGGGCGAGAAAAGAGTGGCTGACGGAGAATCCAAACAGCGCCACTGCTGTTGTGAGAACGCTTACTGCCGTGATTTTTCCGGTGCCGAAGCGGGTATTCAGACGGTCGCTGTTCAAACTGGATACGATTGTTCCGGCGGCAATAATCATAGAAATGATGCCGGCAGAAGAAACAGAAGTTCCAAGCTCCGGATACATGACCGGCCACGCTGAGCCGAGCAGAGAATCCGGCAGTCCGAGACTGATGAATGCCAGATAAATGACAGGTAACAAAAGTGAAACCATGGTAAAAACCTCCTCTTAAGAAAAGATAAAATAAGAATGAATCGTTTTATTGCGTTTAACGCAAAACCAACATTCATAAGCAGTTTTAAAGTATCATAACCGATAAAAAGAATCAATACTTTCTTTTTTTGATTTTACGATAAAATCTTTGTGGAAAAAGCTGTAAATTTATTTATTAATGTAGATTATTTTTTATATCAAATTTATTAGTTATACTTTACAGTACGGAGAAGATCGTGGTACACTAAAAAGAAGACTGGTTGCGGTTCCGGCATCGGTGAACCGTAAGCAGGCATCCCGGTTTGCCGGGGCATTCATATTTAAGAGAACCCAAGGGAGAAAAAATACACAAAGAGAGGTAGACAAGAAATGGGAGGCTTTTTTGGAGTTGCATCAAGAAAAGACTGTACACTGGAACTGTTTTACGGAGTAGACTATCACTCACATCTCGGAACAAGAAGAGGCGGTATGGCGATATATGGGGCAAATGGCTTTTCACGTGCCATCCACAACATTGAAAATTCACCGTTCCGTACAAAATTTGAGCGTGATGTGGAAGAAATGGAGGGAAACCTCGGCATTGGCTGCATTTCCGACTATGAACCGCAGCCGCTTTTGATCCAGTCACACCTTGGAAGCTTTGCGATTACCACGGTTGGAAAAATCAACAACATGGATCAGCTTTTAAAGAGGTTTACGGCAACGGCCGCACCCATTTCCAGGAGATGAGCACCGGTCAGATCAATGCAACCGAGCTTGCGGCATCTCTGATCTGCAGTGAAAAGACGATTCCGGAGGGCATCCGCCATCTGCAGGATGTTGTTGACGGTTCCATGACGCTGTTGCTGCTGACAAAAGACGGCATCTACGCTGCGCGCGATAAAAAAGGCCGCACCCCGCTTGTTATTGGAAAGAAAGAGGGAGCGTACTGCGCATCCTTTGAAAATTTTGCATATCTGAACCTGGGTTACACGGATTACCATGAACTCGGACCGGGTGAGATTGACTTTATTACGCCGGAGAGCGTCGAGATGCTCGTGCCGCCGCAGGAGGAGATGAAGATCTGTTCCTTCCTGTGGGTTTACTATGGTTACCCGACTGCGTCCTATGAGGGGATCAATGTAGAGGAGATGCGGTATCACTGCGGTGCCATGCTTGCCAAACGTGATGCGGAAGCAATGTCCATCCCGGATCTCATTGCAGGCGTGCCGGATTCCGGAATTGCCCATGCAATCGGCTATGCGAATGAGTCCAAAGTTCCGTTTGCAAGACCATTCATCAAATATACCCCCGACCTGGCCACGCTCCTTTATGCCGACAAATCAGAACAGAGAAATCTGATTGCCCGAATGAAGCTGATCCCGGTGCAGGCACTGATCGATCAGAAAAAACTGCTGCTGATCGACGACTCCATCGTGCGCGGTACGCAGCTCCGTGAGACAACGGAATTTTTATATCAGAGCGGTGCAAAAGAAGTTCATGTCCGCCCGGCGTGCCCGCCGCTGTTGTATGGCTGCAAATTCCTGAATTTCTCCGCTCCAAATCCGAGCTGGATCTGATCACCAGACGGATTATTCTGGAAAAAAGAGGAGAAAACGCAGAGAAAGTACTGGAAGAGTATGCAGATCCGACCAGCGACCGCTACGAGTCCATGTGCCAGGAAATCTGCCGCCGTCAGAATTTCACCAGCCTCAGATATCACCGTCTGGACGATCTGGTAGAGTCGATCGGACTGCCGAAATGCAAAATGTGTACCTATTGCTTTGACGGAAAAGAATAAACAGGTTATAATGGTTTTTAAACAGGCCAGCTGACAGAAAAATAAGAGTCTGTCGGCTGGCTTTTTTTCTGTAGGAAAAAGAAGAAAAATATATTGGAGGCTTACCTATGGGGATTAGTATTCTGATTGTAGATGATGATAAGCTTCTGGTGGAAAAGCTGGAAGAAACCGTCAACTGGAGCGGAATTGGAATTGATATGGTATTTACGGCAAACAACATCCGCCAGGCGCAGAAGCTGCTGGAAGAGTATCCGATTGAAATGCTGCTGTGTGACATTGATATGCCACAGGGCAACGGGCTGGAGCTTCTGGAATGGATCCGGTACAAAAAGCTGGATATTGAATGTACCTTCCTGAGCAGCTATGCAAATTTCGCGTATGCGCAGATGGCGCTGAAGCTGTCATCAAGGGAATATCTGTTAAAACCGATTTTCAATGTGGATCTGGAAACAGCGCTGCGCAGAGTTGTCGGGATTGTGCAGGAAAAACATCAAAAACAGAAGAAACAGGAGAAAAAGGAGAGAATGAAAAGCAATTCTGGGAGGATCTTCTGGTTCAGTGTCTGCAGGAGGAGTATTGGATTGAAAGGGCAAAAAAGAGCGGATATTGTACTCGGATGAGACCTTCCGTCTGATTCTGCTGCGGGTACTGGAAATTCCGGATAGGAACATTATAAAGGAGATCAGCTTATATAATTTTGTGATTACAAATGTTCTGACGGAATATGTGGAAACAACAGAAATGAAACTGGAAACCGTGGTACATGTCAGCGATCTGGAATGGGCAGTTGTGTTGCGAAATCACGGAAGTGCGATGGGAACGCAGGAGGAACTGGCAGAACTGCGGACCTGTCTGGCGGGTGCGTTTCCGGCAAGATTCTGCATGTACATGGGAAAACCGGCGGTACTGGATGAGATTTCAAAGAGCCGCGATCAGCTCGAAGAGATGGAAAAGTATGTAGTGCCGGATGAAACAGGGATTCTGTATGAGACACGCTGGTCTTTCGTAGAGCGCGATTATCAGGAAGTGCCGTGGAAAACGTATCTGGCTGAGATGGAGCGATCCGATTCCCTTTGCGGCTGTGCGGGAAAAGCTGCAGGAATATCTGAAAAAGCGTGAGAAAAGCGGCGGTCTGCGAAAAAGATTTCACAAGTCGTTTTTTGAAGAAATGATACAGAATATATATGTTTATTTAAAAGAGAGCAATATTGTTTTCGGACAGATTTTTGACAGTGAAGAGTATGAAACGAAACGGAGAGAGGCGGTTCTTTCTGTGGTAGGTGCCCATGCGTTCATCGATTATCTGTTTGATGTGCTGGAAGGTCAGAAAAAGAACGAATCCCCGCAGTGACAATGTGGTGGAGCAGCTAAAAAGACTATATCGAACAGAATCTGAACGAGGATCTTTCAAGATCCGTGCTTGCAGGGAAAAGTGTTCCTCTCAGAGGACTACGTTTCCAAAATTTTTATGAAAACAACAGGAATGTCGCTTCCGAATTATATTGCTGAGCGGCGCATTGAGCGGGCAAAGGAGTATTTGCGCGGTTCATCGCTTCCGATTAGCAAAATTGCGATGGAAGTCGGCTATGGAAATTTTCTTATTTCAGTAAAACGTTCCGGGAGCTGGTCGGATGTACACCAAATGAGTACCGGAGCAGACAAAAATAACAAAAAACGATGTCAATAACAAAAAACGTTCTGATTAAAAAAGAGATGTGAAAAGACATCTCTTTTTAATATACAGACTGCCGGAAAATGATAGAAAAACGCCCCTCTTTTTTGTATAATATGTTCATCGGTTGAAACGAGAGCATGAAAAAGAAAAAATTGTAACGATTCAGAGCCATGCGAAATGGAAGAAAAATCGAGATGGGACTCTGAACAGTTACGAAAAATTTAAAGGAAAGAAGGGATGATATGTGAGCGCCAACCATAGTAAAACCAAAAGAAAAGCTCCATAGGATTTGTAGAGGAAGTGAGAAGAAGCAGGCCATTATATTTACTGATGCTTCCTTCCATCATCATTTTTGCACTGTTTACGTACTATCCGATGTACGGAATTGTGATTGCATTTAAAACTTTACACCTGCGGAAGGAATTATGGGAAGCAGCTGGGCTGGACTGAAATACTTCAAACAGTACTTTAACTCCTATCAGTTTGGTCTGACCATTAAAAACACAATTATCATCAGTCTTTACACCATCGCGGTAACATTCCCGCTTCCGGTTATCATGGGACTGCTGGTTAACCAGATGAAGGCACAGAAGTTTAAAAAGTTCTTCCAGGTATCAACCTACCTGCCGCACTTCATCTCTACCGTTGTTATGGCCGGAATGCTGATCCTGTTTCTTTCCCAAGTACAGGTATTATCGCAAAGCTGGTGGGACTGCTTTGGATTCAAGCTCCCGAACCTGATGGGAAGTGCAAAAGCATTCCCGCACATTTATGTATGGTCTGAGGCATGGCAGCATGTAGGATGGGACAGTATCCTCTATATCGCAACACTTTCCTCTGTAGACCCGACCTTGTATGAAGCGGCAACGATGGACGGCGCCAACAAATGGCACAAAATGATCCACATCGACGTTCCGGCTCTGCTGCCGACGGCAACCATCATGTTTATCATGAGAATGGGAAGCGTTATGAGCGTTGGATTTGAGAAGGTTTATCTGTTGCAGAATACACTGAACAGTACTTCAAGTGAGATCATTTCCACCTATGTGTATAAGATGGGTCTTGTAAGCAATCAGTACAGCCTTTCCGCTGCAATTGGCCTGTTCAACAACATTATCAACCTGATTCTTCTTCTGGCAGTCAACTTCATTTCCAGTAAAATGAGTGATACCTCACTGATCTGACAGAATTTTGAGCCTACATAGGAATGGAGAGCAAAAATATGAGTAAAGCAAAAGCAGTATCAACAAATAAAGTAAAAAGAAATCCAGAGAAGACTGGATTTTCGATATCATCCTGTATACGATCGGCGTGCTTCTGATCATCATCACCTGTATCCGATGTACTTCATCATCATTGCATCGTTCAGTGATCCGGCAGCCGTATCCAACGGACAGATTATGTTCCTTCCGAAAGGAGTTAACTTCAAAGGATACAAACAGCTGGCGAGCTATGCAAAGTTGTGGACCGGCTACCGTAACACGATTGCTTACGTAATTATGGGAACACTTGTGACAATTGTTGTCAATATTCCGGCTTTCCTACGCGCTTTCCAGAAAGCATTTATATGGAAAAAAATTCTTCACGGCATTTTTTTATCTGATCCCGATGTTCTTCACCGGTGGTCTGATCCCGACCTACCTGGCAGTACAGAGATTTCATCTGCTGGATACCTTCTGGGTTATGGTTGTTCCGTTCTCCGTTGTAACGTATTACATCATCGTAGGACGAACGTTCTTCAACAACAGTATCCCGGAGGATCTCTGGGAGGCGGCAACTGGATGGATGTGGATACCTTGGATTCTTCTTCAAGATTGTGCTTCCGCTTTCCAAAGCCGTTATCGCTGTTATTGCCCTGTGGGCAGCAGTAGGAACAGTGGAACTCCTACTTTAATGCATTGATTTATATCCGAAGCGAAAGTCTGCAGCCGCTGCAGATTGTCCTTCGAAGCATTCTGGTCGGCAATCAGACCATGAGTGCCATGAGTACCGGCGCTGCAGCCAGCCGTTGAGGCAAAACAGATGGCCGATCTTATCAAATACGCGATCATCGTGGTTTCCTCGCGCCGATCATGTGTATGTACCCGTTAGTGCAGAAATACTTCAATCAGGGTGTTATGCTCGGATCCCTGAAAGGCTGATCCTGCGGACAGGGAGAGAAGTATTGCAAATAAAAAAATCATAAAGGAGAGATGATGATGAGAAAGAAAACGAAATGGCCTGGAGCGTTGCTCTTTCGGCCGCAATGGCAGCCGGACTGCTTGCAGGATGTGGAAGTAATGGAGGAGCGGAAAGTACGAGTGGAAGCACTGCAAAGAAGTTCTGCCAAGACAGAATCTTCTGCCGGCGATACAGCAGATACCAGTGACCGCCCAACCTACAAAATTGCAACGGTAAGATGGACCGATACCTGGCCGACCGATTTCCTGCATGAAGGCGTCATGAAAGAAATCGAGGACAAGATGAATATCAACATCGACTGGCAGGTTTATTACAACAGTGACTGGTCCGAGCAGAAATCTCTGCTGCTGGCTTCCGGAGACCTCCGGATGCATTTCTTGGCTCCATCTGCTTAACACAGGCAGATATGGCACAGAACAAATCGGCATTCCTGGATCTGACAGATCTGATCGAAAAAGATATGCCGAACCTGAAAGCAGCCTTTGAGGCTGATCCGGAACTGAAAGCAGTCTGCACCAGCCGTGACGGAAGAATCTACAGCTTACCGAAGAAGCTTCCGCTTCGTCCGAAGGTTTGCGGCGATGTTATGTGCATCAACCAGGAATGGCTGGATAACTTAGGACTGGAAACACCGAAGACCTATAAAGAGCTGGAAGAGGTTCTTGTTAAATTTGCAACAGAAGATGCTGATGGTGACGGGGATCCGACCAACGAAATCGGTATCACAAATTCAGCAGGCAGCGGACTGTTAAGCGGTGATCTGCGCCACATTCTTTTCCCCGTTCGGAACCATGGTAAGCCGTGACGGAAACTACATGGGACTGAATGGCGAAGGAAAACCGGTCTTCATGCCGATGGAAGAAAATTACAAAGAAGCAGTAAAATGGATGCGTCAGTTATGGGAAGAGGGCGTTGTTGACCCTGAGTACTTCACACAGGATGGCTCCATGAAGACAGCAAAACAGCAGGCAGATGGAGGTTCTCAGGTAGGTCTTATCTTTGGATGGACTGCAGACGCTCAGGTTGGTCCGAACGTAAATCAGTTTAAGACTCTTGAGGCAGTAGAAGGCTACGATGGAAACCACTACGTAGAAGCAAAGCAACCAATTACCTTGATATATCCGACCGTGAGCTCATGATCTCCAAAGACTGTAAAGATCCTGACACCCTGCTGAAGTGGGCAGATGAATTTTACACCGATCTTGCATCGTTACAGACCTTCTATGGTACGATCGGAAGCCAGATCACAGACAATGGCGACGGAACCTACAATGTAGATGTGCCAAGCGATGGATCTTCTCTGGATACTTCCGCATGGTCCAACTCCTTACGTGACTTCGGACCAAAAAATACATGAACGGGGATTTCTATGACAAAGTTTCTCTTCCGGAAGATCAGGGTGATGGTATCAAACTGGCAGACGATGCAATCAACGAGAAATATGTTGATACTGAGAAAAACTGCGGATTCCCGATGGTTCAGTATACCGACGAAGACCTTTCCAGAATCACGGCAATCGGAACCGATATCTATAAATATGTAGAAGCACAGTATGCACACTGGGTAGTAGACGGCGGCATCGATGATGAATGGGATTCCTACATCGATCAGCTGAAAGCTATGGGTATTGACGAGTTCCTCCAGATTCAGACAGATGCTTACAATGCATACAAAGAAAATCTGGCAAAATAAACAGAAAATAACATTACCTGTAAGCAGGCGTTGATCCGGCGGATCAATGTCTGAGGTGCAAAACAGCAGGAGAAACGGCAGGCCAGAAATGACCTGCCGTTTTTGACAAAAAGGAGGATTTTTACATGTTTTTGGAAAAAGAGGGTAAGTTAATTTATTCCTACGATGGCGAGACCGTCTGCATCGAAGCGTGGGGGAAAGATGCACTGCGTGTGCGCGCGACAAAAAATCGAAGCTTTACCGGCCGTGACTGGGCGCTGGAAGCAAAGGACGCGCATGCGGGAGAGGTTGAAATCTTTGAGGATCCATCAGCAAAAGGCGGAGCCTTTGCCAATATGTATGAGGGGAACGGATACTTCCTACGGAAAAATCACAAATGGAAAGCTTCATGCAGTGATCGTTTCCGGCAGCGTCATTACGTTCTATCATGAGGATGGAAGAGTTCTGTTAAAGGAGCATTTCCGCCGTCTGCGCGATGAGGAAAGCATGCCGCTCAACATCATGGGACGCGAGTACAGCAACGGCGTCGGGGATAATTTCCGTATTGTAGCGCGGTTTGTAGCAAGAAAAGGTGAGAAAATCTTCGGAATGGGACAGTATCAGCAGCATGAGCTGGATCTGAAGGGCTGTATGCTGGAGCTGGCACAGAGAAACTCACAGGTCAGTGTTCCGTTCTATCTTTCCAGTATCGGCTACGGCTTTATGGAACAATCCGGGCGTCGGACAGGTGATGTTTGCGAATAATGGAACGGAATGGGTAACGGAATCCGGGAAAGAAATCGATTATCTTGTGATTGCAGGTGATACCCCTGCCGAGATCGAGGAGAATTATATGACGCTGACCGGAAAACCGCCGATGATGCCGGAATACGGCATGGGCTTCTGGCAGTGTAAGCTCCGCTACTGGAATCAGGAACAGCTTCTGTCTGTAGCAAGAAAAATACAAAGAACTCGGTGTGCCGCTTGATGTGATTGTCGTTGACTTCTTCCATTGGACAAAGCAGGGCGAGTTCAAATTTGATCCGAAATACTGGCCGGATGTGCCGGGCATGTGCCGTGAATTAAAGGAGATGGGAATTCAGGTTGTTGTGTCGGTATGGCCGACCGTTGACATTTATTCCGAAAACTTCGAGGAGATGAAAGAGAAGGGCTATCTGGTTCGCACAGAGCACGGTGTACCGCTGACGATGCTCTGCGGTGGAAATGAAGTCTTCTTCGATGCAACCAACCCGGATGCAAGAACGTATGTCTGGGAAAAAATCAAGAAAAAATTATTACGATCAGGGTGCCAAACTCTTCTGGCTTGATGTGGCAGAGCCGGAATACAGCGTTTACGATTTCAGGAACTACCGCTATCAGCTCGGAAGCGTACAGGAGGTCGGAAATGTTTATCCGAAATATTATCTAAAAGCGTTCTATGACGGCATGACGGCAGAAGGCGATACTATGCCAATCAGCCTGATCCGTTCTGCCTGGGCAGGCAGCGCGAAATATGGTGCGCTCGTATGGTCAGGCGATATTGTAAGTACCTTCGAGTGCTTCCGGCGCCAGGTACAGGCAGGGCTTAACATGGCGATTGCCGGTATTCCGTGGTGGACCACCGATATTGGCGGTTTCCACGGCGCCAGAACCGACGACCCGGATTTCCATCGTCTGTACATCCGCTGGTTTGAGTACGGATTTTTGTCCTGTCATGCGTCTGCATGGAAACCGCAATCCACAGGAGGGCTACGGTGCAGAGCAGATCGGCTCCGGCAGCGATAATGAGATCTGGAGCTTTAGCGATGAGGCATATGAGATTTCAAAGAAATACATTTTCTGCGTGAGCGCCTGAGAGATTATATCCGGATACAGATGAAGAAAGCACATGAGGACGGAACTCCGATGATGCGGCCTGTTTTCTATGATTTCCGACAGATCAGGAAAGCTGGAATGTGGAGGATGCTTATCTGTTCGGACCGGATCTCTATGTTGCACCTGTGATGGAGGATCACGTAACGGAGCGCGAGGTTTATCTCCCGGATGGAACAGCATGGTTTAACGCATGGACCGGAGAAAAGTATGAGGGAGGACAGAACGTAACGGTTGCTGCACCGATGGATACTATTCCGGTATTCGTAAAAGAAGGAGCGGATGCAGAAAAGTGCTGAACATTTTTCTGAATAAGAGAATGTTACCGCTCACCGGTAGCAGGCGAACGGCAACAAAGAATCCTGTTCTCACCATGTGAAACACGGACTTTGCATGCACAAAGCGAAAAAATGTGATATAATGGGCTGTGTTACAAAGAACATAGCTGCAAATATATTCCGTGAGGTAAAATGACTGCCGGAGCTGCGCGGTAAGGTGCGGCGTCCGGCAGTCGCTCTGCAGACAAAAAAGGAGGGGTGGATGTGCTTATGAATCTCTGGCAGAAAGGAAAACGAAGGATGCTGCATAGCGTTCGAATACGCAGTATGAAGGATACGTCACTGCGGCTTGGAACCCGGTTTTCTGGTCCTGATGGGCTTGTTGTCTGCCTGCTCTGGGGCGTTTGGGAAAACCGCAAGCTGGCAGATAAATATATTGCCGATACGGCAAAGCTCTATGTCGATCAGATCAACCGTGATATGTCGCAGATCAACAGTGAACTGATCTATCTGCTGGATTCTGACAGCAACATCAAAGAAATCCCGGATCAGATAACATCGACAGATGCTCAGTATTATGAAATGGAGCAGACGCCGCGGGAGCGAAACCGTGTGCTGAAAATCCGTTACCATGAGGTACAGACCTTCTTCGTCTACGGTCAGAAAGCCAATGTTCTGATTACGGACAGCGGAACTATGTTTACCGAGAGTAAGGGAATGACAACGCTGAATCAGATGCTGATGTCCTCATCTGCAGATTATGACATCAAAGGATTCGATCAGCACACAATGGACCGTGATTACGTTTGGCGACGACGACTATATTGTCGGCTGGTACGCGAAAACAAAAAAGTCATAGGCTGCGTCATCAATCTGAATCTGATTTTCCGGACCATCCGCGCCAAAAACAGAGGAGTATGATGTCATTCCGTTTATGGTAGATGCCAGAGGGCGCGTGATGACGCAGGCAGACACATCGGAAAAATATAAAAATGAGATTATCGATTTTTCCAAAGCGGGAGTGAAAAAAGAGAAAAATGCGACGGTCTATTCCTACCAGCTTGGCACGGTCGGAAAAATCAATCTTATGGTTCTTCCGGGAGGAGGTATTCTTGAGAATGTACTGATTATGCAGATTGCATTCGTCGTCCTGATCGCGGTTCTTCTGATTGTCTGCGCATTGAAATTACAGCATATTACCACCGGATTCTGGAACCGCTGGAAAAATTCGACAAAAACTGAGGAGCTGGAAAAAGAGCAGAGTCTGAATGACGATGGAAGCAACAATCTGTTAGAGCTGGAGTCTGTGAGCGGCAAATTCAAGGAACTGCTGCGGAAAATACAGGGATTGAAAATTGCGATCTACGAAAAGAGCTTGCCGAACAGAAAGCCGAGCTGAATATACGCAGGAACAGATCAAGCCGCATTTTTTCCTGAACTGCCTGAGCCTGATTCATGGCATTGCGGATAAGAATAACGAAGGCGAGATCGTTGAGATCACAACGGTGCTGTCCGACTATATGCGCTACATTTTCCAGGATTCCAAGAAGCAGCGCGATGTGGAGGAAGAGCTGGAACACATTGAGGCATATATCCGCATCCAGAAGCTGCGGTACGGAGAAGAAGCCTTTTCCTTTGAAGCAACGACGGATGGTGATATCGGAGAATGGAAGGTTCCGTCTCTTCTGCTGCAGACACTGGTGGAAAACCCGTAGTACACGGTGTATCCCTGACCGGAAGAGTGAGATTTCCTATATCTCACAAACGAGACGTACGAGGACGGTGAGTACCTCTACATCTGTATTTCCGACACCGGAAACGGATTTTCGAAAGAGGCACTGGATGCAATCGAAAACGACACGCCTATCATCTACCACGGCCGTCACCATGTCGGCATCTCCAATATAAAACGCCGCCTGGCGCTGATGTACGGCGAACGGGCGAGCATACGTGCTCCAATATGGATGAAAATTACGGAGCCGTCGTAGAGTGCGGCTGCCGAAAACAGAATAAAGCGAAAAGAAAAAAAGGCGGGAACCCGGAGAAACATAGAGGGTTCCCGCCTTTGCGTGAAAAAACTGCAGGAGCTTCCGGAACCTGATGGCTCCGGGAAGCTCCTGCAAAGGGGGAGATGATTCAAAACTGTTTTCTGTATCAGATACGGAAACTCCGTCATCGGTATAACGCTCATAGGAAGCGCCTTCGTATCCGACCATGCGGATGCTTTCCTCTTTGATATCCGGTACGGATTCTGCAAAATCGGCAACCGGGATTGCGCAGCCTTTGCGGATGAAGAGCGGAACCTCATTCAGGGCAACTTCTACATAGTGGATACCTTTCGGAAGAATCTCCTGGAACATGTTTCCGTTGCCGAGGAATTTTACAAACATCATTTCTTCCGGCAGATATACGTAACGGCCGATGGCATTCTGGGTGTAAACCGGTGCGATCATGATCTCATTACCGATCATCAACTGATCTTCTGTATTTCTTGCCAGTTTGTCGTCCGGATAAACGAAGGCAAGCGGTTTGAAGTACATATCGTCGTTTAAAGCAGCCTTCATGTACTCGCTGTACAGATACGGAACGAGGCGGTAGCGGACGCCGATGACGTTGCGGAAGTCCTCGATATGCTCAAACTGGTAAGGTTCCTGCTCACGTGTTCCGAGTGCAGCATGGTTTCTCATAAGAGGTGTGAATACACCAAGTGCCAGCCAGCGCAGCATACCAGGTCACGTGTGGTATCTGCACCGAATCCGCCCAGATCTGCACCTGTGTAAAGGAAACCGCACATGTTGAGGGACGGCATCATCTTCAGGTTCAGCAGGATGTGTGACCACCACGAGCAGTTGTCTCCCGGTCCAGATTCCACCGTAACGGTGCATGCCGATGTAGGAAGAACGGGAGAACATCAGGATTCGCTTATCCGGGGAAATTCGTTCAAAAGCTTCACCGGCAGAACGTGTCATGTTGTAACCAAACAGATTGTGTACCTTGTCATGGCGGACCCTGTTCGCCGTTTACATTGTGATAGAAGCGTTTATAGTCCTCATGGTTGTTTGCCAGTGCCTGAAGCTTTCCGCCTACCATGTAGTGCGGAACCTCCGGGTCACCTTCCACATATTTCTTTTTGCAGTCTCCTTGAAATCAGCAAGGCCTTCCTGGGAATAGAAGATGGATGGCTCGTTCATGTCATTCCAGAAGGCATCGATTCCCTTTGGAAACGAGAACATCGTATTTGTCACCAAACCATTCTCTGGCATCTGCGTTCAGGACATCCGGGAAATGAGTCCAGCCCGGCCATACAGTAGCTCTGAAGTAGGAGCCATCCTCACGGCGGCAGAAGTAGCCTTTTTCACAGCCCTCTTCGTAAATGTCATAACCCTCTTCGACTTTCACACCGGCATCGATGATCGGAACGAGATGGATCTTTTCTTTTTCATATCCTGTACAAAGCCCTCGAAATCCGGGAAACGTTCTTCATTTACGGTGAAGTCCTTGTAATCCTGCATGTAGTCAATATCCATGTAAACCATATCGAGCGGCACATGGTTTTCGCGGTATTTTTCACTACCGTGCGGAAATCATCCTCTGTTTTGTAGCCCCAGCGGCTCTGACCGTAACCGAAAGCAAACTTCGGAGCAATGTAGCTGCGTCCGATGATGCCGCGGAACTGTTTTACGATATCAAGATCGGAATCACCGGTGATCATGTAAACGTAGAGATCTGCGTTTTTCGCAGGAAACGGTCATCGTATCGGAAGTCATGTGTAGCCGATATCGAAACGCAGGGTGCCCGGATAATCGAAGAAGAATCCTACGTGTGTCTTGCCGGAGATGATGATGAAGTTGTGTGCTGCATACAGAGGTTTTGCTCTCTACGTGGTTTGGATCATCAGCGCAGTCACTGATGTAAAGAAAGCCGCGTTTGTTGATCCGCGGTTGGCTTCGCCAAGTCCGAATACCATGTCATCGTCAGTCAAGTTTTGTGGTGAAGGAGAAGCCGTTCTCGGTGGAGAAGGTACCGTAAACCGGGTTTCCTTCGGAAGAGGGGATCTCTTTTACAACAGCTTCGGTTTCAAATGGGGTTCCGTAGACAAATTTTTTTACCATGTCATCCTCCTTGTAAAATAAATGGAAAATATAGTGTTTTGGTTAGGTTTAGCGCAACACCTTTGTAATTTTATTATAACAGGGATCAGGAAAATGTCTAGCAAAATTCATCCTTTTTTAACAAAAGTCCCCGCTTACAGAAAAAATAAGCAGTGGTTGGCAGGTTTTCTGCTGTGTATCCGGAAATCTTCGGCGTACAATGGTAGGTACGCAGGAAAATTTTGAATAGTATATTCTGATGATTGAAACCGCATGCGTACAGATTTCCGCGATGGACATTTTGCGTTGTGTTTAGCAGATGACATACTTCCAGACGGTAATGATTCAGAAAAATCAATTGCAACCAGATAGCGGCGGAAAATCTGACAGCATTTATTGCGGCAGACTTTCCGGCGGCGGCGATCTCCTCCAGACTGATGGGTTTTCTGTAATGGCTGTAAATATAGGAAACCATATCGCGCTGGATCAGAAGATCTGGATCCTGTGAGGCGGCGGTGTTGCCGTCCGGCATCATCGGATGCGTGCACGCAAAAAGACGGCACCACAAAAGGGAAACAGAGCAGCACTCGATTTCGTAGGCGGTCGGCTGTTCCTCTTCAGCCGGAGAATTTCCGGGAGGGTCTGCAGCGCTTCAGTATCTTCCGGATTTTCTGGCTTCAGATGAAGATATTCCAGAGCCGGATTCGAAAGCACCGGCGTAATATAAGACTGGTACAGAACGCTGTTCGCGGTGAGGATTTTCGGATGGCACAGGATACAGATAAAGTCATTCCCTGGCCGTTTTCGGAATATCCGTAGTGCATCTGGCGGAATTGACGATAATCGCCTCCCCCGGCGTTTTAAAAGGACTCTTTTTCCATTGATTAGTAGTTCATCTGACCGGAGCGGATCTGTACCCATTCGATATCCTCATGCCAGTGGCAGAGCGCCCGGTGATCCGGATAGGAAGAAAGCAGTCCTTCCCGGATATAAAGCGGAATGCCGACTTCATCGTAGCGGACGATCTCGGATGCGTCCTGCATGACTTTTGTAATTGGGTCATTCATCATAAAAACCTCCGTGAAAAAATACAATAATTATAAAAAATACGGAATATTGTCGTTGAAAAAAAACGCTAAATTCTAAGATAATATGATTATAACATATACGTGTATGGAATAAAAACAGAAAAAGGAAAAGAAATGAAAATCAGAGGGAAATCAAGAAAAAGATCCAGAATTCTACCGGAAATTGCACTGCTGATCCCGATGGTTGTACAGAATCTGATGAATGCACTGGTAGTGCGTCCGATGCGTTAATGGTCGGTACGCTGGACCAGAATTCCTGTCTGCAGTTTCGCTTGCCACACAGATTTCTTTTTTTGTCCTGAATCTCTTTTATGCGGCGATTACGATCGGAACAACGGTCATGGTCGTTTATTTCCTGCTGAATCTGGATGAAATGATTAAGCTTCCTGCCGTTTACAGACACTATAAAAAATATCAGTGGGTGAATAATATTACCAGGGAGGATACAGAACAATGAAAAACGTAGAGAGAAGAGACAGACAGTTACCGTACATTTCCGATGCAGAGGTCATGGAGCAGCAGATGAATGCGAGAAGACTGACGCAGAAACTGAACACCATCGACCGTTCGGATTTTGACGGAATCGCAGCCATTGTAAAAGAACTGTTTGGAAAATCCGAGGGTGCATTTGTCAATCCGCCATTTTACTGTGACTATTTCATATTGAGGTTAAAAAATTTCTTTGCAAACTATAACTGCACGATTCTCGATGTGGCAAAGGTAAAGATCGGAGATAACTGTCAGATGGCTCCGAATGTGGCAATCTATACCGCAGGTCACCCGGTGCATCCGGATTCGAGAAACAGTGCGTATGAATACGGCATTGAAGTTACCATCGGAGATAATGTCTGGATTGGCGGAAATACAGTTATTTTACCAGGCGTACATATCGGAGATAACGTTGTTATCGGCGGCGGAAGTGTTGTAACAAAGGACATTACGGACTGGTCGATTGCAGCAGGAAATCCGTGTAAAGTCATTCGGAAGATTACAGAAGAAGATAAACAGTATTATTTCAAGGACAGAAAAATTTGATGATGAGGCATGGGAAGTCATCAAAGATCTGTAAAAACGAAAAGCTTTCCTGGGCAGTCATGCGATGAAAAAACTCTGTACCGTATCCATCCGGGAATTTCCGGGATGCGGTGCAGAGTTTTTTTGCGATAGGAGACAGGAGATTCTGCCGGATTTTGCTGTGGCAAAAAATGTGAATCCTGCTTTTATGCAGCAAAAAATGCCCAGAGCCGGAATCGAACCAGCGACACGAGGATTTTCAGTCCTCTGCTCTACCAACTGAGCTATCTGGGCATTTTGATTTCCTGTTGGAAACCTCTGTTAATATAACATGAATTCGCGAAAATTGCAACTGTTTTTGTTGAAAATCGTGAAAAAATTGTGCTTTTTGGAGGAATGGCGGTGTATTTTCGTTCGAGAATGTGGTAGTATAAAAGGTATGCAAAGAGATGTACTCTCGGAATCTTTCTGCAAAAAATCATCTCTCAAAATCAAGCACAGAAAGGCTCCGAGAGTACAGAGAGGAACGAAGGAGAAATGGTAAAAATAGTATGAAAATGATTCTGACTGCGGTCAACGCAAAATATATTCATTCCAATCTCGCAGTTTACACGCTGCAGGCGAGCGCGGAGAAAGCCGGTGTGTTCCCGGAGATCCGTGAGTTTACGATCAACCAGTCAAAAGATTCCATGCTGCGGAGTCTGTTTCTGGCGCATGCGGATGTCGTCTGTGTGTCGTGTTATATCTGGAACATATCTATTGTGGAAGATTTGATTACAGAATATCACAAAATCAGCCCGGAAACGAAGATCTGGCTTGGCGGGCCGGAGGTGTCGTACCACGCGGAGGAGATGCTGGAGCAGTATCCGTTCCTTGACGGAATCATGAAGGGTGAGGGCGAAATTACCTTCCGTGAACTGGCAGTGTATTACCAGAATCAGGAGAACGGCACGGAGGGGAAAAACGCTTGAAGAGATCCACGGCATTACATACCGTGATGCAGAAGGAGCCATCAAAAGCAACCCGTGGCGTCCGGTCATGGATCTGTCCGAGGTGGATTTTCCGTATGCGAATCTGAAAAATTCGAGAACCGCATCATTTATTATGAGTCAAGCCGCGGTTGCCCATTTTCATGCAGTTACTGTCTTTCTTCTATTGATAAGCGGCTTCGGTTCCGAAATCTGGAGCTCTGGTCAAAAAGGAACTCGCCTTTTTCCTGGAACAGAAAGTACCGCAGGTCAAATTTGTGGACCGTACGTTCAACTGCAAGAAAGACCATGCAATGACGATCTGGAAATTCATTGCGGAGCATGACAACGGCGTGACGAATTTCCACTTTGAGATTGCCGCTGATCTGATTACTGAGGAGGAACTGGAACTCTTAAATACCCTGCGTCCGGGGCTGGTACAGCTTGAGATCGGCGTTCAGTCTACGAATCCGCAGACGATCGAGGCGATCCACCGGAAGATGGATTTTGGAAGAGTCACAGAGATTGTAAACCGGATTGCGAAGGGAAGAAACATCCATCAGCATCTCGACCTGATCGCGGGCCTGCCGTATGAGGATTATGACAGTTTCCGCCGTTCGTTTGCGGATGTCTATGCACTGCGTCCGCAGCAGTTACAGCTGGGATTTTTGAAAGTGCTGCGCGGTTCTTTCATGTATGAGCATACCGAGGAATATGACTGTCATTATCAGGAGCGCGAACCATATGAGGTGCTGTACACGAAATGGCTGCCGTATGACGATGTGCTGAAGCTCAAAGACGTGGAGGAGATGGTGGAAGTCTACTACAACAGCGGCCAGTTCGTCCACACACTGCCGATGATCGAGCGTCTGTATGAGAACCCGTTCGATTTCTTCCAGGAGCTCGGCGATTTCTACCGGGCAAAGGGCTACAGTGAGGCGGCACATAACCGGATTCAGCGGTATGAAATTCTGCTCGGGTTTTTGCAGGACGAAAAACAGCAGGACGAAGCATTCTTCCGTCAGATGATGGTGCTCGATCTGTATGCGCGTGAAAATATGAAGACACGGCCGCGCTTTGCAAAAGATCCGTCCGAATGGAAAAACGAGTCGCGTGACTTTTATCAGAAAGAAGCCGAAACGAGAACGCTTCTGCCATCGTATACGACATACGATTGGAAGCAGCTGCAGCGCATGACGCATGTGGAAGTTTTTGATTACGATGTGCTCGGAAACGGGGAAAAGGCGCGTATGGTACTCCTGTTTGATTATCAGAAGCGCGATCCGCTGACGGGAAATGCGGAGATGATCGACTGCAGTGAGCTTTTTACGCTTGACATTTCAAAAGAACATGAGATACTAGAAAAGGTAATAAAAGATGAAAATACAAGATTTTGTAGTGCTCGATCTTGAGACAACGGGTCTTTCTGTAAAGGAAGACCAGATTCTGGAGATCGGTGCAGTAAAAGTGCAGGGCGGAGAGGTCACGGCATCGTATGAGACTTTCGTCAATCCGGGCAGAAAAGTGCCGGAGCGGATCACGGAACTCACCGGAATCCGGGATGAGATGATTGCGAATGCGCCCGATGTGGAGACTGCTGTCCGCGGCTTTCTGGATTTCTGCGGCGGCCTGCCGCTTCTGGGGCACAATATTCTGTTCGATTACAGCTTCATCAAGCAGGCAGCGATAAATGCCCGTCTGGACTTTGAAAAAGAAGCGTGGGATACGTTGAAAATTGCACGGAAAGCCCTCCCGGATCTGGAGAGCAGAAGCCTTGAAGCACTCTGCGGCTACTATCAGATCCCGCGGGAACACGCACACCGTGCGATGGACGATGTGCTGGAAACGCTGGCACTGTTCCGAAAACTGGAAGAAGGATTTTCGGAAGATCACCCGGAATGGTTTGCCGCAGCGCCTCTGAAGGCCAAAATGAAACGTGAGGTTCCGGCGACGGAGGCACAGAAAAAAAATATCTGGCGGATCTGATCCGGTACCATGAGCTGGATCTCGAACCGGAGTGGGGAGCACTCACAAAAAGCCGTGCATCCCGCATGATCGATCAGATTATTCTGGCACATGGAAGAATGGAAAAACGACAGAGAACTGAGAAAAAATAGAAGAGAAAAAGAAAGGATGGAACGATGAGTAATAAAGTCAATCGAAAAGCCCCGACAGAGGCACAGAAAAAGAAGAAAGATCCGCTGGCAAAGAAGAGAAATGCAGCAAAGATACTGGCATTGATTCTTGCAGTGGTTATGGTGCTTGGTATGGTTCTTCCAGCACTTTTATGGCTGGTGTAAAGAGATTCTGTAAAGACAGAGTGAAATGGGAAACGGATCAAGAAGAGGCACAGTATGAAAAACAGCAGAAAAATGAGAGGCCTGCTGGTGATGCTTATCGCATTCGCATTCTGCTTTCTGGCAGAACCAGTCAAAGCGGATGACCGGACAGCGCTGGACGGAATCTATGTAGAAGACATTTCCGTCGGCGGTATGACCGAAGAGCAGATCACACAGGCAGTAAACGACAAAATTGAACAGTTAAAACCCTCGGTTATCAACCTGTTTGCCGGAGAGCAGAATGCACAGGTGACAGCAGGGGATCTCGGACTTTCCTGTGCCAACCCGGAGGTGGCAAGAGAAGCCGTCACAATCGGGCAGGAAGGCAATGTACTGAAGCGGTTCCTGACACAGAACCGGCTCAAAAATGGAGAGACGGTGACGTTTTCCCTGAAATATACAGTCGATGGCGAGGCAGCGCGCCAGGCGGTAGAAAACAACACGGCCGTGCTGAACCGCGAGGCAACAGATGCAACGCTGACCCGCGAAAACGGCGAATTTATCGTCAATCCGGGCCAGACCGGATGCAGCGTCAACGTGGATGAGTCCACGGCGAAGGTTGTCAATTACCTGACGACAAGCTGGCGGGGCGGCATCGGCGGCGTAGAACTGGTAACAGAAGAAACACCGGCAGGCGGTAATCCGGAGCAGCTTGCACTTGTCAAAGATCTGCTCGGCGAGGGTATGACGGAGTATGGCAACGGTACGAGCGGCAGAAAACAGAATGTCGCAGTCGGCGCAGAGAAGATTAACGGAACGCTGGTACAGCCGGGCGAGGAATTTTCCGTAGAGGCGGTCGTTGTGCCGTTTGATGCGGAAAATGGTTATGCACTGGCAGCATCGTATGAGATGGGCAAGGTCGTCGATTCGTACGGCGGCGGTATCTGCCAGGTATCCACAACGCTCTATGTTGCTGTCTTAAAAGCAGAGCTTGAGGTGACGGAGCGGTACAGCCATTCCATGATTGTCCACTATGTGGATCCGTCGATGGATGCGGCGATTGCAGAAGGATTGAAAGACCTGAAATTCATCAACAATACGGATGCGCCGATTTATATTGAGGCGAGCGCGGACGGAAGCACCTGCATTTTGCCATCTACGGCCATGAGACGAGAGATCCGAAACCGCACGGTCCGCTATGAGAGTGAGACGACAAACACGGAGATCCGACGCCGAGCCTGACGGAAGATGCGAATGCATCGTTTGGAACAATTGAACAGACATCGTACGGCTATCAGGGTTCGACGGCGCGGCTGTGGAAGAGTGTGAATGACAATGGAAATGAGACGAAGGAACAGGGGAATTCCAGTACTTACCGGATGACATCGAATGTCTATACCGTGGGAACAAAGACGGACAATGCAGCGGCGCGTGCGGAAATGCAGGCGGCGATTGCGGCAAATGATCTTGCAAAAGCAAAGGAAGTTGCAGCGAAATACAGCCAGAACAGTTCGTCATCGAGTTCTTCGGAGAAGAAGGAGAAGAAGGAAGACAGCAGCGATACAGAGAAAACGGAGGACGATGAGGACTAGGCGTTTTCTGGTTACTGTTCACTTAGCAGTGAAACACTTGCTGTTTCGCTGCGTAAGAACATGACGCTGGGAACTGTAACTTTTTCGTTTGAAACAGGAAGTTCGAGGAGGACAAGGGATGCGAAAGGGTAAATTACAGCAGAGCGTGCTGGTGAGCTCGGTGTTTAAGATGCTGGGGCAGAAAAGAGAGGACGCAGCAGGGTCGGCGGTTGGAAGCGGGGTATCGGCACTTGCAGGAGAAAAGGAGACGCAGGTGTTTTCGTGTGCGCCGGTGCTGGTGAAGGATCCGGAGGACGCGGTGCTCGCGGTCTGCAGGGTGTGCAACAGTGTGGCCGCGGCGGGGGGCATCGGCAAAAGGAGTGCTGGTGTCGCTGATGCTGCCGGAGGCGATGGAAGAAAAGGGATTTAAAGGAGCTGATGCGGGCGGTTGACGGTGCGTGTGTGCGGTATGGAACTGCGGTGATCGGCGGGCATACGGAGGTGACGGACGGGGTTTTATCCGGTGCTTACCGTGACGGCGGCAGGCAGGACAACGCGTGCAGGGGGCTGTTTGATCCGTCGTGTGTGACAGCGGATTTGGATCTTGTCGTGACGAAGGGGATTGCGCTTGGCGCGGTGTCTTATCTGGCAAAGACAAGAAGGGATGAGCTTCTGACGAGATTTTCCGGGATTTATCCATGGGGCGGCGGATTTTTCGGAGGATTACTCTGTCTGCCGTGAGGCGGAGATTGCGATCGAGCACGGTGCGGCTGCGATGCAGGATCTCGCGGAGGGCGGGATTTTCGGGGCGCTCTGGGAGATGGCGGACGGCGCGGGTATCGGGCTTGATGTGGCGCTGAAGAGGATTCCGATCCAGCAGGAGACGGTGGAGATCTGTGATTTTTCGGGGTGAATCCGTATCAGATGCTTTCGACGGGGGCGCTGCTGATTGCGGCGGCGGACGGCGAGGGGCTGGTGCAGAAAATGGCACTCGAAGGGATTCCATCGGCGGTGATTGGGCGGACGACATCCGGGAAGGAGAGGATTCTCGGAACGGGGAAGAGGTCAGGTATCTGGATAAGCCGCAGATGGATGAGATGTACCGGGTTGGCAGATAAGGCTTAAAATATACGACAGGAGTGATTGGTAAAATGGCACATTTGAATATTGTTCTTCATGAGCCGGAGATTCCAGCAAATACAGGTAATATCGGACGGACGTGTGTGGCGACGGGGACGAGGCTGCATCTGATTAAGCCGCTGGGGTTTGATATTTCGGACAAGGCGGTCAGGCGCGCGGGGGCTGGATTACTGGTCGAAGCTGGATGTGACGGTGTATGAGAGTTACGAGGATTTTCTGGAGAAAATCCGGGGGCGAAGATTTACTATGCGACGACGAAGGGGCCGCAGACGTATGTGGATGCAGTATGAAGAAGACTGCTTTATCATGTTCGGAAAAGAAAGCGCAGGATTCCGGAGGATATTCTGTACGATAATCAGGAGACGGCGGTGCGATTCCGATGATTAATGATATTCGGTCGCTGAACCTTTCAAATTCCGTGGCGATCGTACTGTACGAGGCACTGCGGCAGAATAGCTTTGACCATATGCAGCTCGCGGGGGCATTTGCGGACGCATGAGTGGAGGTAGACGGACGGGACTCTGGTGATCGTAGACGGAGACTGCATTCTTTTTATAAGGAAGAAGTTAAGATCATTTCCAATTCGGCAAAGACCTGCTCGGCGTAAAGCTGTTTGATTTCGTGGCGGGTCATGCCGGAGACGTTGGTCTGGAAGGTGAAGGTGTGGGCTTGGGCTTTGTATAAAATACAGAAGTAGACGACGCCCCTGTACGCTGTCAGCGTTGTTGGGGTCGAGATTTCCGGTTGTGCCGGTGATTCCGATGGCGATGGCGGTGTGCAGGTTTTCTTGTACTGTGCGGGCCATGGCTTCGGCGCATTCGGGGAGTAGACGCCATGGATTTCGATGACGGAAGGGTCGACGCCGACGAGGATTTTTCTTTGGTTTCGTTCAGATACGTGACGTAGCCGCCGGGAAAATGGCGGAGGCGCCTTCGGTGTCGGTGATCAGGGAGGCGATCAGGCCGGAAGTGCAAGCTTTCCATGGTGGAAATGGTGGTGTGGGATGCAATGAGCTGTTTGATGATGGAATCAATGGTGTTTGGGTTCATAGTGAAAATTACCTCCAGAGTTAGTTTGATATGTCTGGCAAAAAAGCCCCTCGGCGGAGGGGCTTATTTTGGTGCTTCGCCTTTGGCGAGTGTAAAGATAAATTCGGTACCAACGCCCTCTGTACTGATGACATTGATATTCTGGTTATGCGCAGTGATGATCTCTTTGACGATCGAAAGCCAAGTCCCGTTCCTTTGCGGTCCTTGCCGCGGGAGGCGTCGAGCTTGTAGAAGCGCTCCCAGATTTTCGTGATGCTTGCCTTTGGAATGCCGCAGCCGGTGTCCTTGACGGAGACGAAGACTTTACCGTGCTTCTCCGTTGTCTCAACTGTGATGGTGGAATCGTTGTTGCTGAATTTGATTGCATTATCAATGAGATTGTACAGCACCTGCTGGATTTTTCCCATATCGGCGCAGACGTATAAGGTGCGCGATGCGAGGATCAGTGAAATGGAAATCCGTTTTTTTGTGCAGGTTCCCTCAAACGAAGCGGCGGTATCCTTGATGACGGCGTTGATGTCAAACGAGGTCAGATCGAGCATATTCCCTTTATCGTCGATGTCGTTCAGCGTCAGCAGGCTCTGCGTCAGCTTGTGCAGCCGTTCTGTCTCAAACAGAACGATTTTCAGATATTTTTCCTGCATTTCCGGTGGAATGGTGCCGTCTAAGATGGCCTCCAGATAGCCCTTGATCGAGGTCAGCGGTGAGCGGAAGTCGTGAGAGACGTTCGCCACAAATTTCCGCTGGTATTCGCCGGTCTTGTTCAGCTCGCCGGACATGTAGTTCAGCGTGGAAGCGAGATACCCCATCTCATCGTGAGATTTAACATCAATTTTGTGGGTCAGGTTGCCGGAGGCATACTCCTTTTGCACCGTTGATGATCTTTTTCAGCGGCCGGTACACGACGAGGGAGAAAAGATCAGAATCACAAACGAGAGTCCGAACACGAGCAGGAACAGAAAAATCAATCCGTGCCAGCAGACTTTCCCTCTGCTGATAGACGTCCCTGCAGCGGAAGGTGGATGGCGACATAGCCATTGATCCGGAAATCGGAGGTGACGGGAACCATGACGCTCAGCATCTTGTCTTCGAAATAGCCGAAAAACGTTCCCGTGCTGTAATACTCGCTGCCGAGCGCAACTGGATCAAAACCGTCGATGATCTCCGGGTTTTCCTCATCGAGTGCAGCTGCCGTGTTCAGCAGAATTTCCCCGTCTGCGCTGATGAGCCAGATCTGGGAATTGTGATAGGGAAGCCAGTGCACTGAGCGAATTGTAAAGATCCGTCAGGGAACGCTCACTGTGGTAATAAAGGTCGCCCTGTTTGGAAGCGATCTGCGTGGCCTCCCGGTACAGACTGGTGCTCGCGCTGGAGACCAGACTGTCCTCCACCATGCGGGAGCCGACCGTTGAGATCAGCGTAAAGCCGGCAATGGCGAGAATGACATAAATGAGAATTAATTTCCGGTAAAGCGTGCGTCGCATTATTTTTTAACCTCAAACTTGTAACCGATGCCCCAGACCGTCGTGATGGCCCAGGAGGCATGGTCTTGATTTTTTCGCGGAGACGTTTGATATGAACGTCTACCGTGCGGGTATCGCCGATGTACTCATAGCCCCAGATATGGTCGAGGAGCTGTTCTCGCGTAAAGACCTGGTTTGGTGAGGAAGCAAGGAAGTAGAGAAGCTCCAGTTCCTTCGGCGGCATATCGACGGTGCGGCCCTGGTAAATGACGGAATAGTTCGTCTGGTTGATGATAAGATCCGGGTACTCGACACATTTTCCTGCGGTCGCGGACACCGGGATCGTGCGTGATGGCTGAAATCTCCGCAGCACTGCTTTCACACGGGCAACGAGCTCCTTGGAATCAAATGGTTTGATGATGTAGTCATCCGCGCCGAGTTCCAGGCCGAGGACTTTGTCGAACACCTCGCCCTTTGCCGAGAGCATGATGATCGGAACATCGGAATCGTGCCGGATTTCGCGGCAGACCTGGTAGCCGTCCATGCCGGGCAGCATCAGGTCGAGCAGAATCAGGTTCGGCTGGAAGGGTGAAACTCCCGGACAGCCTCTTCTCCATCGTTTACAATTTTTGTGTCATAGCATTCCTTGGTCAGATAGAGAGAAATCAGTTCTGCGATATTGTTATCGTCATCGACGATCAGAATTTTCTGTTTGGAAGCCATAAAAGATTCTCCTTCACTGGGGACAGGACGGAACCGCATACAGTATGCGTTCCGTCCCATATTTTCCTGAGTTTTTATTTCTTAAACGTAACAATCGTAACGCCGGCATCGCCCTCGCCAAATTCCGCTAAATGGAAGTCCGCTACGTGTTTCTGGCGGCGCAGATATTGTGAATGCCTTTTCCGCAGTGCGCCCGTTCCTTTTCCGTGGACAACGCGGACACTCGGCAGATGGGGAGATAAGCGTCATCGAGATATTTGTCGAGTTCGGCAACCGCTTCATCCACCGTTTTTCCGAGCAGATTGATCTCGGTAGAAATCGTGGCAGCCTTGAAAGCTTCGATTTTCCGCTGCTTGTGCGGGAGATGGACGGGCCGGTGATGACAGCCTCGTCGATCAGCACAAGGTCGGAGATATGCACTTTGGTCCGCATGATACCCATCTGGACGAAAGAGATTTCCCTTCGAATCCGGGCGGGTGCTGACAGTACCTTTGAGATTCATGCTTAAGACTTTGACGGCATCGCCGAGATGAAGATCCTGCGGGCGGAGATTTCCGGTGCGCTTCGGCACTTCCTTCGCCTTTTTTTCTTATCGAGCTTGTTCATTTTTTCACGCAGAGCGGTACGTTTCTGCTCCATTTCGCGGACGGAAACATTCTCTTTTCCAAATTTCTGGAAATCGCGCATCGTCTGGTCGGCGTATTCCTTCTCCTCGCGGAGAATTCTCTGTGCCTCCTCGGTTGCATTGGAGATCATCTTTTCTTTTCTTGCGTCGATCTGTTCCTGATTCTTGGCAAGGCTCTGCTTCAGGGATTCGACTTCCCGCGCGGGTGCGGGCAAGCTCTTCTTTTTCGCGTTCCAGCGTGATCCGGTTCTGCTCGAGAGTGGTCAGAACGTCTTCAAACGATTCATCCTGCTCGCTGATTTCGTCTTTTTGCCTTGTTGATGATGTAGTCCGGCAGGCCGAGATTGCTGCAACTCACAAACGCATTGCTCTTTCCAGGAACGCCGACGAGCAGGCGGTATGTCGGGCTTAAAGTCTCGACATCGAATTCACAGCAGGCATTCTCCACGCCCGGTGTGGATAAGGCATAGATTTTCAGTTCACTGTAGTGTGTCGTTGCCATGGTGCGGATGCCGCGCTCGTGGAGCGTAGAGAGGATCGCGATGGCAAGCGCCGCGCCCTCTGTCGGGTCGGTACCGGCGCCGAGCTCATCGAACAGGACGAGGGAATTGCGGTCTGCCTTGTCGAGGAAGGAAACTACATTCGTCATGTGGGAGGAGAAGGTACTCAACGACTGCTCGATGCTCTGCTCATCACCGATATCGGCGTAAACCTCGTCGAAAACGGAAAGGGAGGAGCGGTCGAGTGCCGGAATGTGAAGTCCGGACTGTCCCATCAGGGTAAACAGACCGACCGTCTTTAAGGATACGGTCTTACCGCCGGTATTCGGTCCCGGTGACGATCAGAAGGTCGAAATCTTCGCCGAGCGACAGATCAATCGGAACGACTTTTTTCGCATTGATCAGCGGGTGGGCGTGCCTTGCGCAGGTGGATTTTACCTTCGGTGTTGAAGATCGGCTCATTGGCGTTCTGCTCCATTGCAAGAGCGGCGCGCGCGAAGATGAAGTCAAGCTCTACCATGTTTTCGAGGTCGTAACGGATCTCATCGCGGTGCAGGTCTGCCTGGGCACTCAACGTAGAGAGGATGACCTCGATTTCTTTTGCTTCTTCAATTTCCAGCTCACGGATATCGTTGTTCAGTTTGACAACGGCCATCGGCTCGACAAAGAAGGTGGAACCGGTCGAGGACTGGTCATGTACCATGCCAGGAACCTGGCCTTTGTACTCGGATTTGATCGGGATACAGTAGCGGCCGTCGCGCATCGTGATGACGGCATCCTGCAGATACGTGCGGTAGGAACCGTTGACGAGCGAGATTAACTGGCTGTGGATTTTTCCTCACACGATTTGATGGAACGACGGATGCGGCGTAGATTCGGGCTTGCATCATCGCTGATTTCCTCCTCGGAGAGAATGCATCTGCGGATTTCTGTGGAAAAGCAGCGTCAGAGGCTCCAGTGTTTCGAAGAGATCTTCGAGGCTGTCCGGCGTCTGGTCCGCATTTTTCGCGGCGGCCGTACGCTTTGACGCGTGCCGTGTTTTCCAGAAGTGCGGCGGTCTGCAGAAGCTCCGTGATGTTCATGGAGCTGCCGATTTCGAGACGCTTTAATGCGCCGCGGATATCTTTGGCATCACCAAAGGAAATGTGGCCTTTTAAAGAGCCGGGTGAGCGCGTCGTGTGTCTCGTGCTGCATCCGCGTAATCTGGGAGAGGGAAGAAGAAGGAACGAGCTCCAGACATTTCTTCCGGCCAGCGGAGAACTGGCATACGAAGCCAGTTGTTCGATAATTTTGTCGTATTCGAGCGTTTTAATGCTTTCTGATTCATAATACTTACCTTTTCGTATTCATAATTCATCATTGTCTACAGATAACGCGGTATTTTTTATCACATACCGCCTGGATCTGATCTGGCGTCTGTACGGGAAAGCACAGAGCGCAGGTGGAATGTGGGTCACAGGTTTTTCCACTCCCCCAATTATACCTTAAAAAGGAAAGAAAGAAACCCAAGAACGAGAAAATGCGGGATCTTGGAGAAATGAAAAAAATGTAACAGTCTTCATAAAATGTTCATATCTATCTGGTAAAGTTTCTTATATATGGAAAATTGTGGGAGCGCGTGTGCGCAGAGCAGTTCGGAATGGAATACGAATGTATGGAGAGAAAGAAATGTATGGAAAATGACCCAAAACTTACAAATTCATGAAAGAGAGCATCAAAAAGCAGCCGCCCGACTGGAAAAAAGATTGTTCTTCTGATTGCCGGATGGCTGACACTTGCGGCGCTTGGCGGTCTGGTTGCGGCCGCGGTCTTTGTGACAGAGCCAAAGATTGCCGGTGCATTACAAAGAGGAGCCGCCGGCGAAAGTGGATATCCCGGGAGATGAGGATCCAAACAGCGGACAGGAGCCGGATGAGACAATTACCGCATCTTCGAGAATGCGCCGGTGGACAGCAGTGGTTCCGGCTCGAAATCAGCAGTTCTACAGCGGATGGCAGTGTTTTGGATGAAAGTGTCGCAGAAAGCACGATTTCCGAGAGCACGGATGGAAACGAAGCGGCAGAGGGAAACGGAGACAGGGGGAGGAGAGCAGTGAGGCTTCACAGTCGATGGTGAAACGGATGCGGAGGCAAAGGACAACAGTCTCAGAAATTATGAAGTGCTCTACCAGGATATGCTGGAAGTAACGGAAAAACCAAAACGAGCGCTGGTGACCGTCATCGGCATTACCAATCAGATGGACTATTTTAACCAGAACTATGAAAACCAGCAGCAGATTTCCGGACTGATCGTTGCAGACAACGGACAGGATCTTTTCATCCTGACGGAATACCGCATTGTGGAAAAATGTGGAGCGGATTCAGGTTACGTTCTGGGATGAGACGATGGTAGATGCCACATACCAGCGCCATGATCCGAGCACCGGTCTTACGATTGTGAAGGTGGACAAGTCGAAGCTGGATGAGGAAACACGGGACGGCCTTGAAATTGCGCCGCTTGGCAGTTCGTATCTCGTAAGCCAGGGTGATCCGGTTGTGGCCGTCGGAAGCCCGGTTGGCTACAGTGATTCGATTGCGTACGGCGTGGTGACTTCGGTTACAAATAAGATCTCAGCGCTGGACAATGAGTACAATCTGCTGACAACTGACATCCTCGGCAGTACGGACGGCAGCGGTATTCTGGTAAATCTGGACGGCGAAATCGTCGGTATTATCGCGCAGAGCTACAGCGCCAAGGGAAACAACGTGGTGACGGGCATTGCAATTTCGCAGATCAAAAAGCTGATTGAAAATCTCTCCAACAATGTGAGCCGCGCTTATATCGGCATCCGCGGGCAGGATGTCACAGAAGAGCTTTCCGACAAAACAGGGATTCCAAAAAGGCGTTCTGATCAGCAGCGTCACAGACGATTCGCCGGCGATGATGGCGGGCATGAAAGAGTATGATGTGATTGTAAAGCTCGGGGGAACAGAAGGTGGAAACAATCAAACAGTACCATGAGCAGCTGGGAAAACACAGCGCAGGAGAAGTGGTTACCGTGACGGCGATGCGGAAAGGCGCCGAAGGATACGCGGAGATGACGTTTGATGTGACGCTTGAGAAGTCTGAAAACAGAGGCTTTCAGGGGAAGCAAAAAGCCGGCCTTGGCCGGCGTGGTTTCCGAAAGCTTTTTCTTTCGGACGGTTTCCGAACAGCTGTGAAAAAATACGTGCATTCTGTATAAAAATCTGGTAGAATTGGTAAGGCATGTAAAGAAACAAGGCATCATAAAACAAAACGGAACACTGTGTCCGCATTTATTTTAGAAAAAGAGGATTTATTGTTATGAAGTATATCAACGAACTCCGGGAAGGGAACCGCATGTCCGGTGTCTATCTCTTTGCAAACATAAACAGTCGGCTGTTACCAAAAACGGAAAACAGTACGAAAAAAACGTGATCTTACAGGATCGCACCGGTACGATCGATGCGAAAAATCTGGGATCCGAATTCTATGGGAATCGACGAATTCGAAGCACTTGACTACGTCGACATCAGCGGGCGATATCACCGGTATTCAACGGCGCGCTTCAGGTTTCGATCAAGCGTGCAAGAAAGGCAGGAGAGGGGCGAGTACAACCCGGCAGACTATCTGCCGACAGGAGCCGTTACGACATCAATACGATGTATCAGGAGCTGCTCTCCTGGATCGGAACGGTGAAAAATCAGTATCTCTCCGAACTGCTGACGTATTATTTTATCCAGGACCAGGGAGACGGTAAAACGGTTCCGCATGAGCTCTGCGGCAAAAAAGTGTTCACCACGGCTTTGTCGGCGGACTGCTGGAGCATACGTTAAGTGTCACCCGTTTCTGTGATTTTTATGGCGAAAAATCGTACGGGATCTTAAACCGTGATCTGCTGATTACGGCAGCGATTCTGCATGACATCGGAAAGACGAAAGAACTCTCTTTATTCCCGCAGAACGATTACACGGATGATGGACAGCTTCTCGGCCACATTATGATCGGTGCGGAGATGGTACACGATGCTGCACAGAAGATGAAGGCTTTCCGATGGAACTGGAAAAAAATCAGTTAAAACACTGCATTCTGGCACACCACGGTGAGCTGGAATACGTTTCCCCGAAAAAGCCGGCAATGGTAGAAGCGGTAGCGCTGAACCTGGCTGATAATGCCGATGCCAAAATGGAAGACTCTGACCGAGCTGTTTTGATGCAGCGCCGGCAGGCAACGAGTGGCTTGGCTACAACCGGTTCTTTTGAGTCCAACATCCGCAGAACAGGAGACTTTTCATGAGCTATCAAAAAATGATGTACTGACGGTGAAAAATTGAAGATATGGGACACGACGGAGAGGGTATAGGAAAATGGAGGGCTATACCGTCTTTGTCAAAGGACACCGTCATCGGCGATCTTGCCGAGGTAAAATGATCAAAGCAAAAAGAAAAATTACGGCTACGCGCGCCTGATGCGCCTGATCGAGCCGTCCGCACACCGCGTAGAGCCGATATGCCCTGTGGCCCGTCCATGCGGCGGCTGTCAGTTACAGATGCTAGATTATGAGAGCAGCTCCGCTTTAAAGAAAAGAAAATTGCCCAGAACCTCCAGCGGATCGGTGGGATGACGGAAATTCCGATGGAGCCGATTGTGGGGATGGAAAATCCGTTCCGGTATCGAAACAAAGCACAGTTCCGATCGGACAGGATAAAAACGGGAAACTGATTACCGGATTTTATGCGGGAAGAACGCATCAGATCATGGAAAACCGGAACTGCTATCTTGGCGTGGAGCAGAACGAAGAGATTTTTGAACCGCATTCTCGCGTGGATGGAAGAAACGGCGTTTCCGGCATACCAGGATGAGACCGGGAAAAGGTCTGGTGCGCCATGTACTGATCCGGTTTGGATTTACAACGAAAGAAATCATGGTCTGTCTCGTTGTGAACGGAAAGAAACTGCCGGCAGAGAAAAAACTCATCCAATCACTGACGGAACTGGAAGGCATGACAAGCATTACCCTAAGCGCAAACCGTGAGCGACCAATGTTGATCATGGGGAAAGAAATCCGCTGTCTGTGGGGACAGGAATTTATCACCGATTATATCGGAACGGTAAAATACCAGATTTCCCCGCAGTCCTTTCTACCAGGTTAACCCGGTGCAGACAGAAAAACTGTACAGCCTTGCGCTGGAATATGCTGGTCTTACCGGAGAAGAGACTGTCTGGGATCTGTACTGCGGTATCGGAACGATTTCACTTTTTCTGGCGCAGAAGGCGAAAAAAGGTCTACGGTGTGGAGATTGTCCCGGAGGCCATCGAGATGCGAAAAAAATGCGAAAATCATGGAATCGAAAAATGCAGAATTTTTGTAGGAAAAGCGGAAGAAGTATTGCCGGAAAAATACGAAAAAAGGCATCCAGGCGAACATGCGGATGATGATTGTAGTCGATCCGCCCGGAAAGGATGCGAGGAAAATCGTGCTCCGCACCATGGCCGATATGCAGCCGGATCGGTGGAGACGGTTGTTCTTTTGTCCCAACAAAAGCCGGATGACACGATAGAGATCGACTTAGACTTGGACGAGCTGGATGCTACAAGTGCCGAGTTGAAAGCAACCTATCAGGAAATCAAAGATTATGTGCTGAAAGAATTTGGCTTGAAGGTTTCAAATTTATATATTTCTCAGGTAAAACGCAAATGTGGAATTGAAGTGGGAGAAAACTATAATCTTCCAAAATCAGAAAATGCAAGAGTTCCACAATGCCCGAAAGAGAAAGAAGAAGCTATCAAGGCTGCCCTGAAATATTTTGCGATGATCTAAGGACATCGCTGATTTCAAGGAGGAATAACACATGAAAAGCACATTTGAAAAATGGGTGGAACCTACACACTTGGCGCAGACGGAATTTACTATCCGAATCTTGTCAGTACAGATGAAGAACCGCATTATGGGAAATATGGAATGATGCGAAAAACATATCTGAAAAGAGCATCGTCTGGCAATGTATTCTTTGTATATGTTAGAAGACAGACTGACAGAACATCTGAATGCTGTGGATGATGAAGCACAGGAGAGAATGAATATTCTGGTGCGTCAGATGATGGAAAAGCAAGGCATTACGGAAGAAATGAAAGCTCGTGACCAGATGGAATGGGTCAGGGCGGTAAATGGTATTCGTAATATGGCAGAAGAGATTGTGTTAAAAGAATTAGTGTATATTTAAGGTAATGGAAAGCTCTTTGCGGGAGCTTTTGTTGATTATAGAAAATTTAAAGATGATAAAGTGTAAGGTGGAGGTAAAATTATATGAGAGATGATTTTTCACAAAGAACAAAGGATTTGTTAGCTAATAGAGTTGGATGGAAATGCAGCAATCCTAATTGTAGAAAAGCAACTCGTGGAGCAGGAATAGGAAAAGAGAATATCATAAATATTGGAGTTGCATCTCATATTACAGCAGCTTCTAAAGGCGGACCAAGGTATGATGAGAACATAACGTCTCAAGAGAGAGCATCAGCAGAAAATGGAATATGGTTATGCCAGTCGTGTTCAAAATTAATAGATTCAGATGTGAATAGATATACGATTGCTAAATTGAAAAAATGGAAGGAAATTTCAGAGCAAATGGCAGTTCTTGATTTGGAAGAAGCAACAGCAGAGGAGCAACATGAAGATAAAGAACTTATAAAGTTCTTTTTGTGCAATGTTTTGATCGTCCAGCATTTCAGGATAGAATATATCAAGAAGGAAGAATGGAAGATTTTGATAAGGCTATTGAGGATACTATTATCGCTTTAAATACGGGAGTTCTTAGAACCAGAGACGGAAGTATCTTAAAAAAAAAGCAGACGGAAAATCGTCTGTTGTAAATATAGAGTGGCGGGAGAAGCTTAATACAATTTGTGATATGTTGGTTGCACTAAGAAAACGATTAAAATTGCAAAAGACACTGGAGCATATTCATTATATGGAGAAGATGATGTGATGTATTGTTTCTATGACAGAGATTTGGCAATATGGTTTGATTCAACAAGGGAAGAAATATTAAAGATATTATCTTCAATTTGTGAAGAAATAGGAATACATGGATTAGGTTTTCCTAGGAAACGGTACGAGTGGTAACTGATAATAATGGATAACTGTCAAGGGCTATTGGAAGTAATAAAGAAATGAGCAGGCGTGAAAATATAGAGATGAAATAAACATGTTATATTACGATTCTTCAAATGGAAAGAAAATGATGATGACTTGGGGAAGATGGAAGGATTACATAGCCAATGGAAATGGTGGAAATATTGAGTTGAAGAGTTTGGATTTTGAATATAAAGAATTCAGAGATGAAATAAACATGCGATATTAGAGAGGGAATCCTGGTGGAAAGAGCCTAATGACTCGACAATTGATATAACAAGAATTAGAAATCATAGAGAATGGGGGAATGCTTTCAAAACTAGAAAGCAGAAAAGAATGTATGGAGCAAATTGAACTTATACAGCAT
>VOFG01004640.1_pt1 | contig 51323 bp, 68 predicted proteins | sample 5384171 | NCBI WGS metagenome assembly VOFG01 (sample SAMN12384726, study PRJNA508395) | human gut metagenome | isolation source: healthy gut F | host: Homo sapiens
TCGAGGGTACTATTTACCCTGTTGGCTACTTCTTCAACAGGTATTCTGCCGTGCTCACTCCAGTTCAGATTATAGAATGTGGTGTAGAAAGAAGTCGCTTCCGTTTGATATTGCGGCTCTTTTCCTTGCAAGAAATTAGGTAACTTCTCTGTAAGCTCTCGCATTTTACGTAAACCGGAACCACGTTTCTCCATATAGTCCAACTGTGTGAACACGTCCGCAATGACGGGATTGCGGCGCATGGATGGAACTTTGTATATGTCTCGGTCTTGAATCCGTGTTCCGTCAAGCATTGCACCCGGTGATACCAATTCTACACGGTCATCGTAAATGTCAATATGCACTTCACCGCCCATCATAGTATAATCTCTATGGATAAGGTGGTTTACCAGTCCTTCAAAGATGGCACGGTCGGAATAGTCGGGGAGGTTAAGGCGATAGTTTGGCATCTTCACCCAGCCGCTCATGGTATAGTTTTTGATGAAATCCATACCATATTTTAAGAGCAGCACAAGGTTAGCCCGATGTTCTACGGAACTGATGGCATCATCCTTATAGAGTCCAGTCCAACGGGTGCAGAAAATACGCGATTGAAATACCGTGCAATTATCCACAAACAGCAATCCTGCATTGGTCAGTTTGCTGTCAGGAGTTACCAGCCCGAATGATTCCAGATACTTGTCATTCCATTCCTGATGGGTTTGCTCACGGAAAGTATTGGCAAGGATAATGAAAGAATGTTTGCTGGCATCCACTTGGGTAGGCAGTGAATCCCACGTCATGTGCGTGCCTTTCAATACCAACGAAAGAAGTTGTTGTGAATTACACTCCACGCTTTCATTGCCCACTCGTACATATGCGGTACGTGTCCCGTCTTGATAGTAATAATAAGGTGTCAGCGTTCCTGCCTTTACTTTTACTTCAAGCAGGGTATGTCCTTCGTGTTCAATCGGAATAAGTTGTATTTCCGGCACAGGGTCAAGTCTTGCCTTGATGGTTTCGCTGATAAAGTCGGCATCGGCTTATGGATTATTTAAACCTCAATCACTCCGTCGTCGTTCACTCCATAAAATAAACTGCCACCATCCGTATTGGCAAAAGCCGATATGGATTTAAGCCATGACTTTACTTTCTTACGTTCAACATTTCCTTGAAATCATAAGTTGAACATTCCGCCATCAATGTATTGTTATGTATTTGCATTATTCCCTTATTATTTATATAATATATTAACTCTTATCACAAAGATAGTGATAAATAATAACTTCAAATGCTCTAACTTACAAAGAAAGTATCAAGTCAGCCAAAAGAACAGCCGTTTTCTGCTTCATCTTTTGGTGCATCTTTCGGTTTCCATGCCACGACGAACCGTACAGATGCGGATTTCACCTTGTAACCTCTTTGTTCCCATTCGGATAATGTATCCTGCATTTTTGATGATAACTTAGCTATGGGTTTATCAGTCAATGAACTATACAAAAAGAAATTACTGTGAGTCAAAGGAGTCTCCTCCTCTCAATGCCAAGATTTCTTGTTTTCTGTTCTTTGAAGAATCCCAAATTGACATCTTTGTGAGAGAGTTGCAGTACAATTTCTTCAGGCATGTCATATTGTCGCTGATCCATGAGATATCGGTCTGCACTCAAATGATTGAAACAATCACTGTTTGTATGTATGAACAGCCTGTTTTTCGCACGGGTTATTCCTACGTAATACCGACGCATCAGATGGGCATCCTTGACATAATTGTCGGATATGAGCATATACACATCGTCAAACTCTCTGCCTTTGGCCTTGTGAATAGTTGATACCACAACGTCGGCTCCTGATACGTCGCAGAAGTCTTCCACCGACGACTCAAATACAAATTCTTTGAAGTCACTGAAATATTTAGTCTTGTTGGTTTGTTCAAACTGTTCCACACAACGTTTCACATACATCAAGCTTAGACTCCTGTCATAAGTAGAGAAGGTGTTATGCTTGGCTTCTTCCCACAGCTCTTCCGTGATTAACGGTGTTTTTATCCGCTTGTTTATATACCTCAGGAAATATCTCATTTCGGCCATATTCCAAAAACGTAGGCCGTCCATTGATTGTATCTGTTTACTGTTTATGCCATGTTTCCGCAAAAGAGCCATCAGGATAACGGCCTCTTCATTTGTTTGGGTCAGTACACAAGAAGTTCCTTTATCCCTATGTTGAAGCAAGTTTTCGACGAGCGGCTGATACATATATTCCGATTGATAGCGTATTACTTCAACCCAACCCTTTTCTTTTCTCATGGAGGTAATTGGTGTACTTTTTTATCCTTTTATGTATATTTTTCAAAAATCCGTTGGCAAAATCCACCGGTTGGCGTGCACTGCGGTAATTTTCGGTCATTTCGACAAACGTGCTTCCGCTTTCTTGTGCCAGTCGGTACATATAACCGGAATCGGAACCGCGGAATTCATAGATGTTCTGGTCATCGTCTCCTACTGCTATCACACGCATCTCCTCATTATTAGTCATTAAAGCCTTTACAAGTGCATACTCTTCAGCTCCCATATCCTGAGCCTCATCTATGACTAACACCGTCTTGCCAATCTTATTGGGTTCCACTTCTCCTTGACATATCATCTCGGCTGCATTTGAAACGACATTTCTTGAATCTTCAAGATTTCCTATCCGTCCCAATAGGTCGAAACAATAGGAGTGGAATGTTTTTATTTCGACAAAATGTGCTGCATTACCTATCAACTTCATAAGTCTTTGTTTAAATTCCGTAGCGGCTGCCCTTGAGAATGTCAGCATCAGGAGCTGTTCATGTTTCACATCTTCAAGTAGCAGAAGTGAGGCCAGTTTGTGGACCAATACACGTGTTCTTTCCACTACCTGGGCCGGCTGCGACTACAATGCAACGTGAACCCTTATCGGAAATAATATCCATTTGCCGTTTGGATAATTGTCCGAACAATTGCTTATATTTTTGTGGCGTCAAGTTACGTTGTATCTCGCTTACTCTGTCGCCTTTAAAATATTTTGTGACAAACTTCCTATAGTCCATTTGGAAATAGTCTTGAACATATTGCAATGCTGCATGATAATCTTTCACCATCAGATTGGCATATTCGCCCACAATATGCACTTGCTGGATTTTCAACTTGTAGAATTCGTTGAGCATCCGATAGTCGTCTTGCTTGTATCTCGACTTGTTATCCTTTATTCTTTGGATATTCATGGCATTATAAAGTACCAAAAATCCGCCTTCAAGTTTTAGTGAACCGATTTTCGACAAATACAGAAGTGCTTCTTCCACGTCTTCTAATTGAATGTCATCAAGTCCGCCAAAAAGGGATTGGGAACTTGATTTTATTCGGTTCAAAAGTTCTACCACAGAAAACTGGATGGCTTTGCCGGGCACGTTTTCCTTTTTTTCCGCATCAGAAGCTAATTTGTATAGCCATTCCACGGCAAAGCGACTTATTTCCAATCTCTTCTCAAAGCGTCTTGATGGTGGATTCTAGGTCTGCCTGACGACTTATCTCCATGTTACGAGCCGCATCTTCTTTTTTTACGCGTATATCCATAAAATGCTCTTGATGGTGAGGAAATAGAGTAGTGTCCGAATATCTTTTCTTTGGATGTATTGATGCCATCGTTAAGTCACAGCATTTTCATTCAGTTGCTTGCATGATATTCGTAAAGCTTCGTCAGGAATACGGTTAAGGATGTATTTTTCAAGTTTTGCAAAACGTTCGAGGAGGATCGTTGATTTTCGTTTCGAGTCACCGGCATCCAGCAAATAGGCAGATATATCCTTACTATCTGCCAATATACCTTCCTGCCGCATACGCTCCACTACGGATATAACTTCTCTTTTGCTCAGTCCCAAAATGTCTGCCAGATAGTCGATTCTGGATTCTGCCTCTGCATCCTGAGCCTTGGCAATATGTTTTTGGGATATCAATGACTTAATGATACGGACTGACTTTTCTATTTCATCGCTACCAAAGAGCACTGATGCTGCTATGCGTTCTCTTGCTTCGTCCATATTCTTTACCATTATTCCCGTGGCATATACATGAGGCACATTGTTTCCTCTTACCAAGTATCCGCTTTGTTCCAAAGCTGCTAATGCGGTCCGTACACGGGTCTCAATGTCAGATACTGAATCATCCCATCCTGCTTGCCGAGCAATTTCCAACGCAGAACAGTTGACTTTCATACGGTGTTTGGTAAGGTCTTTGACAGCTTTCCATACCTGTTGTATTTCACTAATACTAAGTTTCGTTTGGTTTAGCAATATAAAATGCTTGTCCAAGTCATTGTCACTGTAAAGCACATAACAACGTGCGCTAAGACCAGGGTCACGACCTGCCCTGCCAGCTTCCTGTACATAATTCTCCAGCGAATCGGAAATATCATAATGCACTACGAGACCGACATCTTTCTTATCGACTCCCATACCAAATGCAGACGTGGCCACGATGATGTGTGCCTGATCGTTCATAAAAGCATCTTGGTTGGCGTTTTTTTCATCGGCTTCCATTTTCCCATCGAAAGGGAGTGCCTTTTAACCGTCGCGGGTCAATTTTCCAGCCAGTTCTTTGGTTCGCTTGGTTCGTGATACGTAAACAATTGTCGGACAATCGGATTCTGCAACAAGTTCTCTCAGCTTTAAATACTTGTCATTGTCACTCTCTACATGTATGACGGAATAGTGTAGTTTGTTCTTGAGGCTGTTGATGCGAATAATTCCAAGTTCAAGTCCAAAGTCTGCTTGAAATAGTCGCAGATGTCTTGGATTACTTTTTGCTTTGCCGTGGCTGTAAAGCAGGATACCGGTATCGGATTCTTACATTTTTTCTTTTGCTGGTATTCCTGGATAAATTTTCCTATGTAGAGATAATCCACCCGGAAATCCTGTCCCCATGAAGAAAAGCAATGTGCTTCGTCTATCACAAATCTCACAACGTGGCGTGCCATCAATATTCTCTCGATAGTTTTTGAACGAAGCATTTCAGGAGATATATACAAAAGTGAAGCTTCTCCGTCTTGTACTCTTTGTATTGACAGTGACCTTGTGATAGGATCTAACATTCCATTTATAGTTACAGCATCCGTGATACCTCTGTCAGCAAGATTGTCTACCTGATCTTTCATCAGAGACTGCAAAGGAGAAATGACAACCGTAAGTCCGTGCACGGAACGTCCCGCCATAAGTGCAGGCAATTGAAAAGTAAGTGATTTACCGCCACCGGTAGGAAATATTGCCAGCAGCGATTTGCCTTCCACCGCAGCTTGGGTCGCTCGTTCTTGCAGTGGCTCACCCTCGTATGTTCGGAAACATTCATATCCGAAAAATATTTTTAGATTATAGAGTATATCCAATTGCGTATGGCAGTAGTCGCAAGCTTTCCGTGGCAAGTAGTGTGTCGCAAGAGTTTTATGATAAATTCCACTTCCGGATAATTATAAAGTACCCATCCGGGAGTGATGGAACGGTAATCAGTGGTATCAATCAGAGCTAATGCGTATGCCAATCCGCATGGATATTGTTCGATGAGCATGTCAAGATCGGCATGTTGACAAATCTTTCCGGCATAAAGTTCTTTAATGAGTTTAGGTATTCCTTCATGAATATACTCCGCACTTACCATGCTAAGAAATCCCTCAAACTCCTTCTTATCCTTCAGCAATGATGCGAATAGTAACACGTTTTTTTTCGACAATAAATTCCAACATGCTATTTCATCCAACAACAGGTCCTTTTTTTTTTTACAATCATTTACCGGATTGTTCATCTGTTCGCAAATCAGTTTGTCATCTTTCACAAGCCTGTGGTAAGGGTGTTCCGGGAATAGTAAAGGCGAGATGTAAAGTGTATCGACTAAAATCCAGCGGCATGTATTTTGTGCGAACAGGTACTTAGCATCATGGTGAACGATATTGTGGCCACAGATATAATTTATGTCATTTAAGAAAACAAATAGTTCTTCTTTTGAGGTTTTATGAAATGTCGTGTTATCATGCTTGAGTGCTCCTATATCATGGATTCTATGGTCTTTCAAGCCTATTTCAACATCTACTATGGCATAATTGTGGGCACTACATGGTACAGAGGTGGTTTTATTGCCGATGATATTGTTTCTATCCTCGGTTTTCTTGATTCTCCTACTATGAGTTTGCTCCATATTGACATATCTCAATATAATCTGTTAAAAAATAGTTTTGATTTTTATGCGTTTACATCTCGTTATTTATGAATAAAATCATACTTTTATGAACAAGAGCGTGTGTTGCTTATGAATGCTTATTTTTCGGGTTTGTGTTATATTTGCAACACGTGTACGCAAGTCGCTGATAGATATATCACGTTGATTTTAAGGAAGTCAAATAAGAATTTGCTAAACGCTTAATATATAGAAAAAAGAGCTGAAGGTCATTGACTTTCAGCTCTTTTTCTATTTGAGAGATATATGCTTGTTATGATGTACTTACTGATTAGGAAGGTTAGAAGAATAGATGTTTTTTCTTAAAGCGATTTATATAAATATTTAGGACTAAAAATAGATATAAAACAGCGTTTGGGAATCAAGTGTTTCTAAACGCTATTTTATATGGCTGGAATATGTTTTATTATATAAATAAAGAAACAATAAAATAAACACCGGCTGCTAAAAGTCCGCTGACCGGAATTGTAAGAATCCAAGCCGTCATCAGGCTTTTGGTAACTCCCCAACGAACAGCAGAAAGGCGTTTTGTTGCGCCTACTCCGATGATTGCTCCTGTGATAGTATGTGTCGTACTTACAGGAATTTTCAACATTTCCGTGATGTAGAGAGTGAAAGCACCTGCTGTTTCGGCAATCACTCCTTCCAGTGGAGTTACTTTGGTGATTCTGGTTCCCATTGTTTTTACTATCTTCCAACCTCCGGACATGGTTCCGAGTGAAATGGCCGTAAAACAGGAGAAGGCAACCCAGTCGGGCAGATCATTGATACTATTTATGCCCATCCCCAATCCCATGGAATGTGCGGCTATCATGGCGGCAGCTATGATACCCATTACTTTCTGAGAGTCATTCAGACCATGTCCGACACTGAAAAGGGCGGAGGATACAAGTTGTAATCTCTTGAACCATTGCTCTGCGGTATGAGGATGAGCTCGCCGGCAGATATAAAGTACGAACAAAGTGAATCCGAATGCAATGACCATGCCAATAAAAGGAGCCAAAAAAATAAATGCTGCAATTTTTAGGATGATATTAAGTTGAATAGCTTCAAATCCGTTTGCCATGATAGCTGCTCCTGCAAATCCTCCGATAAGGGTATGAGAAGAAGAGGAGGGGATACCTTTCCACCAAGTAATCAGATTCCAAGTGATAGCGGCAATAACTCCTGCTAATATAATCGGTAAAGTAATATATTGCTCTACTACGGTTTTGGATACAGTGTTGGCAATTCCGAATCCGCCTATTATATATTTAGCGATAAAGAAAGCAACGAAATTAAAGAAGGCAGCCCATAATACAGCTTGGAAGGGGTAAGAACTCTCGTAGATACGATAGTGGCAATGGAGTTTGCAGCATCGTGAAAGCCGTTGATATAGTCGAATATCAGAGCTAGGATAATGATAGTCACTAATAATTCCATGTGTTCAGGCTTCTTTTATGCGTACTTTACAATCAGGCTTTTCAGAATTTTACCTACATGCTCTGCAGCATCGGTTGTCTTTTTCCAGTTCGTGCATGATTTCTTTAATCTTGATAAGTTCGATACAATCTTTTTTTCTTCTTCAAAGAGTTTGGTGATGAAGAACTCATATACATCATCCGCTTGGTTTTCGATTTCATGCAGTTTGGAGCAATATTCTCGGAGGAGTGTCGGCTTTTTGCGGAATGTTTCGAGTTCATCCATAGCTTTACAAATATATATAGCTTCTTCTTGGATCAAACGGCTCAGTTCTTTTCCGCTTTCAGAAATAGGACGAGGATTATAAATGGAAATCCTTTTTGGCACAACTGTTTATTCCGTCGATGACATCATCCATACAAGAAGCTAAGTCATGAATATCTTCACGGTCAAAGGGAGTGATGAATGTAGTTCCTAATTCATCAAAAATCAGATGTGTCAGTCTGTCTCCTTCCCGTTCGAGGTCTTTGATCTTTTTTGTAGTACTCCGAGCGTTCTGTCGGTTGGTCATGTTGCAGACTTTCTACTAAAGCAACAGATGAGGCAGAAAGTACTTCTGATAATTGTTTCAGTAACGGGAAAAACTTCGGTTCCTTTGGGGTAAACCGATAAAAAAAGAATTTTTCATAAGTGTAAAAACTTTAAATTGTTTTTTTCTACTTTATTTATATTAGTAACAAATGAATACAGACTATGGTTTGGGCAGTTTAAAATTTCAACTTGGCGCGTATGACCTCAATTACGGCAGGCAATATGGATATGAATATAATGGCTACAATGAGTAGTTTTAGGTTTTCCTGCACAAACGGGAGATCGCCGAAGAAATATCCTGCATAACAGAATATAGTTACCCAGACAGCTCCACCAACCAAATTATATACCATAAAATAGTAGTAATTCATTTTCCCCATTCCTGCAACGAAGGGGGCAAATGTACGTACTATGGGGATAAAGCGTGCCAGGATAATGGTTTTGCCACCATACTTCTTATAAAATTCGTGCGTTTTCTCCAAGTGACTTTGCTTGAATATCTTGGATTTAGGATTGTTGAATAGCCTTCGACCAAAGAAATGCCCAATCATATAATTGCATGAATCACCTAATATGGCAGCAGCAAATAATATGATAACGAGTATGTGTATGCTGATAGGCATATCGGGTAACGCAGAGATCGCTCCGGCAACGAAAAGTAAAGAGTCACCCGGGAGGAAAGGAGTGACTACTAATCCGGTTTCACAGAAGATTATGATGAATAAGATAGCATAGGTCCATGCATGATAATCACGCACAATCATGGACCATATATTGGTCAATATGGAGTATAAAATTGAGTAAAAAAATCCATTTTATATACTTTGATTGTTATTAAAAGGAAAAGATAGAAACAACAAATAAGGCATAGAAAATATGAATTTTCTATGTCTATAAAAGGTATAAAATGGCTAAATGAGTATATGACCTAATGTATAGATGTGATATCTATCGGAATATTTGATAAAATTAGTATAGAATGAGAAACCTGTCCATTGATTCTTAGGAAGTTGAATCTTTAAAGAACTTAATATCCGGATAGTAACGGAATGAATATTGAATCTAAGTAACTTTGAAGGAGAGAAATAACGGAAGGAGGATGGATTTAAGACACCGTCACTGTCATTGTAGTCCTGCTTTCCTGTATTTTTTTTGCTTTGACGAGTTTCTTTTCTTTCCCTAGTTGTTTTATCATAGTTTTAGTTTCGGGATGAAAAGCATTAACACAAGTTTGTATATAGGTACTACCGGTTTCTGGCCGATATGCTTCTTGCCTTTCGTCGGAAATCAACTGGAATCCCCAACTTAGAAATATACCTAATAATATACAGAATATGTACTTCATCATAACGGCCACAAATGTAGAAACTATTTTTATATGAAATACATATTCACAAGTATAATTAACAATTATATCTACGGCTGTCGGGAACTGTTTTCTGCATTTACTCTCATAAATCTCATTAGAGTATATGTTATCCTGTTAGTACATTGCTTCTCATTCATCTTTTAAATCCTAAATGAATGGCGTATGTGGATGAATGGACAGCCATTTTTCTGTCTGAGCACTCTTATTAGTAGAAATGTAATTTATTATCCTTTAAAAAAGCATCAGTATGAGAAATGTAGAAAAGCACTTGGTTGGATAACTGTTTATTTATTATTTTGCAATTTTCCTTGTTTTCAAATGGATATTATAAAAGATATACCCGAATTTCTGCTTCCTTTAAGATTTATTTGTTTTGCCGTTCAATGAGATTACTGTAACTTTGCGTCCGGTTTAAAAAGATTGTATATTATGGAGTTACCTAAAGATCCGATGATGCTGTTTAGCGTTATCAATATGAAATTGCGGGATTGCTATTCTTCACTTGACGAACTTTGTGAAGATATGGACGTAAATAAGGATGAATTAGTGAATCAGTTGAAAGCTGTCGGTTTTGAATATAGTGCGGAACACAATAAGTTTTGGTAACAGACTTCTTATTTACAATTTATAGATAAAGTATTCGAATTGCCTCTAAAGCCTCTGTAAAGGTCTTGGAGGCAATTTCTTTCCTTGTATCCTACTTCTTTTTCTCCTCTTCCTTGTTAATAAAAGCAAAATACGAATTCTTGTATTTAACTTCCACACTCTTCTGCGTTCTAACTAATAAAGCTCAGATATAGAATTGATGATAAACGAGAATAAAATTCGTGAAGCTTGTTCCTCGGATCGTGAACGGGGATTCAAGATGCTGATGAACTCTTTTCAGGTACCGATATATAATTATATCCGTAGGCTGGTCGTGTCTCACGAAGATGCGGAAGATGTGCTTCAGGAGGTCTTTATCCGGATATTCCGACATATCGATCAATTTCGCGAAGAAAGTTCATTGTCAACCTGGATTTACCGGATTGCGACGAATGAAAGTTTACGCTTATTGAATAGTCGTAAAGAGGAAGGAGTCGTATCAGCGGAGGATGTACAGGAAGAATTGATGAGCAAACTGAAGGCTTCTGATTATATAGATTATGAGAACGAACTGGCGGTGAAGTTTCAAGAAGCCATTTTGAGTTTGCCGGAGAAGCAACGGCTTGTATTCAACTTACGTTATTACGATGAACTTGAGTATGAAGAGATTGCGCGGGTGCTGGATAGTAAGGTGGATACGCTGAAAGTGAATTACCACTATGCAAAAGAAAAAATAAAGGAATATATACTAAATAGGTAGAACGATGAAAAAGGATTTTGATTTTGACGATATTGGTAAACGGACCCCTTACACTACCCCCCGACGGATTCTTCGAGGATGTGCAACGAAAGGTAATGGAACGTACCGGGGTGAAACAACAGCGGAAGTCTCACATGAAGCTGATTATTTCTACGGTAGTTGCCATAGCGGCAGTATTAGCTGGAATTTTATTCGTTCCGTCCTTGCGTCAAATGGATGAGGTCAAATCGTCTTCTTCGAACACATTGGCTGTCGACAGAAGTAATGGTACGGATCCGGTAGACAAATGGATTAAAGAATTGTCGGATGAGGAGTTGGAAGAGCTCGTCAGCTTCTCTGAAAACGATATATTTTTGAATTAAGTAACTCAATCAATGATTAAAAATGTAAAGATTATGAAGATGAAATTTATTTATGTACTTTTGGCTGCTCTCTTGTTGGGAAGCCAGATGACCCTTTCAGCTCAAAATAGAGATAATAAGGAGAAGAAACAACGTCCCACACAAGAGCAGATGATGCAGATGCAGACGAATCAGATTGTTAAAACCTTGATGCTGGATGATGCGACAGCCGCCAAGTTTACACCGGTTTACGAGAAATATCTGAAAGAACTGCGCGAGTGCCGCATGATGAACCATAAACCAAGAGCCGAAAAAGCTCAAGGAACATCGGCTACCGATAAAAAGGATGCTCCGCGACCGGTAATGACTGACGAACAGATTGCTACCATGTTGAGAAACCAGTTTGCTCAAAGCCGTAAGATGCTTGATATTCGTGAGAAGTATTATAATGAATTCAGCAAGATACTTTCTCAAAAGCAGATTATGAAAATCTATCAGCAGGAAAAGAGTAATATGAATAAATTCAGGAAAGAGTTTGACCGCAGAAAAGGTCAGAAACCGGGACAGGGACATCATCAGGGACAAAGACCTCGTGCTCCGCGCCAAGGATAACAATAGGGATTAGGTTATATTATAAGTTTCTGTTTTACTAAATCAACACAACTTGAGCATAGACAGACGTATTTATTCTTTTCAGTACCGTTTGATCAGTTGTTATGTCCTGTTACTGATAAGTTTGGCTGTTTATGCACAGTCCGGCAAAGAGCGTTTTGTCGGGCGTGTTGTTGATACTGAAACCAATCAGCCGGTACCGTTTGCTACGGTCCGGCTTTTGGCTTTACCGGATAGCATCTTATTAGTGGGAGGAGCTACGGATATACAAGGTAAATTTCAGTTAGCTGTTACTATTCGAAAAGCAAGTCTATTCTATTGCATATCTCTTATATCGGATATACCTCTGTTTATCGGACTATATCTGTTTCAGCAAATAATAAGACACCCACTTTGGGTAATATATCTTTGAGTCCGGAGAGTATTTCATTAAACGAAACCGTTGTTGTGGGACAAGCACCTATGGCGGTGACCGAAGGAGACACTACCGTCTTTAACGCTTCGGCTTATCGTACTCCCGAAGGCTCCATGCTGGAAGAACTGGTGAAACAACTTCCCGGTGGAGAAATAGATGAGGACGGCAAACTGCTGATTCATGGAAAGGAAGTGAAAAAGATTTTGGTGGACGGAAAAGAATTCTTTTCCGACGACCCGAAAGCAGCTCTTAAAAATCTTCCGGTAGAGATGATAGAAAAGCTGAAAGCATACGAACGCCAGTCCGATCTTGCCCGTCTTACCGGTATTGACGATGGTGAAGAAGAAATGATTCTCGACCTGTCGGTCAAGAAGAATATGAAACGAGGGTGGATGGAAAATTTTATGGGTGGTTATGGAAGTAAAGACCGTTATGAACTGGCCAATACTTTAAACCGTTTCCGGATAACTCCCAATTGACTGTTGTCGGGAATCTGAATAACACCAACAACCAAGGCTTTTCTGAAATGCAGGGGGAGTCTGCCAGTTCTTCCGGTAATCTTCGTACTCAAAAAGGGCTGACTACTTCCCGTTCTTTGGGAGTGAATGCCACTCATGACTGGAAGCGCGTCAAATTTCGGTCGAACATTCAATATATGGGCACTGACCGTCTGGAGGACAGTCGTACTACGGTAGACAATTATCTTCGTAAAGACAAATCTATCACCGAAAGTACCGGACACAATCGACAGGGAAACGATAACTTGGTAGCGAATGCTTTCTTGGAGTGGAAAATGGATTCTGTTACAACATTGATTTTTCGCCCTCAATACCGTACGGCTGCCAATGATAGAAGTAGTAACGGTTTTCAGCAAGGGTGGGGCAATGATGTGCTACTGAATGAGCGGGAATCATCAGGCACAACTCATAGTTCATCCTATAATCTGACCATGATGCTGCAACTTAGTCGGAAACTTAGCCGAATGGGAAGAAATATAGCCTTGAAAGTTGATTATGGTACAAATGAATCTTCCACCGACAGAACCAGCCTTTCCACTACCCATTACTTCAAAAACAATGCTAAGAATGTAAAGAATCAAAAGATTGAAGATAGAATGGAGGGGTATAACTACCGGTTACAATTAGTTTATGTAGAACCTTTGCCCTGGTTTCATTTTCTTCAGTTCCGTTACAGTTACCAGCATCGGGTGAACAACTCCGACCGTTTTGTTTACAACTGGAACAAGGAACTGGAAGAATTTGCTCTCCTGATTATGATGAAGAGGCAAGCAACTGTTTCGAAAATCAGTATAGCAATCACTTGTTTAATGTTGCGGTCCGTACCTCCCGTAAGAAATATAATTATAATATCGGTGCTGACTTTGAACCTCAAAAGTCTGTCAGCCGTTCTCTTCTGGAAAAGGCAACTCCGGCAGAAGAACCGTTGCGAAAGTCTGTTTTTAATATTTCTCCTACCGTCAATTTCCGTTATAAGTTCTCCAAACGTACCCGTTTGCAGATTGTATATCGGGGAAAAAGCCGTCAGCCGAATATACGCGACCTTCAACCGGTGACGGACCGCACCAACCCGTTGAATATCCGTGTCGGTAATCCTTCGCTGAAGCCTTCGTATACGAATACTTTCACATTAAATTTCAACTCCTATAATGCCAAACACCAACGGAATATGGTTGCTTCCGTCTTGGCGGAGAATACCATTAATAGTATAACCAACCAAGTGACCTATGATAGCGAATCCGGTGTGCGAACTACCACTCCTCTTAATCTGAACGGTAACTGGCGTGCTATGGGCTCTTTTTCTCTCAATACTCCTTTCAAGAATCGTAGTTGGCGATTCCGTACATATTCATATCTGCAATACAGAAACCAGAACGGGTATAGCACTATAAATAAAAAGCTCCTGTAAAAAGTACAGTGAAACATCTCACAGCCCGCCAACGCTTGCAATTAACATACCGCACGAAGCAAATGGAAATCAGTGCCCGTGCAGAATTGCTGTACAACAATTCCCATAATAATGTGAAAGAGACACGTACCGAAACTTACGATTACCGCTTTGGCACGGAAGTACAATATTATTTCCCATGGGGGATAGAACTGTTCAGCGACCTTACCTGTTTTCAACGTTCCGGCTATGGATATAGTGGCAATGCCCGCGAAAACCTGATGTGGAATTGTCAGTTGTCGAAAGCCTTCTTGAAGCGGAAACAATTGTTGCTCCGCTTCAAGATATATGATATGCTCCGTCAGGACGTTTCGATGATACGTACGATTACTGCCACTGCTATTCGTGATACTGATTACAATGCGCTGGGTTCCTATTTCATGGTGCATGCTATTCTTCGTTTGAATATGATGGGGCGATAATTGAGAATTAAATTTCTATTTATCCGAAAACCACAGCAGGGTTTTGATTGTTGTTGTCGTACGTGAAAACAATGAAAACCTTGCCGAATGTTTGATTTTGTCAATAAATTGAAGGATAAGGGCCGTTGGCGAATCTTTAAACTGAAGTTGATTGACGCGCGGCTTTTACTTTGTTAGTATCTTTGTGGGGCTGCTGACGGGGCTTGTTGCAGTGCCCTACCATTATCTATTGCAGTTTTTCTTCAATCTTCGTCACGATTTCTTTGATGCCCATTTAAAATGGTATTGGTATATTCCTCTTTTTCTGCTGATGTGGGGAATTCTCCTATTTGTTTCCTGGCTCGTAAAAAAAATGCCTCTCATTACGGGTGGAGGGATTCCACAGAGACGTGGAGTCATTAACGGACGGGTTGATTACAAACATCCTTTTCGGGAATTGATGGCTAAGTTTGTAGGTGGAATACTCGCATTAAGTACCGGACTGTCTTTGGGACGTGAAGGACCTTCCGTACAGATAGGTTCATATGTGGGATACTTGGTATCCAAATGGGGGCGGGTGCTTAGCGGCGAACGGAAGCAGTTATTAGCTGCCGGTGCAGGTGCCGGATTAGCGGCTGCTTTTGCTGCGCCATTGGCTTCGTCGTTGCTGGTTATAGAATCCATTGAACGGTTCGATGCGCCTAAAACGGCTATTACTACGCTGCTGGCGGGGGTGGTTGCCGGTGGGGTCGCCAGTTGGATTTTCCCTATGAATCCTTATTTTCATATAGATGCCATTGTGCCGGGAATGATTTTTTTGGGGGCAGGTGAAACTGTTTCTTCTATTGGCCGCCGTAATTTCCATTTTCGGAAAACTCTTTTCTATCACCACACTTCAGGTCAAACGTATCTATCCTGCCATTAAACATCCGGAATACGTGAAAATGCTGTACCTGCTCTTTATTGCTTTTCTTATCTCTATGGCGGAGTTCAATTTGACCGGTGGAGGAGAGCAATTCTTGCTTTCCCAGGCCATGCATCCGGATACACATATTCTTTGGATTGTCGGTATGATGCTATTACATTTGGTTTTTAGCATATTTTCTTTTTCCTCGGGCTTGCCGGGTGGAAATTTTATTCCTACATTGGTGACAGGAGGGCTTCTCGGACAAATCGTAGCATTGATTATGGTGCGACAGGGACTTATCGCATACGAGAATATCAGTTATATCATGTTGATTTGTATGTCCGCTTTTCTTGTGGCAGTAGTTCGCCCTCCATTAACGGCTATCGTGCTGATAACGGCGATAACGGGACATTTAGAAGTATTCTATCCTTCGATCGTAGTTGGGGGATTAACTTATTATTTCACTGAAATGCTTCAAATAAAACCTCTCAATGTGACTTTATACGAAGACATGATTCATTCACCTGCATTCAAAGAAGAAGCACGCTACACATTATCGGTTGAGGTCATGAGCGGTTCTTATCTGGACGGAAAGATTGTGGATGAGCTTCGTCTGCCGGAGCGTTGTATTATTATTAATGTTCATCGCGACCGGAAGGACTGGACTCTAAAGGGCAGAAACTAATGCCCGGCGATCAGGTACAAATCGAAATGGATTCACAGGATATAGAAAAACTGTATGAACCTTTAGTCAGTATGGCGAATATTTATTAGCTGTTCGTTATATATAAATAGCTGATAGATCCTGTCTGCCAGCTATTTTTGTATATCAATGTCTTTTGTTATCTGTCTTTTACTCAACACTTCTTAACCAGGCTATTTCCTCTGCCCACTTACTTTCATCAGGAGTTTCGAGTACCAAAGGTATATTATCAAATCTTGAATCTTGCATTAATCTTTCAAAGAATGCTTTTCCAATTAGTCCCTCGCCGATACTGTCGTGACGGTCGACGTGGGTACCCAGTGCTTTCTTCGAATCATTCAAGTGCATACCACGCAGATAATTGAATCCTACTTCCTTGTCGAATTCTTCAAATACTTTATCGTAATCGTTCACAATATCGTAACCTGCTGTATATGTATGGCAAGTATCAAGGCAAACACCTACCCGGCTTTTATCATCTACCCGGTCAATAATATATTTTAATTGCCAAAACTCGCTTCCCAAATTACTGCCTTGTCCGGCAGTATTTTCAATAACGGCTGTTACTCCTTTTTGTCTTTTCCAGAGTGATATTAATGCTTTCTGCAATAAGTGACAGGCAATCTTCTGTTGCTATTTTATTAAGAGAGCTGCCGGGGTGAAAATTCAGAAGTCTCAAGCCCAGTTGCTCGCAGCGTTGCATTTCGTCCAAGAAAGCGGCACGGCTTTTTATTCAGTCCTTCTTCCTCAGGATGCCCTAAATTAATAAGATAACTATCGTGAGGTAGGATATATTCAGGCTGAAAACCGTACTTATCACAATTCTCTTTGAAAAGCCGGATACTTTCTTCGCTCAATGGTTTGCTAATCCATTGGCGTTGATTTTTAGTGAACAGTGCAAAAGCATTTGCTCCTATTTCATGCGCATTTATGGGGGCGAATTCTACGCCGCCGGATGCACTTACGTGTGCTCCGATATATTTCATATTTTGTTCTTTTTGATTATAATCTGCAAATATAACATTTTTAGAGGAACGAATGTTTGAATGAACAATTAAGATTGTTCTTCTTCAAAAAGCAAGCCATGAGTTTCTTGAGGTTTCCTTAGTTAGAAACTCCAGTTTCCAGCCTTGGAACCGGGTTCCCACGTTTGGAATATCTTCTCGTCCTTATGTTAAATGTCTTTTTTCATTATTAGTCGATTTTCGTTATCGATGCGTTGATAGGATATTTCATTCATGATGCTGCGAATCAGGAAAATGCCAAGCCCACCGATAGGACGTTCCTCAATCGGAAGTGTGATATCTACTTCCTCTACTTGCGTGGGATCGAAATAAGCTCCTTTATCTGTGAGAAGGAAAATCAGTTGTTTTCGGTTGAAGTAACTTTCAGTAAGATAATATGTTGCTCTTTGGGAGGGTAAGCGTACATGATAATATTGGCTACAGCTTCTTCCAGTGCCAAATTGATATTCATAACCGTTTCTGCCGGCAGGAAAGTTCCTCGCCCAGTTCTTCTATAAAACTGGCTAAAACTACTATCTCGTTCAAATTGTTTGAGATTCTAATTTCTTTTTCCATACTGATAATAACTTAACTGTTTGCTGTTCCGGGTTCATATTGAATTAGTAAGATGGTGAGGTCATCACTTGCTTCGGCTTCTTTGACATGGCTTGCAATGGAGTCTACAACAACGTTGACTGTAGTACGCACATCCGACGAGGCATTATCTGATAACATTTCCAATAACTTTTCTTCTCCATATAGTTCTTTATTTATATTTTCAGCTTCTGTCACTCCGTCGGTATAAAGGAATAATTTGCTTTCTTTTTCCAATACAACTTCTTCATCACTGTATTTAAAATCTTCGACGACTCCTACAAATATTTGAGTTTTGAATTCCAAATATGAAACCTGTCCATCAGGATAAATGAGTATGGGAGGATTGTGACCGGCATTGCAAAGTTTCAGTATGCCTGTTTCCAGATCGAGTATGCCGACAATGAGGGTGACAAACATATTGGATTCATTATTGTCGGAAATAGAATTGTTCATTTCCGTAACTATTTTGGCAGGTGAAAGTACATGCTGGGATAACGTCCGGAATAAGCTACGGGTGATAGCCATAAATAGTGAGGCGGGTACTCCCTTTCCCGATACATCCCCAATCAGGAAATAGAGATGATTGTCGTCCATATAGAAATCATAAAGGTCGCCACCCACCTCTTTGGTGGGATGCAGTATGGCATGCAAATCCACATCATTACGATCCGGATAAGGAGGAAATATTTTAGGGAGCATGCCCATTTGTATTTCCCGTGCTATGGAAAGCTCGCTTTCAATACGTTCTTTGCTTGCAGTAGTCTCTTTCAGTTCATTCACGTAAGTCGACAATGATTTTTGCATGTAGACTAATGAATCATATAAGTCTTTGATTTCATCATTCGAGCGGACTAGGGGTAGTGTCACGTCAAACCGCCCTGTGGCAATTTCACGAGCGGATTCCGAGAATTTCTCTAATGGACGGACTAAACGCCGGATAATACTGTATACAATAAGTAGTAGTATCAGTATACCGCCCAGAAAAGTATAAATGATTTTTCGGGAAGTATTGTCCAGCTCCTGAAGAATAATACGGCTCGGACATACCGTGCATACTGACCAACCGATTTGGGGAATAGTAGTATAGAATGCGTATGAATCATTTCCTTGGTTGTCGAAGCGTATAGTACCTGTATGACCGGCCAGCATTTCACGTCCTATCTGTTCCTGTGAATGATTTTCTGTGGCAAAGGCTTCGGAAAATATGGTCTCATTCATTATTTTATCCCGGTCTGCATGAGTCAGAAAACTTCCGTTGCGGCTGATTAAGTAAGTATAACTGGAGGGGATATGGTTTCAGGAGACTGATCGTATCGGTGAATTGCGTCAGGGATATACTGGCGATAAAGACAGCGAACAGTTCGCCACGGTTGTCATACAAAGGCTTTGAGTAAGTACTCATAATGATATTTCCGCCTCCGTCGTCATAATAAGGTTCACTCCAGTAGGCTTGTTTCTGCATTTTAGGGATAAGATACCAGTCCATACAAGGATAATCATAATTCTGACTGCCTAATACCTGATAGGTTACATGATTTGTTTTGTTATCGAGCGAAGCATAAGGCATAAAATACTTGCCTTTTTCTTTATAGTAGTTTGGGGTGAAAGCTATGCCGCTTTTGACAATAAGTGGATTATTCTTTACGACTGATTCGATGATAAGATGCAATGAATCCGGCAGGTTTATGTTTCTTTCCAATACCCATGTAGATTGATTGATAGTTGTTTCTACCGACATTAGCTGGCTGCTGATTTCTGTTGCTATGTTACTCAATAATCCGTGAGTACGTTCAATGGCGTAACTCGTTACCTTTTCATGGTTATAATTGTAGAACAATGCCATGATAGTAGCAAAGACGATCAACGTGAATGAGAAAACGTAGATACTTAACCGGGCTGCAAAAAGAATGGGAAAATGTGTGTTTCATGTCGTGAATTGGTTATTTTACAAAGTCTTCGTAACGAATACTTTTTTTCTTTGAGATGTCTGGTGGCAGTAAAATATCAATTGCCAGATCGAAACCTTCACGACTCAGCCGATAAGGGCGTTGCCCTGTTTTGTCTGTTTGTAATCGCAGTATTTCTTCCAGCATTTTACGCTGGTGATATCGGTTGGTTCCTATATTGTAATGATGTACCTGCTCCATTACAATGTCAAGAGTCTCTTCCGGGTGCTCGTTCGCCCAGTTCCAGCCACGGATACAGGCTCGGACTAGTTTCTGTATCGTTTCGGGATGCTTTTGATAAAATTCTTCAGTAACGTAAAGTCCATCTTCGGGCAAGTTATATCCATAATCGGCAAAACGCATGATATGAGTAGAATCTATCTGCATTCCACATTCGGCAAGTTGTGGAAACTCGTTATAACTTCCCACCATACAAATATCTACTGCTTTTTGATAGAAATAGATTGATACCATTGTTAAAGCGTATCCATTCTACTTCAATTTGGTATTTGTTCGCGATTCGGTCGAGTAGTTCCTGAGTAATATGATTCCATACTGCAATTTCTCTGTGTTGTAATGACGGAATTCCTTTTAATGGTGAGTGGCTGACTAGCATCAAACTGTTTTCCTGTGAAGTTTGCAGGATGTTTACAATTCGTTTTCCTGCAAAGTATTCCATTAATGCTTGTGATAGATTGGTGATAACTGCCTGCGGCTCTCCTTCTTTAAGATACTGGAATGAGTTTTCCGAATGAGACGGATGTTTCACGTGTACATCAAGTCCTTCTTCTTTGTAGAAACCCATTTTCTCCGCTACATAGTAACCTGCAAATTGTGCCTGTGCCGTCCATTTGGGGATAAGTGTAACAGACTGTGCATGAACTACGTTTATTAATGAAAATACAGATAGTAGCAGGATGCAGGCTATGATGCGGATTACTTTCATACAGTATGAGTTAGCGTACTGTAAAAAGTCCGGAGCATCCGGTCATATCGAATATTTTACGTATTTCTAGTTTCATCGCCTCCAGGACAAGTTGACCTCCATGTTGCATGACACTCTTTTGCAGTGTAATCAGGCTTCGCAAACCGGAACTGCTAATGTATGATAAGCCTTCGCAATTCACAATTATATTTGGAGTTTTACTAGCTAAAAGAGGTTGTAATACTGTATTGAATGTATTGGCATTTGCTGTATCCAAACGCCCTTCAATAGTGAGAATCGTCACTTCTTCTATTTGGCATAGATTGGTTTTCAAAGTAGCTTCAGGCTTGAAGTCCATATCTATATTCTTGGTAAGAATTAATTCGTTATGATTATCTGTGGAATGATATTCTACTTTGTCCATTGTACGCCGGATCAGGAAAAGTCCCAGGCCTTGTGTCAGTTGTTGGTCGAGAGATTGTACATTGTCAGATGTTTCTTTGGCAGTAGGATCGAAGGAAATTCCGTTGTCTATAATTTGTGTAACCAGCATTCCGGGAGCAACAGATGTTCGAAGGATGATTTCACTTTCTTTATTGGAAGGGTAGCCGTAACGGATAATATTGGTAACCGCTTCTTCAATAGCGAGGTTGAGGCTCATTGTGATACTTGCCGGTAATTGTAATGACATTCCTAATTCTTCGATAAATAGAGCAATTCTTGCAACTTCATCCAACTGATTATCAATGATAATTTCTTTTTCCATGTTTTTTAAGTAGCGTGTCATATTTGTATGGCTTTTGTTTGATTGAATGCTGCGCAAAAGTACGGATTTCTGTTAAGAATAGGAAATTAATTCAGATGAAATCCTTTCGATATTGGCGAAAATCTTTAGGAAAGGACATCTTTTAGCCGATAAATCATTTTTTAGCATGAGATCTTATTTGGACAACTTTCTTTTTCAGAGATATGGTAATGAAAAGTAAATAAGCCCGGCATAAGATACCGGGCTTATTTTATTGTTCGGATGTTGAAATCAGAAGACTATTTAGCTAAATCGCCTATCTCATCCAAGTTCTTTTGAATATCTTCGTCGGTTAATGAGTAGTTCACCAAATCACCTGCCAGATATTTGTCGTAAGAAGCCATGTCAATCAACCCATGCCCGGAAAGGTTGAATAGGATTACTTTTTTCTTCTCCTGTTTCTTTGCACTTATTGGCTTCGCGAACGGCTGCTGCGATAGCATGGCAGGACTCCGGAGCAGGGATAATACCTTCCATTTGTGCAAACAGGCAACCGGCTTCGAACGATTCCAGTTGCTGGATATCTACCGCTTCCATGAGATTATCTTTGAGTAATTGTGAAACGATGACACCTGCACCATGATAACGAAGGCCGCCTGCATGGATATGAGCCGGAGCAAAGTTGTGTCCTAATGTAAACATCGGGAGTAATGGGGTGTATCCGGCTTCATCACCAAAATCATACTGGAACTTGCCGCGTGTCAATTTCGGGCAAGAAGCGGGCTCGGCGGCAACGAAACGGGTTTTCTTGCCTTCCAGTATGTTATGACGCATGAAAGGGAAGGAAATACCACCAAAGTTGGAACCGCCTCCGAAACATCCGATTACTACATCCGGGTATTCACCGGCCATTTCCATCTGTTTTTCCGCTTCCAGACCGATAATTGTCTGATGAAGGGTAACATGACTAAGTACGGAACCGAGTGTATATTTGCAGTTAGGAGTCATTTGAGCAAGTTCGATAGCTTCGGAAATAGCTGTTCCGAGTGAACCCTGATAAGTAGGGTGTGCAGTCAGGATATCTTTTCCGGCGCGGGTAGACATGGACGGAGAAGGAGTAACCTGTGCTCCGAAAGTCTGCATAATGCTACGGCGGTAAGGCTTCTGTTCGTAACTGATTTTTACCTGATAAACGGCAGCTTCGAGTCCGAAAACTTTGGCTGCATAAGAAAGGGCGGCCCCCATTGTCCCGCACCGGTTTCGGTAGTCACGTTCGTGACGCCTTCTTCTTTGCAATAATATGCCTGAGCCAGCGCAGAGTTCAGTTTATGAGAACCGATCGGGCTGACACTTTCGTTCTTGAAATAGATATGTGCCGGAGTTCCGAGCGCTTTTTCCAGTCCGTAAGCGCGTACAAGCGGAGTACTGCGGTAGTATTTATACATTTCGCGTACATCTTCCGGTATTTCGATCCATGCGTCAGTCTGGTTAAGCTCCTGATGACACAGTTCTTTGGCAAAGATTGGATACAGATCTTCCGCTTTCAGCGGCTGTTTTGTTCCCGGGTGCAACGGCGGCATTGGCTTGTTCACCATATCAGCCTGAATGTTGTACCAGTAATGTGGAATTTCTTCTTCCGGTAGGATATACCGTTTTCTTTTGTCACTCATGTTATTGTGGTTTATTAGTTTTCTGCTGCCAAAAGTAGGCAAAATTTTTAATATTCGGATGTTTTTGTCAACAAAGAATCGAATTCGATTGTTATTTTAGTTAAGTTTGCACGGCATAATATAAAAAATGTGATATGAAGATTTATCATAAATTTCTGTTATATCAGAACAAACTACTGAAACCTTATGTACGTATCTTATTGGGTTTAGTAGAAGCACTTACTTATCTGGCGTCTTTGTTGTTGATCGTCGGAGTGATTTACGAACATGGCTTTCCGCTATCGGTTGATGAAGTGGCGAAAATTCAGGTCCTGTATAAGGCTGTATGGATTATTTTTCTGGTTGATGTGACTCTTCATATCTCACTTGAATATAGAAGTACAAAAGAAACAATACCGGCGGTTGGCCTGGATTTTGAGCGGTTTGCTGTATCTGACTTTGATACCGGTCATTTTTCATCGTCCGGAAGAAGAAGGGGCAATCCTGCAATTTTGGGAGTTTCTGGACGGGAAGTTTTATCATCTTGTCTTATTACTAATTTTTTCTTTTCTGAATTTGTCCAACGGACTGGTCCGTTTGTTGGGGCGTCGCACTAATCCTTCTCTGATATTGGCAGTCAGCTTTTTGGCTATCATTCTGATTGGTACGGGGTTATTGATGTTGCCACGATGCACGGTGAATGGCATTACCTGGGTGGATTCATTGTTTACGGCTACCAGTGCGGTATGTGTGACGGGGCTGGTGCCCGTTGACGTATCGACTACATTTACTACCGGCGGACTTGTTGTTATCATCCTGCTGATCCAGGTAGGAGGATTAGGTGTAATGACATTGACCAGTTTCTTCGCTATGTTCTTTATGGGAAATACCTCTCTTTACAATCAGTTGGTTGTCCGTGATATGGTCAGTTCCAATTCATTGGGTTCTTTGTTGTCTACCTTATTATATATATTGGGCTTTACATTGGTCATCGAAGGCATTGGCATGGTGTCCATCTGGTTCAGCATCCACGGAACACTTGGGATGAATCTGGAAGGGGAACTGGCTTTTGCTGCCTTCCATTCTATTTCCGCTTTTTGTAATGCAGGTTTCTCTACACTTTCCGGTAATTTGGGAAACTCTATGGTAATGACCAACCACAACTGGCTGTTCATCTCCGTCTCTTTACTGATTATCTTGGGCGGTATCGGCTTTCCGATTCTGGTTAATTTCAAAGATATTGTACTGTACCATTTGCGCCATGTCTGGAGGTTTGTACGTACGCGCAAGTTAGAAAGGCATAAGGTGTCGCATTTGTATAATCTGAATACGAGGATTGTGTTGATTATGACATTTCTGCTTTTGGTAACCGGTACATTGGCGATTGCCGCTTTTGAGTGGAATGCTTCGTTTGCCGGTATGCCTGTTGCAGATAAGTGGACGCAGGCTTTCTTCAATGCTACTTGTCCGAGGACGGCTGGTTTCAGCAGTGTTGATTTAGCTTCTTTGAGTGTACAGACTTTGTTGGTCTATTTAGTGCTGATGTGGATTGGAGGTGGTGCGCAGTCTACTGCCGGTGGGGTGAAAGTGAATGCTTTTGCAGTGGTTGTCCTGAATCTTGTGGCTGTGTTGCGTGGCTCGGAACGGGTGGGAGGTATTCGGAAGGAACTTTCTCATGATTCTATCCGTCGTTCTAATGCGACAGTGGTTATGTCGTTGGGCGTACTGTTTCTTTTTTATCTTTATATTAAGTATACTGGAACCGCAAGCCTCTCTAACGGCATTGACTTTCGAATGTGTGTCGGCACTTAGTACGGTAGGTTCTAGTCTGAATCTGACACCTAATTTATGTGATGCAAGTAAATTGTTCGTGGCGTTGTTGATGTTTATCGGGCGTGTGGGCTTGATAACGTTAATGCTGGGAATTATGAAACAGAAAAAAGAATACAAAATACCGTTATCCGAGTGATAACATCATCATAAACTAAAGATATGAAGTATATTATTATTGGTTTAGGAAACTACGGTCGTGTGTTGGCTGAAGAGTTATCGGCACTGGGACACGAGATTATTGGTGCGGATATTAGTGAAAGCCGCGTAGATAGTATAAAAGATAAGGTTGCTACTGCATTTGTGATTGATGCAACGGATGAACAGGCTTTGTCCGTGCTTCCTCTGAACAGTGTCGATATAGTGATTGTCGCCATAGGTTAGAATTTCGGCGCATCGGTGCGTGTGGTTGCTTTGCTGAAACAAAGAAGGTTGCTCATATCTATGCCCGTGCCATTGATATGGTGCATAAAGCCGTGCTTGAAGCATTCAGCTTGGAGAAGATATTGACACCGGAAGAAGATGCGGCCCGCAGTCTGGTGCAACTGCTGGATTTTGGAACAAGCGTGGAAGCTTTCCGTGTCGATTCGGAATATTATGTCGTCAAGTTTACAGTCCCGAAAAAGTTTGTAGGATACTTTGTCAATGAGTTGAATCTGGACGAAGAATTTCACTTAAAACTAATCGGATTGAAGCGGGCGGATAAAGTAACTAATTGTCTGGGTATTTCTTTAATGGAGCTTCATGTGAAGAATGAACTTCCGGGGGGACGAGAAAGTAGAAGAAGGGGATGAATTGGTGTGCTACGGTAAATATCGTGACTTCCAATCCTTTTGGAAAGCTATTTGATTATTATTCATCTTTAAATATAAAAAAATGCGATTAAAAAGACTACTATTACCGGCTATTTTGTTGCTGGTTTCTGTTTTTTGTGAAGGCACAAAAGAGTAATGAATTTACAGTGTTGCAATGGAATGTATGGCAGGAAGGTACCATGATACCAGGCGGATATGATGCTATTATCAATGAGATAGTCCGTCTGAAGCCTGACTTTGTGACTTTCAGTGAGGTGAGGAATTACAATAAAACGAATTTCACGGCACGTGTGTGCGCTTCACTTCAGGAAAAGGGACTGAAGTATTATTCTTTTTATACTTATGATACCGGTTTACTAAGCAAGCATCCTATCACGGACTCTTTGACGGTTTTTCCGGAAAAGAATGACCATGGAAGTATTTATCGTCTAACAAGTTCCGTGAACGGAAAGAAGGTAGCGGTTTATACTGCCCACCTGGATTATCTGGACTGTGCATATTATAACGCCCGTGGCTATGACGGCTCTACCTGAAAGAAATTCCACTGCCGGCGTCAGTAGATGAAATTATGAAAGTCAATGTAGCCTCTCAGCGGGATGATGCGATTCGTATGTTTATCGCCCAGGCTGAGAAAGACCTTGCAAACGGCTATCGGGTGATCGTGGGAGGAGACTTCAACGAACCTTCCCATCGCGATTGGATTGAGAAAAATAAGAACTTGTACGACCACAACGGCTTTGTTGTACCCTGGACAGTTACCACTTTGTTGGAAGAAGCTGGCTTTATTGACAGCTACCGTAAGATTTATCCCAATCCTCTGACGCATCCGGGATTTACCTATCCTTCGGATAACTTGGCAAAAACTCCGGAAAAGATAACATGGGCTCCTAAAGCGGACGAACGGGATCGTATTGATTTTATCTTCTATAAAGGAAAAGGATTGAAAGCAAAGAAAGCCGTTTTGTTTGGTCCGAAAGAATCTATTGTCCGCTCTCAACGTGTAGAGGAAACATCAAAAGATGAATTCATAGTACCGCTTGATGTGTGGCCGACAGACCATAAGGGATTGCTAGTGACATTTATCTGTAAATAATCGACTTTAATATTTTAGGCACAGATTACACGGTTTTAGAACTATGATTGCATAAAGCAACAGGGTAATCTGTGCCTAAATAATAGTATAGGGTAGGATGGATTTCTCTATTTCTTATAATTCTACCCTTTTATTTTGCCTGAAGATGGACTGTTCCGGTTTTCACTCCACTTGCCTTGGCAGTCAGTACAAGATCTCCGGCAATCTCTCCTGCCTGTACAATCGCTGTCCCAGTTCGATATGATGAGGTTTTCCGGCAGTTGCGGTTGAACCAGTTCGATATGATTTTCCGCGTACTGTCTTTTCCTTCTTTGTTATAGGCTACTACTTTTACTTCGCCCGGTTCGTATACGGCATCCATCCACATTAAGCGGTAACGGCTCTTTAGCGAACTGTTATTCTTGCTTTGTTTGCCGTAACTTTTACCGTTAATAAACAGTTCGGCTGTAGGATAGTTGGTGTATACAAATACGGGAGTCACTTCACCTTCACGTCCCGGCCATGTCCAATGAGGCAGGATATGTAAGGTTTCCGCATCCTTGTTCCATACGCTACGGTAGAGATAATAGCGGTCCTTAGGGATACTGGCAAGGTCGATAATACCAAACATGGAACTGTGATTGGGCCATGCATCCGTGTCATAAGGTGATGGCTCGCCCAGATAGTCAAATCCTGTCCATACAAATTGTCCGATTGTCCAATGGTTATCGTCGGCTAGTGCAAAGTCCTCGTCCGGAATATTTGACCAGGAACAGGCTTCCACGTCATACGAGGAACACTGGTGGTCTTCATACTTAGTACTTTCTTATCTTCTACCGGGAATTTGTAGACTCCGCGTGAACTGACAGTGGAAGCCGTCTCGCTACCAAGAATCAAGTTCTGCGGGAGCTGGTCGTAAGATTCCTTATAACGCTGTGTGCGATAATTAAGTCCCGGAATGTCAATCATGGCTGCAAAGCCGTTGGCAAGCACACAAGACACTTGATCCATACCGCAAGTCACGGGACGGGTAGGGTCTTCGCGGTGGCAGATATCCTGCAAGAACTTGGCCACTTTATAACCGACAGGGCTACATTGAGTAGGTACTTCATTACCGATACTCCACATAATCACACACGGATTGTTACGGTAATTATGGAGCATATTTATCATATCGCGTTCCGCCCATTCGTTGAAATAACGGTGATAACCGTTGTCACATTTGGCGATATCCCATTCGTCAAACGGTTCGATCATCATCATAAATCCCATTTCATCACATAATTCAACGAGTTCCGGAGCCGGCATATTATGAGAAGTACGGATCGCATCGCAACCCATATCTTTCAAAAGAGTAAGTTGATGACGGAGTGCCGCCACATTGATAGCTGCTCCCAGCGGACCTAAATCATGGTGATTACATACACCCTGAAATTTCCGGTGCTCTCCGTTCAGGTAGAATCCCTTATCAGCGATATATTCAATACTACGGATACCGAAGCGGGTCGTGTAAGTATCTACCAACTTATTATTTGCATAGATCTTAGAAACCGCCTTGTAGAGCGACGGATTCTCCGGCGACCAGAGCTCGGGTGCATTTACGATGAAGTTCTGTTCAAATGGCTGTCCATGATTAATGCGGCCTGTATTCTCTTTGCGGGTAACCACCTTTCCGTCTGGGGACAGAATCTCCGTCTCCATACGGATTTGTGTTTTCTCACCGGCATTGTCTATCTTCGTTTGCAGACGTACGGCTGCAAATTCCTTGTTGACGTGAGGAGTCGTAATCTGCGTTCCCCATACAGGCACATGCACTTTGTCAGTAACGATCAGATGCACATTGCGGTACAAGCCCGCTCCCGGATACCAGCGTGAAGACTGCGGACGTTTTCCAAACGTACGGCCAGCGTATTATTCTTTCCGTCTTTGTTTAATAAAGAAGTCACGTTACAGTGGAAAGAGTTGTAGCCGAAAGGCCAGAAACAAGCTTCCTTACCATTTACATAGACACGGGCTTCACTCATAGCACCGTCAAAGAGCAGAGTCACCTCCTTGTCGGCGGGAGCATCAAAACTAGTACGGTACCAGCCGGTGCCTACATAAGGGAGCCCACTGGTACGTCCTGTTTTCAAGGAAGCCTTTTCCTCGAAATTCTGTGTTACAGCCACATTCTGTAGGTCATTATTCATATCGAATGGACCGAAAATCGCCCAATCGTGTGGAATAACAACCGACTCCCATTTAGTGTCATTGAACTCCGGCTGGCTAGCCTCTTTAAAATCTCCTTTACTGAATTTCCAGTTCTTCTCCAGCAGCGCCTCACTACGCTGCGCTTGCACTGCAAGCAGCACCCATCAAAAGTACAGCTGCTAACTGTTTTTGGTGTTTCATGTTCATTTATCTCTTAAAAGCATTAAATGAATTGGTGGGTTTGATTCAACAACTGTCATCGAACATCCGCTTTACTATAACCTTTCCAGTTACCGTAACATTGAGGTTCCCAGGTAAATACTCCCAGACATTGGTCTACTTGTTTGGCTTTTAACATGAAGTCTGTATAGAAGGCTTCCGCTTCTTCGTAATCCCAACTAATACCGATTTCACACATCATTACCGGAGTATTGTATTTGGCTATTAACGCTTTCATATTGGCGATACAATCATTATTCATCGCTTCCCAGTCGTCCGGTGTGTGCGTCTTCGGTTGATATGTCCGGATAAAGTGACATACCGATGATGTCCCATTTGGCATTGTTTCAGACCGTCAAGTAGCCGAAGATCCTATTGTACAGGCTGGCATTATTGTCCTTGGTCAAGATGAACAATAACTTTGGCTTCCGGATAGATTTTTTAACGGCATCGTAACCCGCTGTGACAAATGATGCGAAATTAACCCTTCTTCACTTGTAGTTTGTCCGGTAGGGAACAACATTCCTTGATGTGTTTCGTTACCCACTTGTACCCATTCCACGTCAATACCTTTCTCTTTCAATGCACTGAGTACATCTTTCGTATGGTCGGCAATAGCTTGTTTCAATTCATCTACGGAGTAATCTGCCCATGCTTGGGGTTTAGCTTGCTGTGAAGGATCAGCCCAACGGTCGCTGTAATGAAAGTCAATCATAATACGGTAGCCTAAGTTGTGAGCGCGCCATGCCTTGGTCACTACATCGTCTTTATCACACCATCCTTCCGGATTCACATCATCTCTTGACCATTCTCCGGATTTACCCATACGCGTAGACGAATGGCATTCATGCCCAAATCCCGAAGTAGTGACATACATTCATGTCCTTTTTCTTCGGCATATAGAACTTATATCCGGAACTTTTCCATTTCCGTTAACCAGCTGACATCGGCTCCTCTGGCGAAACCTGACATATCATAAGTTACTTCTTCTTGCTTTTCCGGGAATACCGGTGTATCGTCATTGTCATCGCTGCAAGCGGTGAAAAGGCTTCCGCACAAGTAGGGCGGAAGCTATGAATAGAATCTGTTTAAATCGTTTCATAATGTTCTGTTATTAAAGGTTGTTTATCCATAGTAAATGTTAGGAAGCAATATCAGATTGTACTTGATAGTATAAGTTTCGGCAGGAACAATAATACCGTCGTTACTGTCGGTCAATATAGTTTCCATTTATTTCCTTTAATGCCCAGTTCTTTTATACCAAAATTTTCTGCATTATTAAGAATCTTGTGATAACGTAATCGTGCCCAGATTATCAATAGTTCCGGTTGTAGCCAAGGATATTGTTTGTTTCATCGTATGTCCATCAAATCTTTGATTTAAATCCCAATTGCATAAGTTTTATAAGACATTCTTTTGGGTGAAACGTCAAACAGATAAAGTCACCGGCAGACTGGTGTGACAATTCTTTACTTGTTCATTCTTCCTGGTTGGAACCAGATATTCTGTCCGAACCGTCCGCCAGTTTGTATTCATTCGTTGGAGTCGCATCCATCACCAGATACCGGCTGTTTGGTCTACAATCTTAAAATTATCCCAACCATTAGTCATTTGGTAAACACCTTGATAACTTGCATGATGTTTTGCTTTTCGTAAACAGGGTTTAATGTTAACCAACCCTTTCCATCCATGTTTCCTACACCCTGCCGATTTCCAGATAAGACAAATAGGATGTCCCTCTTAGGTTCACTCTGGTTCCAGAACCTTCTTCTAACGATAACAGTCCATTGTTCGGGATTATTAAGGTCAATAACCAGCGTACATTCTCCCGTAGCCGGAACACTTACCGTTATATTTCCGGCTGTTTCTCACCTGTACTGAATGTCAGTTGTCCGGCAGTTCCACCGAAAGCCAAATGGGGTATCTTTGGCTTTTGTATCTTCAATGGCATTATCGGAACCATTATCGCTGACACTGGTATTGTTGTAAAACTTACCTGTTCCTTGAAGTTGAATGTTGATATTCGTACCTTCCGTACCCGTAAATACACCTTTCCATTGGTTATCTGTACGGCTGTATTGCATTATTGATCCTTCTATGCCGCTTACATTCAGTTCGGGTATCAGTAAGGCGTTCCATTGTTTCTCGGTATTTACATTCAGAAATAACATCCCGACTGACCGGGGAACCACATATCCCATGTTCCTTCCGCTGCGTCTGTTGTCAACAAGAATGGCAGTTCCGGTCCACCGTTGTCATTTATGCCAGGTTGTTCCGTTGGCTTCTTTAATCGTAAATGCCTTCCCAGCCGCATTTGCTCCTGAAAATCCTTTGTATTGTCCGTCAGCATTTGCCGAATAGAAATCCTGACCGGAATCTGTGACCGCTTTGTTGATAATGCTGGCGTAATGCATATCAATAGGATAAGGAGTCACTGTTGACTGCCACATTGCTATATGCCGGTTCGATGTTGTTCCCCGTTGCTTCCTGCCAGTCGGAAATAAAGAGGAGCAGCTTCTTCAGCCGGTGCATTTAGTTTGACAATATTTGTTCAGGCTCCATTGTAAGTCTTTGGATACTCCGTTTCGGTAGACTCAACGATCGTTCCGGAGAAATCTTCGTTTAATGCAACCTGTATACTTGTTTTCAATGAAGTTGGTTGGTTTGAAATCGGATTGTTGATAGCCAATGTCCGGTCGGTCCATGCCAGTGACAGAATTTGTGCGATATCTTCCGTCAATACAATGTTGTTTGTAGAAGCTATCAATTCATTTTCTGTCAGGCTCGATAAATAATATTTATCTGCATCATCTTCACAGGCACTCCATATAAAGAGAGCCGCCAATGCAAGGCCAACAGACTATTTATAGTTTTCATATATCGTTTGTATTAGAGGATGATTAATAATTTTCATTATATAAATTGGGATTAGCCGTCAGTTCGGTAGCCGGTATCGGATAGATATTATACTTGCTATTTACAGCTACGCCACCTTTTTACACCACCTTTCCATTGCCACAGATATTTGTCAGTAGTGAACATTCCGAAACGGATTAAAGTCGGTGCGACGGTATCCTTCCCAATAAAGTTCACGGGCGCGTTCTTTCAGGATAAAGTCCAGTGTCAGGTCGGCTTCCGTTTTTATTATGAGAGTCGTCGCCATAAGCACGTTCTTGCAGTTTATTGATATATCCCAATACAGTTCCTTTATCACTACCCGTTCCGCCACGTACCACAGCTTCCGCCATCATCAGATATACGTCTGCCAAACGGAATAAAGGATAATCTGTATTTACACCACCATCTGCAGTGTTGGAAGCAGTTGCTCCGGCATCTGTCAGGTTAGTCCATTTTTCTACAAAATATCCGTTTGACTGGTTATCTATCACATCCAGATATTGTGTTTGTCCGTCAGTGAAGAACATATAGCGCTTATCATCAGTTCCACTAAATAAGGCCGGATCTCTCCGCGTACACGGAACATTCCCCAACCGCTTTTCACACCATAATTTTCAGGAATCTGTTTGTCGGAAGTATTACTTACGGCACCACAGACGATGTAGGTGGAAGAACCCCAAGATACGGTATGTGTAGCGTCCACAGGTAAGGTGAATATAATTTCGTTGGCAGTACGCTTATCATTATCCGCATTGAATAGTTTGCTGTAGTCATCTTCCAATGAATATCCCTGTGCGATAGCCTGTTGACAGGCAGCGATACATTCTGTATACTTCGACGTTTCAATATACACCTCTGCGTTCAGATAAAGTTTGGCAAGCAATGTATAGGCGGCTCCTTGTGAAGCACGTCCATAAGGACAATCCCCTTTGCTAAGCATATCATTTGTAATGGCATTTAATTCAGATTCAATATAGCTGAAAACTTGTGCAGCCGTGTAGCGTGGTGGCAGATAGCCGACAGTCGGGTCGTTCTCTGTTATGAACGGGATGTTGCGGAATAAGTCCATTGCATGGTAGTAGAATAAAGCACGCATGAAACGAGCTTCAGCCCGGTAATGGCGGATTTCAGTCTTGATCCTGTTCGCTAAATTCTGCCAGCTTTTCATCGGTTGCGTTACGGAGAAATTCATTGCACAATGCTATGTTATAATAAATCCGATAGTACATGTCCGATACCCAAGGATCATTAGCATCCCAACTTAAATAAGTCAATCCACTCACATTATCACCTGACAACCAGGTAGAGGCTACTTCATCTGTTCCACATTCTTGTAGATTGAAGAAGCAACGCATATAATCCTGACCGCTGTTACTGCTCAAATCCGGATCACCGCCCTTTTCCTGACCGGTGGTTACCATAGCAGCGTATATTTTCCCTAAAACGGCTTTATAGTTATCGGCACTTGTGTAGATCGTGGAAGATGTTTCGTCTTCATGCGGATATTGGTCCAAATCGCCTATACAGGAACTCAACAATAATGCGCTGCAAAAATAAAGAGCTGTATATAATATCTTTTTCATGATTCGCTTGTTTTTAAATAATTAGAAGTTGAAACCTACGTTAAGTGAGAATGTACGCGGACGTGGGTAGAAGGAATTATCCACACCATTAGGAACCTCCGGGTCGACACCGCTGTACTTGGTGATACAGAATACATTCTGAACCATTGCACTGACATTCAAGCTGCATCCTTTACAAATCTGCCCGAAGTTATAGTTCAATGACAGATTATCCATTTTCAGGAAAGAAGCATTCTCCACATAGTAGTCGGACAAGTATTGGCGGGACTTGAAGCCGGTTTTCAGATAACTTCTCGACAGGTTGTTCAACTGATAAGAGTTGTAGCTCACTGTTTCCCAGGCTCCGGCATTCATAGCCATAGCATTGTAAACATAGTTACCGATGTTTGCACGCAAGCTTGTACTCAAGGTCCATTTTTTCCAGCGCAGTGAAGTACTGAAACCGAGAATGTAATCCGGAGCGGGAGAGTGGTAACGATATAAATCGGAAGAGTTGATTTGTCCGTCTCCATTCACATCAAGATAGGCACCTTCTACCGGTTTTCCTGTTTTTTCATCATAGAGTTGATGATAAACGTAGAACATATAAGGGGCGTATCCCTCACTTAATGTTTGTACTTGGTAACTGTCGATATATGGACCTACTGAAGTATTTGTAGCGACAGTTCCGGCAGATAAAGACAGATTTTTTACCTTCATCTTTTGCCAAGTCATGTTGAAGCTGACATCCCAGTTCCAGTCTTCTGTCTGGATAGGAGTTGCATTCACGCTGAATTCAATACCCTGACTGTCTACATTTCCTACGTTTGTAGTGATATTACGATCGAAAGTCGTCCCGGCTGCGGCGGGAACCGTGGCAATCAAGTCCTTTGTTTGGCGAGTGTAGTAGTCGAAGCTACCTGTAATGCGGTCTTTCAGGAAGCCGAAGTCGAATCCGACGTTCCAGGAAGTAGTTGTTTCCCATTTCAAATCGGGCACATAGGAACTGGGACGGTAGGTATGAATGTATCCGTTACCCATGCTGGCTTCCGCACCATTTTGGCTTTGAGTATAGATAGGTAGATAATTGTAGTTACCAATACCGTCCTGCTGTCCGGTCACACCGTAACTGGCACGAATTTTCAGATTGCTCAATACTTTATTGTCTTTCAGGAAAGATTCTTCTGTCACTCTCCATCCCAAGGCTACAGAGGGGAAAGTACCCCAACGTACATTCTTGGCAAAGCGTGAAGTGGCGTCCCGGCGGATAGTCGTAGTTAGCATATAACGTGAATCGAACGAATAATTCAGACGACCGTAGTATGAAAGTAGTACATGGCGTTCGTCTTTAGCCTTTGAAGTCTTTTGTATCTCTCCCAACGTGTTCATTTCGTAGTAAAGCGGGTTGTAGCTTTCAGTACTGATAATCGTAACCGGCTGTTACGTCAAAACTACTTTTAATCGATTCTACCAATTTATTGTAGTTGGCATACAAAGTCAGCAGGCGATTTTCTTTCTTCTGTGGACCGTAGCTGTAATCCAGACCGGAAGTATTGTAGTTCTGTGCTGCTTCTGCCGGAACATATACGCTACCCTTACCTTGTGCGTAATCATAACCTATCGTAGCATGCAGTTTCAGATCGGGGAAGAAGTGGACACGATAGTCCGCATCGATATTTCCGATGAAACGTCTTACGTTACTTTGGGAATCATTCATTTTGATAAGTCCCACCGGGTTCATTACAGCACCGTTGGCTGGTGCACCTGTATTGTCTATTGCTTCCGTGTATCCTCCAAAAGTATCCAGTCCTGAATAAACAGGGATGGTTGGATTCATTGTAGAAGCTGCCCAGATAGCATTCGTGTTACCAAATGTGTTGTTGTTAATAGACCCTTTCGCATTAATATTCAGTTTCAAGTGGTCTTTGAAGAAAGAGGGGGTTACCATGATGCTTCCCGTATAGCGTTCCGCATTGTCAGTGCGTAACAAACCGCTTTGGTTATAATAACCTACCGACACACGGAACGGCCAGTTCTTGGCAATCTTTCCGGAGATACTAAGATTATTATCCGTACCGAAAGCATTCTGATAGATCTCATCGTTCCAGTCCGTATGGGCTGTGCCGAGTAAAGATTGTTGGGCAGAAGTTCCTTGCGTCCGAATCGTGTTGACAAATTGGTCGTAACTTAGCATATCAGCCAGTTTGGTACGTGTCTGGATGGAATTTGTCGTACTGAATGTAATCTTCAGTTTATCCGAACTTCCTTTCTTAGTAGTAATCAGAATAACCCCGTTGGATGCACGCGAACCGTAGATAGCGGTCGAAGAAGCATCTTTCAGAATGGTCATACTTTCAATGTCGTTCGGGTTGATGAGGCTAAGAAAGTTGCCGTCATTCCCACTGATACCTCCCTGTTCCAAAGGAACACCATCCAATACAATCAAAGGGTCGTTGCTGGCATTCAGTGAAGCACCGCCACGAACACGGATTGTACTTCCCGAAGTGGGAGAACCACTGTTGGACATGATTTGCACACCGGAAATCTTACCATTAATCAGTTGCTCGGGAGAGCTGACCAATCCCATGTTGAAGTCCTTGCTGCTGACGTTAGTTACCGAACCTGTCAGGTCGCTTTTACGCTGCGTACCATAGCCGATTACTACAACGTCGCTCAATACCTGTGAATCACTTTTCAACTGGATATTCAAAGTAGTACTGTTGGCAGGAACAGGTACTACCTTTGTTTCATATCCTACATAAGAGAATTGCAACTCTTTGCTGCCCTGTGGCACATTGAGTGTATAATTACCGTCGAAATCGGTCACTGTTCCGGTAGAAGTACCGACAATGAGGATACTTACTCCGATCATCGGTTCCTTGTTCTCGTCAATCACTTGTCCGGTGATTTTCTTGCCTCCTTGTTGGGCGAAGGCAGGAATGATGCCTCCTAAAAAGGCTGTACACAACATAAGTAGTACAGTCAGTTGGTGTAGATTTAAGATATTCCTGTTCATAATTAATGTGTTATTGATAATAGATTTATTTTTACTTTTTATTTAAAAATCAGCGGCTTTTCCCTTTCTGTCTCTTCCGTTTGCTACCCCTTTTCAGAAGGCTTCAGACGTGGTTCAGACGAAAGATTTGTTCCTCACCGAGGAAGACCTTGTTCCTCACCGATGAACGACCCTTTCCTCACCGAGGAACAAAGGCTTCGACAACGGGGAACTTTAAGAACGATTATTCCAGCCAGATATTTCCTAGTTCAATCTCAACTAAACCTTTCTTGTTTCCTGACATTGATAGCTCCAGCTTTTCAATCCTTTCCGGTAAAAATGCGATTTCCGTTTCCGGATGGAAATACTGTTTCAAGAAGGTCGGATAAGCTATCGGCAGCAGTGCCGTGTCTGTCTGGCGTAAATCTTTCAACGGTATCCGTATGATTCCCTCCGATGATGGAGCAGGACAAGGGCTTTTATAAGTATATCCGTCTGACGTTACGAAACCGGCACTGAGTCCTTCCGGAAGTGCTTTCGTGCGATTTACCCGGATACAGAGAACGCTACAATCCTTTACATTCTTTCTTTTCTTTCTTCAATCAGGTTCTTTACGAACGTGCGGAGGAAATAGTGCGGATTTTCTCCTTTAGGAGTAAACCGGAACCGGAGCAAAGGTTTTTCCACCGGAGAAGAATCAACCAAAGTACGTTGGAGATCATTCCATTCGGGAAGCGTGTATGCTTCTATCCGGCTATCTGCGTCCGTAATAGTCAATAGTGGTATCGCACTATCTGGGGCAACAACACGAGTAGTCCAATAGGCTCCGGAAGTATAATTCCAGTCCAGTGGATTTCCCTTTATTCCCAATGATGAATTCCTGTAACCGGAATTTCCTGTGGGATAAGTGCGGGTGCTGTTGCCCCGGCATACGATGATGTTATACCTGAAACAATCATCCTTTATTTCTGTAGCGGGTATCGTTGCTTGATAGGTATATCCGCCTGTACGTTTCATCTTGATATATGGATTATGCTCATTCCAAAAAGATATCTTATCGGTGTAGATAATCACAGAATCCGGGAATTCGGTTCCTACCACCTGTGCACTAATCGTCAAATCCTTATTTGCTTCAGTGGTTGCCGATGGAGTATGAACGACTTTATAATCCGTCACACGTGGAGCAGGAGCCACATACTCTCCGATGCGGATGGAATTCCATTGAGAGTCTGCCTGCCAGTTCTGTTTGGGCGTACAGTTTTTACGTTTCAGCAGATAGGTACCCGGACGAAGTCCGCGGATAATCCGTCTCTCACATCTCCTTTCTGCTGATTTCCTTGATTGAGGGCCGTAAAGGTAAATTCCATCCCTAAATCAGGTATTTGCAAAGCCATGTCCCAAGCACCATAAGCGATGGTAACCACTTCTTTATCGAGTGACGGTTTGGCAAACGGATCGTTCACTACTACCGCGTCCGGCATCACTTCCAGTCTCCAGACTCCCGGTTCGAGGCAATCCATGAAATAAGCACCTGTTCCTCATAATGAATGATCGGAGAACTGCCACAACCGGCAATGGAAACAAGTTGTGACGCATCTTTGGGCTGGGTGTTGGTATGATTGGAATAATAGAATTTCTTTCCATTATTTAATTCGCTCAAGTCCTCTGTATAACTGACACGAAAACCGTCACCAAATAAAGTGTCCTGTGGATAACTGCCGTATGATTCACCTCTTTTCAGACTGCGTGCAGCTTCGGCAGCTATCTTCATACTGATGGCTTTATGAGGCGTATAGGCAAGATTCAAGAAATGAGTCTGATATTCCGTATTGGCATAAGCGATATCCATCGGATCATACGCAAACTGGGTAATCCATTGAAAACCTGCTGTACGGAAAGTGCGTACCATGGCCGGATACATATAAGAATACATGATATCTGCCGGATCGAACTCATATACCATCCGTGTTTTCTTATCGAATCCTTTCACTTTATCGGAAAAGGGAATATCATAGCGGTCTATATAGGGAAGGAAATTTCCCTGCTGTGTCTGTCCAGATACCAGTCCGATGGGATACCATTGATAAGTAGTTCCCTGAATGGCAGTTTCGTAATAAGCCTCTACTACATATCCGTTGTGGCTTACATTATAGAATACAGGTTTGCGGTTTCCTGTTTTATTGATCGCTTTCAGCATCCGGTTGATATAGGCTTTTACCTCTTTCTTCGTACCGGAATGACAAGGTTCGTTATTGATCTCAAAACCTACGATAGAAGGATCGTCTTTATAAGCTAACCCCGTATATGGATTGACGTGCTTCACCAAACCATGAAGATAGGTTTCTTGTGCAGCGATAGCTTCCGGGTGGGAGTGCATGTCGCATTTATCATATTTATAAGAGAAGCCACCGGTCTGTATGTTCCGTTCGGGGTATCCGTTTCCGAAGTTGGTCTGCGCGGTAATCACAATATGAATATTGCGTTCTTTGAGTTTGGCAATCAGGTAGTCCATCAAGTCGAGATGCTCGTTTTCAAGGAGATTACCTTGTCCGTTTGTCAACTCCACGTCCCATAGATGAATACGGTAAGCATTCAGTTCCAAGCGGGAGAGATGATATACATCTTTATCTATGGCAGCTTTGCGGTCGAGTCCCAAATATCCAATGGCACGGTAAGCATGGGCGAAAGGCAGCGTATAATTAACACCGAAAAAAGGAAGCCTCCCGGCGGGTGTCACTCCAACGCATCACTCCGTTTCCATCTATATATATAAAAGGTGTAGAGGATGATTTCCCTTGTATATTGACAAAGGCGAATAATAAACAAATGGAGGTAAGAATAAATAGTCTTTTCATGCTATCAAATTTATCGGTTTATTGACAGCAACAAAAGTAATTTATTGGTCATTTCAATAAAAGCACAGATTGGACATATAAGGATAAAAATAGGACAGGCCATAATTAGAAATGTCTATTTCACCCCCGTAGAAAAATGTTCTTCCCTCTACAGGTCTTCATTAAGGTACTGGCGTGGCGTTTTTGCAACAGGATTTATTAACTGCCTGTAAAAACACAAAACATTTGGAGCATATATTGCTTCGGCGTTTTCCGAACTCAGCCTGATTTGGAAAAATAAGAATGGTTGGAGAAGCCTACCATATACATTACTTCGGCAACGGTAAACTTCTTTTGCTGCAATAACATGGCAGCCTTTTTTCATCCGGATTGACTTGATGTATTCTACGGGAGACATTCCGGTCAATTGCTTAATTTTCCGGTAAATCTGTTTGTTACTGATACCGGATAATTCACAAAGAGCATTCACATTCAGTTCCGACTCCGAAAGATGGTCTTCAATCAGGCGAATTATATTCGACAGGAATTTCTCGTCCTGCGATTCTGCTTCGATTGGTTTAAGAACAGGCAACGATTCCAACTGCTTTTTCACCTGTGTCGCCGGAATCTCTTCTTTCTCTACGGCGATGACAGGGATATTCAGGCCAATGGAAGTTCCTTTTCCTTCGTTCGAGGTGACTCCGTTGATGTGACCGCCATGAAGTTCCGTATAAGTCTTGACCAGATAAAGTCCGATACCTGTACCTTCCTTATTGCCGGAATGTGGAGACTGGAAAAAGCGCTGGAAGATATATGGAATATCTTGTTGCGGGATTCCGCTTCCTGTATCTGAAACACAGATATCCACTAAGCCGGTTTCTTCGCGATAGAAAAGAGACAGACGGACGCTTCCGCCATCCGGGGTGAATTTGACGGCATTTGAAAGCAGATTATCTAAAATCACTCCCAGTTTGATAGCGTCCATATCGGCATAAATCTTCGCTTTATTCGTCTCGAAATGGAATGTGATCTGTTTGTTTTCCTCATAGACGGAAAACAGGCTACGGCTGAATGACACAAGTTCGATACGCGACAAAATCAGCAGCGAATCTTTATTATCCTCTATCCGGTTGAAGTTTAATACCTGATGAATCAATGAGTTTATTTTCATTGCATTACGGTGCACCTCCTCCAGTGTCTGTTTCTCATGCACTTCTTCTGCAACGGGGAGCAATTGACTGACAGGAGCGATGATCCGGCTAAGCGGTGTCTTTAGCTCATTGGACAGGTTGCTGAAGAAAGCCATTTTCTGGCGTGACTGCTCCAGAATCTTCTCTTTCTCCATCCGTTCCATTTTCAGCCGGTTCTTGACACGGAAAAGTTGATAACCCAGGCAATGAGGCTCAAGAATAAAAAGAATGTAGATTATCTTTGCGCAAAGTGTGTAATACCATGGAGGGAGAATTTTAATATTCAGGATATATGGATGCTCGGAAGGAGAACCACTCTTTTCTACTTTGCTGATAGATAATTGATAATCCCCATAACTCAGATTACTATACGTAATGCGGTTCGTATTGGATGGCAGAAAATTCCATTCTTTGTCCATACCTCCGAGCCGATAAACAAATTTATGCTTTTCCTCTAGCGAATAGGGGAGGTCGGAAAGCTCGAAAGCCAGATTATTCTGGTCGTATTTTTTTAGTTCGATAGCATCGGTATAACGGATGTTGGGAATATTCTCTCCAGTATGCGGAGACATCAGTTGATTGTTGATATATAAGGCGGTCAGTAAAATGGAGTGTTCCGGCTGACTCATGGCTTGTATTTCGGGATGGGATATGCCGAACCCGTCTGCACCTCCCAGATAGATATTTCCATCTTCCGGATCAAACATTAGACTGGTGAAACGTTTATCCGTCAGGCTTTGCTGGCGGGCATCCATTGTTCTCCGGTCGATGATCCAAAGTCCGTTAGTGGTGGAAACCCAGATGTGTTCTTTTACAGAGGTCATAGACAGAATCTCGTTATTGCTGAAATTGCCGAAAGAGATACTTTGCTGACTCGAGTCTTTGGGATTGATACGCATCACCCCACCGTGAAATCCTACCCAGAGCATACCGTCCTCATCTCGTAGGAGATAATTCGGGCTCTTTTCACCGCTCAACTCTTCGGCAAACAATTTGGTTACTTGCTGCGTGCGCGGATTGATTTTGTCTATTCCTTTGCTGTTGTAGAGCAATACCCATACATTACCTTCCGCATCAGGGACAATCTGATTAATGAACATCCCCTGACAGCCCATTATGAATGGAATAATTTTGATCGGCCACATACGATCTTCCGGCAGATTGTATCAGTTTTTGTTTGTCTACTACAAAGATACCTCCGAGGCAGGTTGCTATCCAGAGCTTCCCGTCAGTGTCTTCAAACAGGTAATAAGCCCAGTTGGTATTATAAGTTCCTGTACTGTCTACGATGTTGTAGTGTACAAATTGATGGGTATTATAGTCATAGCGGTTGATACTTCCGTCTGTGGCTATCCATAACTGCTGTTCTCTATCCTCGTAGATGTGTCGTATCCGGTTGTGGGATAACGGATGGTTTTATCCCCCATTCTATACCAGATAGCATCGTGTTTATTGCCTGCAGGATGGGTGAACCGGATGACTCCGTTTGTACCTCCGAACCAATAGAATCCTTTGGAATCCCGGAACAGGGAATAAAACTGGTTTCCGTCTCCTGTACCCGTGATTTGAGAAATCGGAATGAATTGCAATGCACTGTTGTAGCGTGATAGGGAGATGCCGTAATCCGTTCCCAGCCAGATGTTCTGTTCCTGATCCGCAAATATATTCCAGATAATATTGTTGGTTAGCGACTGGATATTGCGTGAATCGTGAATGATATGCTGCAAAGGTTCTTTGTCATTCTGGTACACATAAAGCCCGTTGTCTGTACCTGCCAGCAAATTTTCATCTCCGTCCAGTGCCAGTGATTTGATGGAGTTGTTATGAAAGGTACCTCTATCGCCTTCATCTCTCCTATAGTGGGATTGTATTGGAAGAGATAACCTTCCATCCCGATCCAGATACATTGTCGGGTGGTGTCTTCCAACAGAGAATTGACAAACAAATTGCTGCCTCCCCGGTTAACGGGCAAAGGATGTTTTCAAATTTTCCACTTGCCTGCACATAGCGGCATAATCCGTTGTAAGGTACCTATATAAATTTGATTATCTTTTGTATGAATGATGGAATAGATGGTGTTATGAGGCAATCCGGTCTGTTTGCTGTCGAAATGATTCAGTTGACGCTTTTTAACTGATAAGTATATAATCCGTTCAACGAACCTATCCACAATGTATCTCCCTGAGTACCATGGTACGGACATCCGTTGGAAAATCAGTATCCGGTTGCTCATATTTGTCTGTTCGATAGTTATAAACAAGAATCCCGTTATCTGTTCCCAGATATAAATAAGTGTTATCTGCTATAATACCGCAGTAGATACGTGTGTTAGTACGTTCTCCATACGTGAAATGCTGTTGTGTGGAATAACCGTCGTAACTGAATAACCCCTTTGTTGGAACCCACCCATATCAACCCCTCGCTATCTTGCAGGAAGCAACTGATGACCGATGCTTCGGCACCGAGGTAGATATTCTCGAATTGTTGATAATTCACTTTCTGCCCGTATGCACTGCCGCCTATACAGAATGCACAGACAAGAAAAAGAATCGTTATCATTCGTTGGCACATATTGTCAGGTTTGCAGGTTTTTAAATCAGTAATTATTGCAAATAACTTTGTTCTTTATTGCAAATGTAGGAAAAATGCCGGTTACTCTTGTAAATCTCACCGTCTTTTTGTTCCTTTGTCGTCTATTTATAAACAGAAAACTTCAGGATGAAAAAGCTTATTTATCTGCTTTTGTTGCCGCTGGTTGTGGCTGTGACTGCTTGTGGCGGTAAAGTAAACTCGAAAAAGGAGTCGGTATTGGCAACGCAGGATAGCGTAGACGCCCGTGGAATACAACGGATGCAGACTTCTAAAAGTGAAATAGACATCAAATTCAAAGGGAAGGATTATCGTTCTTTCGTTTCCCGTACACCGGACGAGAGCCTGCCTCATGTTACCAATGAAATGGGGGATACGTATATGGATAATAAAATCGTGCTGCGTCTGACGCGCGGCGGTGAATCAGTGTTCAACAAGACCTTCACCAAGAATGATTTTTCTTCGGTAGTGGATGCCGACTTCCTGGCAAAGTCCGTGCTCGAAGGAATCGTATATGATAAAACAACTCCGCAAGGCATTGTATATGCAGCGAGTGTTTGCTATCCGCAGACGGATTTGTATGTCCCGCTTTCCATAACGATAACCGCCGACGGAAAGATGAGTATTCAGAAAGTTGATATGCTGGAAGACGCGTATGAAGAAGAAACACCCGATTAAGCCTGTGAACAGGCTTTTTAGTAGAATAGTACAAATGTGAAAGCATTTGAGACAAACGAAAGGCAACCGAAAAAGGTTGCCTTTCATATTTTTGTACCGTTGATAAATTTGCTGTCCTGTTTTTATTTGTATACCGAGGACTGAAAGTTAAAGAACACAAAAAAAGACTGTTCTTCGGTTATTCCCAAATCTTTCCTAAATCTGTATCGTTATTTGCTGTATAAAACTAAAGTATAGTATTAACGTTAAAAAATAATGATTATGAAGAAAATTCTATCTTTACTCGTGTTGGCTATTGTTGCCGTACAGTTTTCATGGGCTGCTGATGTGATAACTAAAGACATGAATCAGTTACCGCTTCCGGCACGCAATTTTATTAACCGTCATTTTACTAAACCCGAAGTGTCTCATATCAAGATTGATAAGGAAATGCTGGAGGCTACCAAATATGAGGTGTTACTGACAGACGGTACGGAAATAGAATTCGACAGCAAGGGAAACTGGGAAGAAGTAAGTGCCCGAAAAGGACAGGTGATTCCTGCAAGTATTGTTCCGAACTTTGCCGTTGATTATCTGAAAGCACATAATTTTGCTCCTGAAGGAGTGACGAAAGTAGAGCGTGACCGTAAGGGATATGAAGTTGAATTGTCCACAGGCGTCTCTTTCAAGTTTGACAAGAAAGGGAAGTTTGTTAAAGCGGACGATTAAGTATAAGTGATAGTATAATAATAAACCTGAACCAAAAAAAAGTAACTATGTTGAGATTTAAGTTTGGCGCCTGGGCGGTGGTTCTGATGTTGGCTGCCCTTTCATTCGGCGCCTGTTCCGATGAAGATGATGATCCGGCTTTCAATCCGCCTTCCAATATTACGGAAGCCTTGAAACAATTATATCCGGCAGCTCAGAATATAGAATGGGAAATGAAAGATGTGTATTATGTGGCCGATTGCTGGGTGGCCGATGACGAACTGGAAGTCTGGTTTGACGGGAATGCGGATTGGCTGATGACAGAAAATGAACTGGAAAGTATAGATAGTTTAGTTCCGGCTGTATATACTGCTTTCAATAATACCAAATACAGTTCTTGGGTGGTGACCGATGTCTATGTACTCGGTTATCCGCAGAATCCTACGGAATCTGTCATTCAGGTGAAGCAGGGAAGCCGGCGCTATTCACTGGTTTTCTCGCAGGATGGTGGATTGTTGCACGAAAAGGATATCAGTAACGGGGATGATACGATTTGGCCTCCGGCAGAATAATTTCTTATCCATTTAACTGAAATGGAAAGAGTGACGGTATCTTGTCAGGATAGCGTCACTCTTTTGTTAGTATAGTGACGGTCTTCCGATAAGATAGCGTCACTATAATTGTAGGTTTACATTTGCTGGTAATCTTTGGCCAATCCTCCTTCACTCGTCTCTTTGTAGAGTGAGGGAAGGTCATGTCCGGTTTGTTTCATCACTTGCACTACCTTGTCGAAAGAGACACGATGCATACCGTCCGTAAAGGCGGAATCAAGATTTGCGTCGAGTGCGCGGGCGGCAGCGTAGGCATTCCGCTCGATGCAGGGAATCTGTACCAATCCGCATACAGGGTCGCAAGTCATACCCAAGTGATGTTCCAATCCCATTTCTGCTGCATATTCAATTTGTGCCGGACTACCTCCGAATAATTGGTTGGCTGCTGCCGATGCCATGGCACAGGCAACGCCTACTTCACCTTGGCAACCTACTTCCGCGCCGGAGATAGACGCATTGAATTTGACGATGTTTCCGATCAGTCCGGCAGTAGCCAATGCACGCAAAATACGCATATCGCTAAAATCACGGCTCTTTTTGCAGGTGATAAAGTACGGCAGGCATGACACCGCAGGAACCACAGGTGGGGGCAGTTACTATCTTTCCCCCGAAGCGTTCTCCTCGCTTACCGCCAGTGCATAAGAGAATACGAGTCCTCTCGATTGAAGGGACTGTTTGTATCCGGTAGCACGTATATAATAGGTAGAAGCTTTCCGTCGCAGGTTCAATGGGCCGGGGAGCACTCCTTCCGCTTCCAGTCCGCGGTGAATGGCTTCTTTCATTGTATCCCATACTTCAGCGGTAATCCCAGATATCTTCATTCTCGCACTCTTTCACATATTCCCAGTAACTCTTTCCGGTACGTTCGCACCATTCCAGAATTTCCGTCATACTGTTCATCCCATATACTTCAGGACTTTCAATTGTCGGATTGCTGTTGTTTTCAGCTAGTGCGCCTCCGCCGATACTATAAACTGTCCAATTCTCCTGAATCTTGTTGTTAGCGTCGAAAGCGGCAAATGTCATTCCGTTCGGGTGGAAAGGAAGAAAGACTTTCGGTTGCCAGATGATTTCTACCGGGGCGGTAGTTTTGAGGTGTCTATAATGGCTACATCCGTCATGTGCCCTTTTCCGGTAGCGGCGAGACTTCCATAGAGTGTTACTTTGAAAGAGGCTGCATCCGGATGACGTTCTACGAACATTTCTGCAGCTTTGCGTGGACCCATTGTGTGACTGCTGGAAGGACCAGTACCGATTCGATATAGCTCTTTAATTGATTTCATGAGTTATGTGTGCTTAATTAATACCATTTCTTTTTTCTAAAATACAAATATACAACAATACCGATAACTCCCATTAAAATCCATGCAAATAAATATCCGTATCGCCAATCAAGCTCCGGCATCCATTTGTAATTCATTCCCCCATACTCCGACTAAAAAGGTGAGAGGGATGAAGATAGTGGATACAATGGTCAGACGTTTCATGATGTCGTTCATGCGTAAGTCATTGTTGGATATATATAGATCGACTAATGAAGAAAGCGTTTCACGGCAGATTTCAATAGTCTGGAGAACGAACTGTAAATGGTCATTCACGTCATTGAAGAACGCACGGTTTACTTTATGGATAAGCAGGTTTTCCGCCCGTAACAGTTTTACGTATTGTTCCTTTAGGGGAGAATGGATTTCTTCATCAGCATATATTGACGCCGGAGTGACTGGATCTGGATACCTATATCATTTTCGTCGGTGATAGTCAGCAACTCCCTCTTCAAGATCTTCGAGGGCATCGTCGATAGAAGAAATTGTTGAGATGTAATTGGTCATTATACTGTTCAGCAGTACACTGAGCAAATAATCCGTCTGACGGCTACGTATTTTCAGTACATCATTGCGTAAGGCAGCGTTAATATCATCGAAGAAGTCGGTTTCCTGTTCGAGAAAGGTCAGCACATAGTTGCTTCCCAGAATGACACAGACTTGCTGTTGGAGCAGTTCGTCCAGTTCGTTTTCCTCCTTATGGGTGTTGGGATAGAATAATTTCAGGATGAGAACGATATATTTATCATGTTCTTCGATTTTAGTCGGGTGGTCTGCGTTCAGGATATCCTGCAAAACAAGGAAGTCTATTTCAAAATGAGCGCAAATCTCGCGGATTGTTTCCGTATCTTTTAAACCGTGCACTTGCAACCAGTTGATTCGCGCACTGTCTAATGTTGCTTTGACGGATTGGAAGGTGTCGCCGGAGCTTTCCTGCATCTCAGTGGCATTGTAGGTGCAGAGATGAATGTGGGTAGGAGTAAGGCTGTCCCCTGTGTAAATGAGCTTTTTCGCTTAATAGGTTATTTTTCATGCTTTATTCTCGTTTTAGAAAACCACCGCAACAAAGGTAGTGGTTTTCTAAATGAGAACAAGTTCTTGCGACGTTTTGTTTACAATATGTCTTATATCCGGGTCAATCAAAATCTACTACTGTGATTCCGGCACCTCCGAACTGCACATGCTCGTCGGCATAATGGCGGATACTCGGTACGGTGGACAGATATTGGCGGATGAGTGTACGAAGGATTCCTGTTCCTGTTCCGTGAAGAATACGTACACGGTCCATGCCGACCAATATAGCATCGTCAATAAAATAAGTGACTGCTTGCAACGCTTCGTCTCCGCGCATCCCACGCACATCGATATCTTGTTTGAAACTAAGTTTCTTTTCGTACATCTGGTCATGTGTCTGGCTGCTGACAAAGGTACTTTTTGGCCATGCTTTCCGTCTTGGGGGCCGCGTTGGAGCGTTCGAGACGGTCCAACTTGACGGTTGTCTTGATACTTCCGAAGGCGACGATTGCATTCTTGCCACTGATTTCCATTACCTGCCCGACGCTGGTCTGACCTTTAATTTTTACATTTTCGCCAACGGAGATAGGAGCCACTTTAGAGTAGCGGTTGTTGAGGAACTTGCCGCTTTCTGCTCGTTCTTTTATTCTTCTTCCGTTCCTGTTTCTCTTTCAGTTTCTCCATTTTCCGAGCCATTTTTTCTTCTTGTTCCTTGGAAGCCAATGCATCCAAAGAAGTACGAAAGTCAGTTAGCTCCTGACGGGCCATGCGGGTCTTTTCTTTTTCTGCCTGTGCCTCTTTAATGGTACGGATCGTATTTTCAATACGGGCATTCGATTCCTGTAACATTCGTTCCGCTTCCTCTTTAGCCTGCCGGATAATCTCTTTCCGTGATTTTTGCAGTTCTTCCATTTCAGTCTGATAGCGGGCGATCGTTTCTTCCATGTGCTTCTCCCGTTGGCGGATCGTTTGGCGTTTCCCTTCCCAGTAACGTTTGTCGCGCACGATATCCTGAAGATATTTGTCGGCATTGATGTACTCGCTCCCTACAATTTCCGAGGCGTCAGCGATTACATCTTCCGGCAATCCGATTTTCCGTGCGATCTCTACAGCAAAGGAGCTTCCCGGGTTACCGATCTGCAATTGGAAGAGTGCCTGCATTAAATGGCGGTCGTAAAGCATGGCGCCGTTGACTACGCCTTCATGGTCTTCTGCAAAATGCTTCAGATTCTGGTAGTGGGTGGTAATCACTCCGAAAGTCCTTTTCTGGTTGAAACGTTTCAGTACAGCTTCGGCAATGGCACCTCAATCTGCGGCTCCGTACCTCCTCCGAACTCATCAATCAGGATGAGGCTACGTTCATTGCAACTTTTCATCATTATCTTCATATTGGTGAGGTGAGAGGAGTAGGTACTCAAATCGTCTTCGATAGACTGTTCATCACCGATATCTATGAAAATGCTGCTGAATATACCTGCATGACTGCGTTCGTGCATCGGAATCAACATGCCGCATTGTAACATATATTGCAATAAGCCTACCGTTTTGAGGCAGACAGATTTTCCTCCAGCATTCGGACCGGAGATAATGAGAATACGCTGTTTCTTGTTTAATTCTATGTCCAAAGGTACGACCTTTTTCCCATGCTTGGCTAGCGACAGTTGTAACAAGGGATGTACGGCCATAGTCCAGTCCAGTAACTGTTCATTTTCTATGGCGGGTTTCAGACTGTTGGTCTGTATGGCGAAATAACTTTTCGCACGGATAAAATCAATATCTGCCAAAAATTCATACGACTGGAGTATCTCCGGAATAGACGGGCGCAACACATTGGAGAATTCCGTCAGGATACGGATAATTTCCCGTCTTTCGTCTCCTTCGAGTTCGCGGACGCGGTTGTTTGCTTCTACAACCTCCGCCGGTTCGATAAATACGGTTTTTCCGCTTGCCGATTCATCGTGGACGATTCCTTTAATCTTACGTTTGAGTCCCGGAGCGACAGGGGATAACCAGGCGACCGTCGCGCATGGTAGGGGCTACGTCCTTATCTACATATCCTTCGGATTGCGCACTGCGCAGAATGCTGTTCAACGAGCGGGAAATACTTCCCATTGTATTGGCTAATTCCTGCGGATACGAGCCAGTTCTGTAGAAGCATTATCTTTTATCTTTCCATATTTATTGAGGATACCGTCTATTTTTCCAATCAATTGGGGAATACGGCAATGTCTCCCGCCAGTCGTTTCAGACTGGGGTAGGGGCTATCACTTTCTTCTTCGTCTTCATTGTTCCGATGCAGGAAACGGACGATATCACGAATGGTCTCTAGTGAACGGCGCAAGTCGAATAATTCCTGTTCGTCCAGATACATTCCTTCTATCCGTACCCGTTTCAGTGAAGGGCGGACATCGAAAAAAAAATTGGTCGGGAAATCCGTCCTCTTCTTGAATGATGCGAACAAACTCGGTTACTTGGTTTAAATTCTCTTCTACTACTTCATATTGTTCGGAAAAGCCCATGTCTGAAACTTTTTCTTCGCCTAAAGTGCTAAGACACTTGTCTTTCAGTAACTGCCTTATCTGGTCGAATCTATCTTTTGCTCAAAATTTTGAGGGTATATCATATCTTTATTCCTTATAACTGGGCACAAAAATACGATTAATTCACGAAAAAGTATCAGATTGTTTGCAGATTTAAAAATGATTCGTACCTTTGCACCGCTTTCAACGGATCGTGGATTTGTTTACAGCTCTTGTATGTTATACTTTTATTTTCATGCTTTGGGCATAATAATGAAATTGAATGGTTATTTGTAATAAAATACCAATTAATTGGTATTTTATTGTACAGGAAAAAATCCTTTAATTTGCAAAAAACTAAATTGTATTAATATGAAAAAATATTCATTCTTCTGTTCGTTTCCTTAGCATTATTTTCCTGTGAAAAAGAAGAAAATAATAAAATTTTTAAATATCAGTTGCTGCCAAGTGAGAACGTATCTAAACCATTTAGTTGTTTGGGGGAGAAACGTACTATTACTTTTACAATTATTCAAAAAACATTGATAGATGATATTTTAGATTCAGAGGTTCCGATTATTCCCAAGGATGTTTCGATAGAATTTGATAAAACTCTTTTTTTCTGATATAGAGACAAAAAATAAACGGATTTTTCCTGGTTGGTAAGCTTTCTTTTAAGCGTATAGCCTAGCCAGTCTGTGCTAAGGCTGTATCCTTCCAGAAGCTTGGGGAATTTATCAAAGAGAATGGCACCCTGGTCTTTTGCTGTTCATTCCATTTTGCTCCAGTGTTTCAGTATAATATATTTAACACTATCTGTGGCAGGGGTTTCTCCGTTCTCCATTCTTTCAGGCTCCCATTTCCCTATTCTCCTTTCCATATACCTTTGCTTCTTTCTTCTTTTTGACGGTGCTCCCTGATAGCCCTGATTTTCCGCATCAAGTACTTTCCACCGATAGCGTATTCTTAACTGGTCAACAGCTTCAGACATGAGCTGCTGTATGTAAACGGTCGATGATCAGCTTTGCGGCCAGGAAACCTTTCTGACTATCAGCATCATGGCTGAAGATAAATCTGTAGTGACAGTCTTGACAGACAGATAAGTGGCGCGATTACGAATAGGATAGTCTTGGATTATACGGTACTCACCAAAACCATAGGATATGA
>VOFG01002207.1_pt1 | contig 51254 bp, 75 predicted proteins | sample 5384171 | NCBI WGS metagenome assembly VOFG01 (sample SAMN12384726, study PRJNA508395) | human gut metagenome | isolation source: healthy gut F | host: Homo sapiens
ATTGAGCGATTATGAAAAACGATATCAGGAGAAAGGGTATTATTGGGGAATAAAGCCGAATGACTTATGCTATGAAATTTTAAAATTAAAGCCGTTAAAGGTTCTTGATGTAGGGTGCGGGGAAGGAAAAGATGCTGTTTTTTAGCACGAAATGGATACCATGTATCTGCTTTTGATTTGGCAGAGACAGGAGTTGAAAAGGGAAGGGCGTTAGCTTCACAGCATGGTGTTTATGTAGATTTTTTACAGCAAATGTTGAGGATATGCAGCTTTGCGAAGATTATGATATTGTTTTATGTAGTGGAGTGTTTCATTTTTGAAACCGGAGAAAAGGAAAGATGTTGTAAATGAGTTGAAGCAATATACCAAGCCGGATGGAATTCATGTTATGAATGTATTTGTGGATAAACCATTTGTTGAAATTTTACCAGGGAAGGAAAAAATCGTTTTCGATGGAAATCAGGACAAATTTTTACCTTGTATCATGATTGGTATTTCCACAAAATTGAAGAAGTTGTATTTGATTGTAACAGCGGCGGTGTGCCACACCAGCATTGTATGGATATTATGATTGCTCGAAATAAAAGTAAGGAGTCATAATTATTATTAAAAATCTCCGCCCTGCTGGCTTAGCCAGTAAGGCGGGGGGATATCCTGCCAAGAACATAATTATATGCAGTTAAATTCGTTTGTTCCACTTTTTTCCAAACCTTTATGGAAAGTATGGTAGAAGAAGTAATGTCAAGGACTTTCTGGTGTTTTGTTGTCCAGTGCTTCTTTGAGGAGACAACTTCATAATAAGTCGGAATTTTATAAGTTTTCTTTTTTCCATTTTTTCTTTGTATACTGGTATTTGGCTGCTTTGGTGGTAACCTTTTTCCAGGAGTACATAAGTCCATTGGACGTTTTCTTTTTTGTCACTTTTTTTCATTTTGCCAGAGACTTTGAGTGTTTCGTAGCAAAGTTTCTTTTTTCTTGGCAAAAAGAGGCGGCTTTGCGGAAGGGTATGTGTGAATTACTTTTACTTTTTTGTATGATTTAACATCACCCTTTAATGCTGTTAAGCAGTACCGCAGACATAAAGATGTTCAACTGATGTGCTGCCAGGAAAATAAAAGGAAGTCAGGGCACTGTCGACAAACATTTTTTTGACCGTACGGGTGCCGAATGGATAAATGCCGGTGGAAGTTTCACATTCGTTTATTTCATAAAAATCAACGTTAAATAATGAGACCGATGCAAGCGGAGACACACCGCTGAACGCATAAGGACCAATTCGCATATTATTTAAATCTAGATCCTGCAAATGGTCACAGTCTGCAAACGCAGACTGTTGAATGTGCAGTTTTTCCGTATGATTAAAATCAATCCGGGATAAGGAAGAACAACCGGCAAAGGTGTAACTTCCAATTGTGGTAATTGTTTTTGGTAAAATAAGATGGCGGATTGCTGCCTCCTTTTTTGTATAAGTTTAATTGTTCCTTTGAGTTATACAAATATTACGAATGAGAATTAAAAAAGTTGCAAAAAATTAAAAAATCACCATAAATCATGAATTTTGTCATAAAATATTTAAGCACTTACTTGACCTATATCCGCTGAATATTGTATCATAAAGCAGAAAAATGCAAAGAAGGGATGAAAATGATGCCACAGGAAGAAAAAAAAGCACAAAAGACGAGTACATTACAGTGGAAAATACCCGAAGAAGTTTGAGGAAAAATATAAGGAACTGCAGCCGGAGAAATATCAGGATACGATCGAGCATGTGATCCGGAAGGGAAATACGCCGGCGGGGATGCATCTTTCGATTATGGTAAAAGAAATTCTGGACTTTTTGCAGATTCAGCCGGGGCAGACCGGGTTTGATGCGACACTTGGTTATGGCGGGCACACAAAAGCAATGCTTGCCTGTTTAGAGGGCAGGGGACATATTTATGCGACAGATGTGGATCCGGAAGAATCAGCTAAGACGAAGAAACGCCTTTTTGGAGCAGGGATACGGCGAAGAAATTCTCACAATAAAACTGCAGAATTTCTGTACGATTGACGAAATCGCAAAGGAGGCAGGCGGATTTGATTTTGTGCTTTGCCGATTTGGGTGTGTCTTCCATGCAGATTGATAATCCTGAGCGTGGATTTTTCCTTTAAAGTAGAAGGCCTCTTGATTTGAGATTAAACCAAAAGGAAGGAATCAGTGCCGCCGAACGGCTTGACACGATTACGAAAGAGGAGCTGCCGGGATGCTGTATGAAAACTCAGATGAACCTTACAGTGAGGAGTTGGCAAAAGGCCTATTACCGATGAAATCCGCAGAGGAAACCGGATGGACACGACGAAGAAACTGCGTGATGTCATTGAAAAGGCGTTAATGTTTCTTCCGGAAAAGGAGCGCAAAGATACCGTCAAAAAACGTGTCAGCGGGTCTTTCAGGCGCTGCGCATTGATGTAAATAATGAATTTGAAGTATTGTATGAATTTATGGAAAAATTACCGGAATGCATAAAACCCGGCGGAAGGGCAGCAATTCTTACCTTCCACTCCGGCGAAGACCGTCTTGTAAAAAGGCGCTAAAGTCCGGCTACAAAGCTGGTATTTACAGCGATTATGCAAAAGATGTGATACGCCCTTCGGCGAAAGAATGTGCACAAAATGGGCGGGCACGTTCTACGAAGATGCGGTGGGCGATTAAGTAACCGAAAAAACGACAAAGAAAGGAAGTACTATGACATTTGCAATTCTTTTCGTATCAATTGTGATTCTGGCGTGTTTAGTAGGGAACCGAATATCGAACCGCATTGGTGTTCCGATGCTTTTGATTTTTATTGTGCTTGGTATGTTTTTCGGCTCGGATGGTGTCATTCGGATTTCGTTTGAAAACTTTGAACTGGCAGAACAAATCTGCTCCATTGCCCTGATTTTTATTATGTTTTATGGTGGTTTTGGAACAAAATGGAGCGCTGCAAAACCAATTGCTCTGCGCGCGGTTATTTTATCGACTGCCGGTGTTGTTCTTACGGCGGGGCTGACGGCATTGTTTTGTTACTATGCACTTCACATCGGACTGCTTGAGAGTCTTTTGATTGGCTCGCTGATAAGCTCGACCGATGCGGCGTCGGTGTTTTCGATTCTGCGTTCTAAACGATTGAACTTAAAGTACCGGACGGTCCTCTCTTTTAGAGGTGGAAAGCGGTAGTAATGACCCATGCTCCTATATGCTTACTACAATTATGCTTGGTTTGATTAGTGGTGGCAAAATCAGTGCGGGAGCCATTACCTATACGGTGTTTGCGCAGATTATTTATGGTGTGGCAATCGGTGCTTTGATGGCGGGAATTACGATTTTCGTGTTGAAAAAAATTTCAGGTTACGACAGAAGGCTTTGATACTATTTTAGTATTTGCTTTCGTACTTTTGGCATATGCGGTTCCTTCCGCAGTTGGCGGCAATGGATACCTGAGTGCATATTTGTTTGGTATTGTACTGGGAAATGCGGATTTGGACAATAAAAAGTCGCTAGTACATTTCTTTGACGGTGTGACAGGTTTGATGCAGATGTTAGTCTTTTTTTCCTTGTCGGATTGTTGGCATTTCCATCGGCACTGCCGGCGGTTGTCTTTCCGTCGCTGATGATTGCGCTGTTTTTGACGTTTGTTGCCAGACCTGCGGTTGTGTGTTTGCTGTTAACGCCTTTTCGAAGTAAATGGCGGCAGCAGATATTAGTTTCGTGGGCGGGGCTTCGCGGGGCGGCGTCCATTGGGTTTGCGATAATGGCAAAGGAGCAGCGGCACGTTGTTTGAACACGACATTTTTCACATGATATTTTTTCATCGTGCTTTTTTCTATTCTTTTGCAGGGAACACTGCTTCCGTATGTGGCGAAAAATGCTCCATATGATTGATGATAAAGAAGACGTATTAAAGACCTTTTACCGACTATACCGAAGAGGTACCGGTTCAATTTATCCAGTTTACGGTTGAAGAAAATCATCCGTGGGCGGGCAGTAAGATTAAAGATATTTTGCTGCCGCCGGAGACGCTTCTCGTTCAGATTCAGCGGGATGAAAAAGATGTGACGCCAAACGGAGACACTGTGCTTGTGCCGGGCGACACATTGATTCTCAGTGCAAAGGCACCGGGTGATGTGGATGGTGTGCGGCTGATTGAAATTGAGTTAGACGGCAGCCACAAATGGGTTGGCAAAAGTTTATCGCGGATTCATCTCGGAAAAGGGAAATTAGTCGTGATGATTCAGCGGGGGAAGAATTAATTATTCCAAATGGAAACACGGTGTTTGCACCGGGTGATACAATTGTGATAAAGGAGCGATAGGAATGAAAAAAATAGCAAAGCAGATGTCAGAGTCTATTGAGTTAGGAATCGTGTTAGCAGCATCCGGTGGATTTATGGATGCGTATTCGTACATCATGCGCGACCATGTATTTGCGAATGCACAGACGGGAAATATGCTGTTGCTTGGTGTGAGCATATCTGAAAGAAACTGGCCGGAAGTTGTGCGGTATTTGTTTCCGGTACTTGCGTTTGCAGCGGGAATTATGCTTGCTGATTTGGTGCGTTTTCGGATGGATGAGAGAAAAAGGCTTCACTGGCGGCAGATTTCTGTATTGTTAGAGGCAATTGTCCTTGCCGGTGTGTGCTTTATTCCGGTTTCTCTTAATCTCTTAGCAAACAGTTTAACGTCACTTGCCTGCGGAATTCAGGTAGAGAGTTTCCGTAAGATTCACGGAAACGGAATTGCGACTACGATGTGTATCGGAAATCTTCGCAGCGGTACACAGAACTTGTGCGATTATATGCATACGAAAGAGAAAAAGTGTTTGTCAAAGAGCATCCTTTACTACGGAGTGATTGTGTGCTTTATTATCGGTGCTGTACTTGGAAATGTATGCATTTCTTATATGCAGGAAAAGGCAATTTTAGTGTGTGCATTCTTTTTGCTTGCCGCCTTTATTATGATGTTTATTGACAGGGAGAAGGAAGAACATGAAAGCCGTTCGTAGAGGATTTATCAAGTCCATTCCGATTTTGTGCAGTTACTTGTTTGTCGGAATGGCGTATGGAATTACGATGCAGAATGCCGGGTTTTTGTGGCACTTAGTTATAAATGGAAACATAACTCGTTTGCGCCTTTCCGAGGCGACACTGACCGCATGCAATATGAGCAGACTGGATGAAAGGTTTGAATTGGATGCTGTTTTGCTCCATTATATTGAGCAGGATGAAGTGTATTGGTATGGGGATATCTGTGAGGAAATGGGACTTTAAGAAAATATGAATCATTAAGGTGACAGTTGTTGCAAAATCAGCGGCAGCTGTCTTTTTTTGTACGATTCTTATATTTCAAATTTATCGAGAGGAAAATATTACCAGCTACGTCGATAGAACCGTTAGTTACGACACAACACCCGATTTTTCGCCATAAAGTGATAAAATAGTGGTGGATTTTTATACCTTTTTAGAAATCCTAAATATTTTGAAAAAAGTTGGTAAGGGGATTTTGTATACTATGGGAATATAGAAAAGGGGTGGAAAAAAAGCGTTTCGAGGAGAATATTATGTTTTACTTTTACAGTGAGGGGAAAAAGCTTCGATTACCCATCAAGCAGATTATTTATGCGGAAATACTGAACCATGATTTGTATATCACAACCAATGGATGGGGAACTGTTCACAGCCGCATGACATTAGCTGCATTTTTGGAGAAGATGCCGGATAACTTTATTCGAATTCATCACAGTTATGTGATTAATACAGACTACCTTATGGGAGTTGGGTATCGAGAATGTACTGTGGCGGGAAATGTGGTACTCCCTGTGGCGAGAGGGATGCAGAAAACGATTGAGAAGTATTTTTGATAGGAAAAGACTTGGGGAAAAATGTATATAACAATCAGGTGATTTGTTATACGGTTGCATGAAGTGTCATGATTTGGATGAGTGCAGGGTAAATAGTTTTAAGGAATTGCATGCAATGATTCATAGAAAATTAGTTAGAAAAGGGAGGTGAATGTGTGATAACAAAAATTTTGGAAGTGTTGAGTAATGCGTTAAGTGTAATATCAAATTTTACGTCTAATATAGTGGTTAAAATTGTGATTATAATTATTATATTAGGTGCTTGGATTTTTAGATATGCTAAAAAATCGACATCAAAAGCAGTTAGTTCGGTGATCGTAATGCTTGTAATCTTATTGATAGGAGGTATGTTATCAAAGTCACATCCTCCAAAACCAAAAGAGACGATTCCACCAATCGAATCTTCGGTTCCAACACTTACGCCATCAATAACTCCTACTAAAATTGAAAATAATGAACCAACAGAAATATCTATTTGTGATGCGAGTGTTTTAGATGGGGTGCGAAAATATAAGAGTAAAATTATTACAAAAGAAATGGGGGGCCTATGAGTTTGATTGTGATATTACAGGTGCAAATAAAGTTAAGGTAGAATTTTCTATGGTGGATGGTGATGGTGTGGGAAGAGCGTTTTTAGCTGATGGTAAATTCGTTAAAGATTAAAAAAGAATGCTGTTAGTGTAGGATACTATAACATAACAAAATTTAAGGAGGATTTCACAATGAGAAAACAAAAATCACTGATCCTTTTTACTTATTTTTGCAATGGCATTATCTCTATTCCCACAGAGTGCTTTTGCTGCAAAGAAGAAAGTAAAACTGAACAAAAAACGGTAACAGTAAACGTTGGAAAGACAGTAAAAATCAAACTGCAAAACAACAAAAAGAAGGTGAAGTGGACAGTCACTTCCGGCAAGAAAAAATGTGACGCTTAGTAAAAAGAAAAAGACAAGTGTTACGATTAAAAGGAAAGAAAGCCGGCAAAGCCAAAGTGCAGGCAAAAGTGGGTAAGAAAAAGTATGTCTGCAAGGTGACGGTAAAGAATAAAACCAATAAGAGCAGTGTTGCGACACAAAAACCAACAGGAAAACCAGTTCAAACACCGGCACCAACAAGTAAAACTTCTTCACAGCCGACCCAAAAACCGGAGGCAAAAGCAGTAGAATTATTGACACAGTATGATGATGCTATTGTTGCTAAGACAAGTACGGCATTATCAGAGCGTAATTTGAGTTTTTACACGCTTGGACAGTTTGGCAAGATAAGTGTTAAATTATCGGACGGTACAAATAAGGAACTACATAATAATAACAATATACAGGAATCTTCGTATAGTCGTTTTTCGATTACAGGAGTGGACACAACGGCAGCAGGTGATTATAATGCGACTTTATCTTACACAGAAGGAGCATGGAGTAATACGAATACAGTTTCAAAACGAATAAAAGTCTCCGTTGCTGAGGAAAAAACAAATGAGCAGTATTCATATATTTCAAATGGGGAGATTGCGGAGATATATGAGTTATACAGTACAGAAGATAAGATTCGTATTCCAGATACAATAGATGGGGGAAGGTTATAAATGAATATTGCGAGGTTTACGATAATCCTGCTAATAAACAGATTCGTAATAATCAAATAACAGCAATTACGTTGTCAAAGTATTTGAGATATATTCCACAAGAAACAAATTCATTATATAGCATTGGTTATGGTTTAGATGATTCCGATAGTTGGTCATCACTAAAAGAAATTAATATTAGTGATGAAAATGAAAACTTTTCTTCTGAAAATGGAGTTTGGTTTGATAAGGATAAGACGGTGCTGGTAAAATATCCATGTGCCAAAGCGGATACCGAGTATCAGATTCCGGACACAGTAAAGGAAGTTCGAGGTGGAGCCCTTAGAAATGTTATACATGGATTCCGGAAAATATATATACCAGCATCGGTGGAAAGTTTTCCTTGTTTCAGCGATTCGTATGGTGCGTCAAATTTAAGTGAAATAGAGGTTGATGGGCAGAATAAGGATTATAAATCACAGGATGGTGTCTTATATTCGAAAGATATGAAACAATTACTTCTATATCCTTTTGTCAAACAAGATGTTTCCTATTCTGTAGAGGGTGTTGATTATATTAAAGACATTATAGATGTACAACACTTAAAAAAAAATATTGTATTACCTAAATCACTTTATAGAATTTATGGTTATATTCAGGTTGAAAATGTGTATATAGATCAAACATATGATTGGTATCAAAGCCAGCAAAATGCTTATCATTATCATTGGGTATTGGAAAGAATTATATGGAATAATACAACAATCTATGTAAGAGATAGCCAGTTAAGAGATTATTTTATGAAAGAAAATGCCGAACAGTTGGAAAAATATCATACTACGATTTCGGAAGTATACAATTGGTAAAAAAGTAAGTAGAATAAAAAAGCGTACTACGCCTCCTAAAGACGTAGTACGCTTTCAGTTGTATTGGCAATAAAAATAAACCACCTGCTATGCAGGTGTGTTCCCAAACAGCTTTAGCTTCAAGTAAAAACCCTCCATGTTATAATGAATATAAGGTTCGCCAACCAAATCATTACAACAAGGAGGAGTCCAAATAATGGTCTCATAAATTAAGACACTGAACACGACATTTCTTAATGAATCTGATATACTATAACCAACAAATGAAAGAAGGTACTTATTATGTCCAGATCAAGAAGAAATTTCAGTGCTGAATTTAAAACCAACCTCGTACTCCAGCTGCTTAAGGGAGAAAAAGAACTTAATGTCCTTGCTGTTGAAAACGATATTCAACCAAATCTCCTCCGCAATTGGAAGAAAGAATTCCTTACAAATGCGTCTCTTGCTTTTGATAACAAGCGAGAAGACAATCTCCGGGAAAAACTTGCCGAAGAACGCAAGGAAAAAGCCGAATACGCCAAAAAAGGTCGGTCAACTTACTATGCAGGTTGACTGGCTCAAAAAAAAAAATCTGAAGAAGTTATCGGACCTGACTACGAGAGTAAATTTAGTCCGAAACCTTTCGACGAATAAGGAACTGCCGGTTTCTACAGGAGCTAAACTACTCGGAATCAACCGCACCAGCGTATATTATGGCGGTATCCCCGTTTCAGAGGAAGAACTGGAATGCAAGTCTATCATTGACCATCTGCATACGGATAATCCTACCTGGGGAGCCCGTCAGATGTCTGCTCAACTTAAACTGCGCGGATATCAGGTTGGTCGCCGTAAAGCGGGCAGATATATGCGTGAAATGGACATTACACCAATTTATCCAAAGATGAATCTGTCTAAGCGCATGAAGCAGGCAAAAGTCTGTCCGTATCTGCTTCGTAACGCAGTCATTGACCGTTCCAATCAGGCATGGTCGATTGACATTACATACATTCCAATGAAGCATGGATTTCTTTATCTGACAGCCATTATCGACTGGTACAGCCGTTGTATCGTTGGCTGGGATGTTGATGATACTCTGGATACCACTATGGTCATCAACGCCTGTAAAAAGCATTTAAAGTAGCTAAGCCGTTAATCATCAACTCGGATCAGGGAAGCCAGTTTACCAGTGACAAATACATCGAATTTATTCGAGATAATGGAATTCGGCAAAGCATGGATGGCAAAAGTCGATGGGCAGATAATATCATGATTGAACGCTGGTTCCGCAGCTTCAAGTATGAGGAAGCATATCTCACGGAGTATGCTAATCTCAAGGAAGCAAGAGAAGCCATTGGAAGGTATATCTACACCTATAACTTTGAAAGATGCCATCAGTCCATTGGGAACAAACGCCCTGCCGAGGTATACTATCCGGTAATGCTTCTGGATGCAGCCAGAGCAGCTGCATAATATAAAAATCCGGGAAATGCCGCACCACATTTTCCATGTAACCCGTCAACATATCAGTTCATTATAAAAACATCAAATTTTTGTCTTGACAATATGCCAGATCATGTTCATATGTTTGTGAGTATACCACCAAAATACAGTGTGTCAGAAATAATGGGATATTTGAAAGGAAAAAGTTCTTTGATGATATTTGATAGACATGCAAATTTGAAGTACAAGTATGGAAACAGACATTTCTGGTGCAGAGGGTATTATGTCGATACAGTAGGCAAAAATGCAAAGAAAATTGAAGAATATGTAAGGAATCAGATGCAACAAGATCTGGAATATGATCAGATGTCACTGAAAGAGTACATAGACCCGTTTACGGGTGAGCCAGTAAACAAGGCATAAGCTAAAGCCCTTTAGGGGCTTGCCTGTGGTAACTATGCGCATGGCGAATCTTCAATGGCTCTTTAGAGCCGGCTAGTACCACAGGCTTATAGCCGCAGAGGAAACCACCAGCTGAGCTGGTGGTCATGATTTTTCTTGACACACAGGTAAAACCCCGATAATATGAATTACACAGAGGTCAATATTTAGATGTTGAGTTGTTGTTAAAAAATGGTTATAACGAATTTACTATATGCTTATAGTAAGCAGTTTTGGGAAGGGGGTCAGCGTCAAATGTGTAAAACACTGGAAATTGCAGATACACGGAAAGATTATGAGCCACTTTATGAAATTATATTCAAAGTTATCTTAAGATGCAGCGCAGAATTATCTAGCAATTGCATATAACTGGTTCTGGATGAAATTTCACTCTTATTTTTCTTGACGCCCCTAGCAATTTCATATAAAATTAAGAAAACACAATTTTCTATAACACAATGGAGGGATATAATTATGAAAAAAGTAAGAGGCACAGTTGCTTTCTTGCTTGTGTTTGTGCTGAGCTTTTCTGTGATTCCACAGAATGTTCTCGCAGCCAAGAAGAAGGTGAAGCTGAGTAAAAAATCAGTAACGGTAACGGTTGGAAAGACAGTTAAGGTTAAGTTGAAAAACAACAAAAGAAAGTGAAGTGGACGGTTACATCCGGCAAGAAAAACGTGAAACTGAGTAAAAAGAAAAAAACAAGTGTCACGATTAAGGGTAAAAAGGTCGGAAAAGCAAAAGTGCAGGTAAAAGTCGGCAAGAAAAAGTTTGTCTGTAAAGTGACGGTAAACAAAGGCGGAACCAATCAAAATGCAGATAAGAATAATGGTAAAAAACAGCAGAACCAACGGTAAAGCCGACCGAAAAACCAGTTCTGCCATCGACTTCGACGCCAAAGCCGACCGAAAAACCGTCTCTGCCGTCGACTCCGACGCCAAAGCCGACCGAAAAACCGTCTCTGCCGTCGACTCCGACACCAAAGCCGGACAATAAGCCGGATCCGACGCCGATTGAGACGATGATGCCACCGGATGAGACACCAGCGCCAACGGTGAAACCGGAGTCAAATTATCAGGGGCTTTATGCCGAAAAAGAGCCGTTGATTGTCAGTTCCGTTGCATTTGAAAAAGATGTTCCGTCATATTCGCTGAATTATAATGATATTTATGTAATCTCCGAGGAGGCTGATTCCCTGAAGGAGTTTGTGCCGGACGTGACAAAATGTACATATAACGTTTATTGTTACGGTAAAAGGCGGAAGTAAAGTCAATTACCGATGTTGTCTGGCATGACGATGAGGAATGGCAGAAGCCGTATTATTCATTCCTGCTTACGGCTGTGCAGGGCGGTAAGGAGTATAAGCAAACAGTTACGATGAAACTTGTCCGCGAGGATTCAGAGGAAGGCTCGGAGAATGGTATGACATGGCTTTCTTTGGATGCAGATGGTGAGAAGTATGAATTAGAACAAAGTCTGCATGATGAAGAAGGGGAAAGCGGATATTATTTTAAAGATAAAGAAGTTAATACTTCAAAGATTCAAAATGCAGAAAATATTAAACTTGTTGGTGTCTACGAGGAACAGCAGTATACAGTGAATGCAAGAAAAGAAGTCTGCGATGATTATTTTGTGAGCGTTATTAGTGATTCCTTTGCGAAAGATAATCTGGCAGTCGGTTCAGGTATGGTTTACATTGATGCCAAGACAGATTCTCATTTTTACATAGATGCATTTACTGCAACAAAAGGTGAGGTGAATTTATATCCGGGATACAGTGAAGAGTGTTTCGTATATGAGCCGGCGTTAGAAAAAGGAAAAACATTAAAAGACATATTTGCTAATGTAGTGGAAGACTTAAAGATTTACCGTGCAGTCTATAATAATGTATATTGGAATAATGAAAATATTGAGATTCGCAATGTGGTCTGGCACGATGAGCCTTATTATGACGACAAAACGGACCATGGCTATTATTCCTTTAACATTGTACTTACAGTGGATGGACAGGAAAATGAGCAGTCGTATGTGCTGGTGGAAAAACAGAAAACCTATGCAGTGTCCGGAAAATTGACAACAGAAGATGGACTGCCGATTGCAGAAGCAGAAGTTTTATTGTCTAAGTTAAGCGATGAGGAATGTGAATACACGATTGAGACGGATAAGAACGGATGTTTCGAAACGGATTTACAAAAAGGCACCTATGAGTTTGAACTGGGGCAGACGTTTACGGTAGAGGACAGAGATGTAGTGCATAATGAGAAACTTCCGGTTTATAAAATCACCGGAAAGGTGACAAGAACAGGTGCGAATACGCCGGATGTTCCGGGCTTTAACTTTGAATCAGAGGAGTCTTCCTGCATTTATTTGAGAGATTTACTGGGAGATGACAACCGTTATTACGCATATGTGCAGAAAGGAACATACACGGTTCAATCCTGTGATTGCCCAGTTGACACCGTGGAAGTAACCGGAAGTGGAACATATGATATCAAGATGGAACTTGCACTTGTGTCCGGAAAAGGTTCCGGATATTATAAATTTGTAGATACCGAGGATGAAAATAATTGCTATTGGGCATTTTCCGTATTTGATACGTACAACGTCTATTTAAAGCCGGGTACTTATTATGTAAAAATAGAAGATGCTACAGTTGATACCATTGAAGTGTCACTTGGTGAGATGACAAAGGATTACGAGATGTATTCCTGTAAGGGTGAGCTGTTAGATATGGCAGGACTTCAAATTCCAAAAGACATGTATAGAAATTACGAGATTTTGGTTATGAGAAATGAGGTGGTTTACAAGAAATTAATTATGGCGCCAAAATTTGATGAGGATGATATATCCGGTTTCAAATTTGACGTTTTAGCCGGTGAATATGAGTTTTTGCACAACGGGAAATCGGTTGGCAGGATGACAGTTACCGATTCTAATGTAGTGAAAGATTTAACGATGCCGTACAAATATGTAAAAAATTAAAATGCTTGATGCAGAAGATGAGTTGATATCGATATATCCGAAACGGAGGCTTAAATTTGCAAATAAGGGTACGAGCAGCATTTACTACTACTATATGGACGATGATGAGTCTGGGGATTATACATCACGCATCGTGCTGCCAACCGGTGATTACCAGTGTGTTGATTATTACTGTATGCCAAGTATAGGAGACTATGGCTTTACCGTGGATGGTTCAAGCGATACTGTTGTTATCAATACAAACGTGTATAAGATATCCGGTAGCTGCAAGGTAAATGGAGCCGAGGTGTCCGATGATACATGGGTGTACTTGCACAAAAAGGGAGACGCAACAGAACTTTCGAGCTATACATTTGATGAAGGGAAATATGAATTCTATTTAGAGCCGGGAGAGTATGAGATAAAAGTGTCCTTGGATTCCGGAATCGTTACTGCAGCAGACGTAACGATTACCAATGCATCTGTCGAGAGGAATTTGGAGTTAGGAGAGTAAAACGATGAAATTGTTTGATTACACATGGAGGAATATGATATGAGAAAAATGAGACGAAAACTCGCCGTTTTGCTTGTGTTTGTACTGGCATTTACGATGATGCCGCAAAATGTACTCGCAGCCAAGAAGAAGGTGAAACTGAGCAAAAAATCAGTAACGGTAACGGTTGGAAAGACCGTTAAGGTTAAGTTGAAAAACAACAAAAAGAAAGTGAAGTGGACGGTTGTATCCGGCAAGAAAAATGTGAAACTGAGTAAAAAGAAAAAAGACCGGTGTCACGATTCATGGTAAAAAGCCGGAAAAGCAAAGGTGCAGGCGAAAGTAGGCAAGAAAAAGTTTGTCTGTAAAGTGACGGTAAAGAAAGCCGGAACCAATCAAAATGCAGACAAGAATAACGGTAAAAAGACAGCAAAACCAACGGTAAAGCCGACCGAAAAACCGTCTCTGCCGTCGACTCCGACGCCAAAGCCGACCGAAAAACCGGTTCTGCCGTCGAGTCCGACACCGCTGCCGACCAAGGTGCCGGAACAGACGATGCTTCCGCCGGATGAGACACCGGGAGCAACGGTAGAACCGGTGAGAAACAATCAGGGACTTTATGCGGAAAATGAAGAACTCATCATCAGCTCAATTGCTTTTGAAAAAGAAGTCGATTATTATTTAAGTTATAATAATATTTACGTGTGTGATGGTGAGGCAAATTCTCTGAAAGACATCGTGCCGGATGTGACAAAATGTGAGTTTACGGTTTATTGCTATGGAAAGAAGGCAGAGGTAAAATCGGTTTCGGACGTCGAGTGGAACGAAAAAACATCAAAGGGAAAAGGCAGTTATACTTTTTCAATAACAGCAGCACTCGATGGCAAAGAGTATACAAAGACTGCTAAAATGATGCTTGGTCTGTCGCGGGACAAAACCAAAGAGAAGGTATTTGATAATGGATTTACGCTGCTTACGTTACAGGCAGATGACAGAGAGTATGGATTGGAGAGAGGTTTAGCAAAAAAGACCCTAATGGCGATAGTTCCCATTTCAGTTATTATTATTTTAAAGATAAAGACGTGGACACAGAGGACATAAAAGATGCAAGTACGAAAAAAATAACCGGTGTTTATGAAGATGAGAAGATAACACTGGATATAGAGAGTATCAGTGCGTCGACGGACAGTGTTATGTTCAGACCTTCGTCATAAAAAGAGGAAGACAATTCCTAGAGCTTAGTTATGTCGATGTTTATAAAAAGTAGAAAATTACTTTTTGATAGATGCCTTTACATCAACAAAAGGAGCGGTAAAATACTGTGAATATATGGCGGGGAGGCGATCAGGGCTTTATCTATGACGAAACGATAGAAGCCGGCAAATCGTTGAAGGATATATTTACGGATTTATCGAAAAATTTGAAGATATACCGCACGATTTATCGTAATGTTTACTGCGTAGATAACAGCATCCGTAACGTTGTCTGGCATGATGAGCCTTATTACGAGGGAAAAGAAGATAAAGGATATTATACGTTTGACCGTGTGATAACGGTTGACGGTAAAGCGTTTAAGCAGTCGTATGTGCTTGTTGAACAGCAGAGAAAATATACGGTGTCCGGAAAACTGGAGACAGAAGATGGACAGCCGATTGCAAATGCTGAAATTTCCTTAGATAAATGGAACGGAGAATTTTGGGAGTCGAATGACGTAATTAAGACCGATGAAAAAGGGTAATTTCACGACTAAACAACCAAAGGGAGAGTACCAAATTCAGATGGGAAAATCGTTTACCGTTGAGGGTGACATGCAGCATGATGAGAAGCTTCCGGTTTATAAAATGTCCGGTACGGTAAAGAGAACTGGTGCACAGACAATGGATATCCCTGACATTTGGATTTTGGCAACCGAAAATAGCAGTGTCCTTTATGGCAGTGATTTCGATGATGACAATCATTATTACAGATACCTGACAAAAGGAACCTATGTAATTTATGTAGGTGATTATGAATTGGATAGGTTTGAAGTGACCGGCAGTGAAGAACGCGATATTACGCTCGATTATGCGCGAATTTTTGGAAAATGCAGCAACACGTATTTATATAAAAAATGTGGATGACGAAAACTATTCAAAATATGCTTCTGCCGCGAGTGGATGGTATGAAGTTTATCTGAAGCCGGGAACCTATCAGGTAATCGATGAAGATACTGTTATTGATACGATTGATGTGGCACTGGGTGATACAAGGAAAGATTATATCGAACATTCCTGCAAAGGAAACTTACTTGATGTATCGGGGCTTGAAATTCCGAAAGAAGTGAGTAAGACCAAATTATATGTGATTTCTGTCAAGAAAAATGGGGGAACAATATAAAACAATTGGTGTTCCGACGGGGAGTAAAGAGAATGCGTTTGATTATGAATTGGATTTGCTGGATGGTGAATATGAGTTTTTTCTATGCAGACACCAGCGTTGCCAAGGTTACAATCGACGGCTCCGATGTTGTGAAAGATTTAACGCTGCCGTTCAAATATGTAAAAATTAAATTGTTTGATGCCGAAAATCACGTAATTCCGTTATCGGAGGAAAACTATGTGAAAGAAACCGGAGAAACCGGAAATACATACTATCTAACGGAAGGACTGACAGGTTATTCCGCACATGCAATGCTTCCGCTCGGCTCTTATGTGTTTGGCGGAGGAAACTCAAATATACAGAACTTGCAGAATGAGACATTTACAGTTACCGAGGAAGACGATGTGGTTTCTGTGAATACACAACTGTATCGAGTAAGTGGTTATTGCAAACTGAATGGGGTTAATGTTTCAGACGATGCAAGGATAACATTCTTTGACAAGAATTCGTCTTCGACTTCCGCAGCAAATGATGTGGAGGATGGTAAATATTCTGTGTATGTATCGACGGGGAGAGTATAAGGTGACAATATCCGGTTCGGTGGGAATATTAGCATCCGAGGAAATAACAGTAACCGATGCTTGCGTTGAGAAAAATTTTGATATAGAGGCTGGTAAGCTGACAGGAAAACTTACATGGGAAAATGGTAGTTCCTTTACCGATTTTGATACGGATATGTGTCAGATTGGTTTGCAAAGGCAAGAGCCATATTATTCAAGCCGTTTGGCGAATATAGAACAGGATGGTTCTTTTGAAGTAAAGGACATCTTATTTGGTACCTATGAGGTGATGGTGTGTTCGGCGTATGGCAATGCGGATGTAAAAGTTGGCACAATAACAATTGACAGCAATACAAAGAGCCAGAATTTTGTGATTTCCGGATATGCAGTTCACATGAAGATAGTAGATAGTGAAGGAAACCCTATGAAGTATCAACAGTTTTCTTTTCATAAATACGGAGGACGAAACGGATAGGAAATATTTTAATACCGATGACGAAGGAGAAGCTTGTTTGATTATTAGTAAACCGAGCACTTATGAAGCTATGCTTAGAAAAGAAAGTTACGGAACGGTAACGGTGACAGATAAAAATGTATCTGTGACACTTAGAAAATCTGAACCTTGACGGACAAAAACCATTGTGCTATACTAGGGTTCGACGAGGACGTCACAAGCGAAAGTTTGTGACGTCCTTTTTTGTATTGGCAATAAAAATAAACCACCTGCTATGCAGGTGTGTTCCCAAACAGCTTTAGCTTCAAGTAAAAACCCTCCATGTTATAATGAATATAAGGTTCGCCAACCAACAACAAGGAGGAGTCCAAATGGACAATAATAGTTTATCACACACAAAATGGACATGCAAATATCATATAGTTTTTTGCACCTAAGTTTAGAAGAAAGATTATATACAAGCAAATAAGAGCAGATATAGGTCATATATTAAGCGAATTGTGCAAAAGAAAGGGTGTTGAAATAATAGCAGCGGAGTGTATGCCAGATCATGTTCATATGTTTGTGAGTATACCACCAAAATACAGTGTGTCAGAAATAATGGGATATTTGAAAGGAAAAAGTTCTTTGATGATATTTGATAGACATGCAAATTTGAAGTACAAGTATGGAAACAGACATTTCTGGTGCAGAGGGTATTATGTCGATACAGTAGGCAAAAATGCAAAGAAAATTGAAGAATATGTAAGGAATCAGATGCAACAAGATCTGGAATATGATCAGATGTCACTGAAAGAGTACATAGACCCGTTTACGGGTGAGCCAGTAAACAAGGCATAAGTTAAAGCCCTTTAGGGCTTGCCTGTGGTAACTATGCGCATGGCGAATCTTCAATGGCTCTTTAGAGCCGGCTAGTACCACAGGCTTATAGCCGCAGAGGAAACCACCAGCTGAGCTGGTGGTCATGATTATGCGATGAACCAAAGACATAAGTGGCAAAAGGAGGTTATCAAAATGGATACAGCAATCAAATTTTTATATTTAAGTGAACCGGATATGATTCGGGCAGGTGTGACGGATATGGATGCCTGTGTGGAGGCAATGGAAGATTTATTGTTGACTTTACATAAAGGGGACTATGTGATCGGCGAAAAAATCACAATTCCCATGGCTGCATGGTGACTTTCCCGGATGACCCGGAATTTGAGGGAATGCCGAAAAATGCAGAGGACAGACGGTTTATGGCGATGCCGGCATATCTTGGCGGACGCTATCAGATGGCGGGGATGAAGTGGTACGGCTCGAACATGGAGAATAAGAAAAAAGGGCTGCCACGTTCCATTTTGATGATGATGTTAAATGATAAAGATACAGGGGGCACCACTTGCGATGATGTCGGCAAACCTTTTGAGTTCTTACCGAACAGGGGAATTCCGGTGTTGGCTGCAAATATTTGGCGAGAGAGGATGCGAAATCAGTCGCAATCATTGGACCGGGTGTTATGGGAAAAACTTCTCTTCGTGCCTTTGTCAGTGTGAGACCGGGTATTGATACCGTGAAGATTAAGGGACGTGGACAAAAGTCCATCGATTCATTTGTCGCATTTGTTAAAGAGGAATGTCCGGGAATTAAAAATATTGTGATTTGCGATTCTATTGAGGAAGCCGTAAAAAGACAGTGACATTATCAGTATGACAACGACGGTAAAGGACAGCGAGGCTGAATTTCCTTATATTGATACAAAATGGATTAAGAAAGGTGCACTAATCAGTATGCCTTCGGCAGCTCGTTTTGATGAGGATTTCCTTGTAAATGGCTGTAAAAAGTTGTGGACAACTACAAGTTGTATGAATGAGGCTTGGGAGGAGGAATACCCATATCCGACTTACGACCAGGTGCAGATTGTAGGAAGCAAATTTACGGATTTAAAACAGATGGGAAAAATTACAAGAGAGGACATTATTGATGTGGCAGATGTGATTACCGGTGAGAGAAAAGGACGGGAAAGCGAAGATGAAATTATCGTGTATTCCGTTGGAGGCATGCCGGTTGAGGATATCGCGTGGGGAGCTACTGTTTACCGCCGTGCCTTAAAAAGAGGGCATTGGTGTGGAGCTGCCATTGTGGGATAAACCGGAAATGGCTTAAGAGAACAAGGGGGAATCGACATGGAGAAAAACAAGAAATTAGGATTAGGAAGTGTGGTTTCTGTTTCTGTCGGACTTGTCATTGCGACAAGCTGTCTGGTGTCATTGGGACAGGGGCAGGAACAGTGGGAATCCCATTTATTGGTGCAATGATTATTGCCTGCCTGCTGAATATGACAACGGTTGCTTCGCTTTCTGAGTTAAATGGTCTGATGCCAAACACGACCGGAGGATTGGCGCAGTATACGCTCGCCTGCATGGGACCGTTTCCAACGATGATTTCCATGGTGGGAGGGTATCTGATTTGTAACATCTTATCGTGCGGTGTTGAGGCATCGATTTTTGCCTATGCCATGTCGCAGACACTTCATCTGCCGATTCCAAGCATCGGCTACACCATTATCATGACGGTAATCGTTATGGTGGCAAACCTGTTTGGCGTCGATATGTTTGCCAAAATTCAGAATTTGGTTGCATTTTTGTTGGTTGGCTCGATGGTTGTTATGGGAATTATCGGTGCCTTGGGGCTTGGGACCGGACAGGTTGTTTCCCAGCCGGCAAGCATGTCAACGAATTTCTCTGATATCGTGTCGACAACTGCGGTGGCATTCTGGCTGTTTATTGGTGCCGAATATGTCATTCCAATATCCAAAGATGTTAAAATGCCAAACGAAACGTGCCGCTTGGTATGATGATTGGACTGGTGCTTATTTGTCTGGTGCAGGCAATCATGGTTTTAGGTTTTCATAATTATACGCCGTGGACAAAACTGACCGAATCTGCCGCACCACATTTGTTATACGGTCAAAATCTTCTTGGCGGAGTGGGAAAATACTGGATGACAATGGTGGCTGCTCTGGCGGTTATCAGCACACAAAATTCAACGGTAAGTGGTCTTTCAAACATTTGTCAGGGCATGGCGAAAATGAACATGATGCCACAGTTTTTGCCAAGACAAATAAAAGAAAAGTGCCATTTTTCGGTGTAATATTTGTCAGTGTTACCATTTTGATTTTTGCTTTTTATTAGCGACAGCTCCTCCTCAGCAATTTCATTTTTGATTCTGGTGGGTTCTGTATTTTGGATGATTTCGTATATCTTAGCGCATATTGACGTGCTGATTCTGCGAAAAAGAGTGCCAAATGCACCGCGTTCCTTTAAAGTTCCACTCGGTAAAATTCTGCCGCTTATCGGGATTTTAGGTACAACATACATGATTTTAAATATTTCAACCGACCCGGCAGAGCGGTTAGCTATCTGGGGCGTAACCGGAATTGCCTTTTTGATTCTTGGTATCTACTCGTTCTTTTGGATTAAATACAAAATGCGGATGCCGGTCTTTAAGAGCGTGCCGATGGAAGAAGTTATGGCAATGGAAAATGATTTGTATTATGTGATACGGAAAGAGAAGGGGATTTGGAGGTAGCCGTGTTTTGGGGGTTGCCGTAAATTATCAAGAAATGATTTGCATCAAGTGGGCGCTCTCGCTAAGACAAACGCGTAGGGGTATCAGCTTGCAAAATACGCAAGCTTGATACCCACGTGTTTTGTACCCACTCGCTGCAAATCATTTCTTAATAATTTACGGCAAACCCAAAAAGACGGGCTGTACGGTTTCTTCGACAACTCTTTTTCTATGATTTGTCTCATAGCGTTGCATTTTTACGTTGAAATTAGGCTTTATCAGCAAAAATCACGTATTAATTGCAACGCTTTTCGTCGATTGTAACCTTTTGGTTGTTTTATTTTGAAAAGCAGGCGAAAGCATGCAACGTTTTTGAACTTTTGTGAGGTTTTAGGTTGCATAAGCTTCTCTCCGGCATTTAGCACAAACTTTTTCTCGCTTAATGAACTGAGAACAAAAAATCATTCCCGGCATATATTGAAAGCAATAGTGTCAGGGGATGACTTCATGACGCAGCCATCCGGGGCGTCCGGTGAAAAAAATTGCTTGTGGGGTAATCGGCTGATTTTAACTGCTCGTGTTGACAAAATGTGCTATACTTATTCTTATCATAAAAGATTGGAGTGAAGCAGCATGAAAAGCACACAGATTCTCTCGCTTTCTCTTGCCGCATGCCTGATGATTGGCTCTCTTGCCGGAGCAGGCGGGGTGCAGGCAAAAGCAAAAGCGAAAAAGCCGGTATTGTCAAAAACAAAATGACTGCCTATATTGGCAAGACAAAGACGTTGAAGGTTAAGAAAAACGGAACGAAAAAATTGTGAAAACCAAATGGACTTTGTCCGGAAAAAAAGTGGCAAAACTGTCGAAAAAAGAAAAAGACATCGGTCACCATTAAGGGATTAAAAAAGGCAGTGCGACAGTAAAAGCCAAGGTTTGGTATCAGAAGAAAGGTGCCAAAAAGAAGAAAAAAGTCACTTTAAAATGTAAAGGTGAGCGTAACAAAATACGTTTCTCCTGAGGCGAAGAAAAAAGGCGAACGTGTTAAATGCGACGACGAAGTATCAGCCGCTTGCTAAGTTGGCAGCGTAGCATGGATTCAAGTTGGGAACCGTTGTACACTACACAAATGTTACAACGAATGACAACTACAAAAATCTTGTGAAATACCATTTTAACAGTTTGACAGCAGGAAATGAGTTTAAGGCATATTCGCTTTTAGACCAGGCAAAATCCGCAAAGAGCAAAGATGGTATGCCGGTGATGAATTATGACAAGGCAGATACGATTATTTCATTTGCCAAGGAAAACACGGAATCCAGATGCGGGGACATGTTCTTGTGTGGCATGCGTATATGTGTGACTGGTTCTTCCGCGAGGGCTATGACACAGGTAAGAAATATGTAAGTAAGGCGGTTATGCAGAAACGTCTTCAGTATTATATTAAAGAAGTAATCACTCATTTTGAAAAAGAAATATCCGGGTGTAATTTACTGCTGGGATGTTGTAAATGAGGCAGTGGCAGATCAGAATGTAGGGGATGATAACAGAAACCTGCGTAAAGATAATCAGTTTTACAAAATCCTTGGCAGCGCTTATGTGGAGCAGTCGTTCCTCTATGCGAAAAATACGGTAGATGAGCTGGGTGCCGATATTAAGCTGTACTATAATGATTACAATTCATTTTACAAATCAAAACGTGAAGAAATTGTAAATCTGGTTAAGAGTATTAACAGTTATGCCAAAGACGCCAAAGGAAACGTCCGCAAACTGTGTGACGGCGTTGGCATGCAGGGATACATTGGCGGTTACGGAACTCAGAATGGCTGCATGAATGAGCAGAATATTTCGGATATCAAGAAATCAATTGAGACCTATGCAGCACTTGGATGTGAAGTTCAGGTGACCGAAATGGCAGTAAGAAACTATATGAATACAAAGGCAATACAGAAAAAAACATGCGGAATTTTATAAGAAATTATTCCAGATGTTTGTGGATGTGAACGCCATTCCGGCAGACTGCTCCGGTAAATCGGCGGAAGAAATCAAAAACTGGAGGAGAGCCGTCCGTTGAAAGCGGTTTCAATCTGGGGCTGGCAGGATGACCCGTCGCTTGAAGATAATAATTACAGTTATTCTATGAATGGACCATACTGTGGTTTGTTTACCGAGTTGTATGCGGTGAAAGATTCGTTTAAGAATGTGTATGAGGTTCTTGCAAATAAAAAGAATTTAAGGGTGTTGACATTTTAAATTTTCAAGATTATAATAGCGGTAACACGTAGATGAGACGAGTAAAACGCAGAACATGTCAGAGAGAAATGCCTTGTGCTGGAAGCATTTTCATGGAAACCGTTTGAAAACTACCTCGGAGTGACCCCAATCCGGTCCGGTGACCCCGTTATCGTCAGAATGAAGCCGGGATGATTTATTACTATTTCGTCCAACAAGGGTGGAACCGCGAGAACATTGAATTAATGGCCTCGTCCCTTCGAACTATAACAGCAAGAAGGGATGAGGCCTTCTTGTATATTGAATGAAGACAGGAGGAATTGACATGAAAGTAACACTTAAAGATGGTTCAAGCAAAGAGTATTCACAGGCAATGAGCATTATTGATATTGCCAAAGACATCAGTGAAGGACTTGCCAGAGTGGCATGTGTTGCCGAGTTAGACGGCGAAGTTGTGGATTTGCGCACAATAGTAGATGGCGAACACACACTGAATATTTTGACATTTGACAGCGACGAAGGAAAAGCAGCATTCCGTCATACTGCATCCCATGTGCTGGCACAGGCGATTAAGAGATTGTATCCGGATGCCAAATGTGCCATTGGACCTTCGATTGAGGAAGGTTTCTACTATGATTTTGATATAGCACCATTGGATCGTGAGGCACTGGACAAGATTGAAAAGAAATGAAAAAGATTGTTAAGGAAGGTGCGACATTAGAGCGTTTTACCCTGCCAAGACAAGAGGCAATTGATTTGATGAGAAAACGTGAGGAGCCGTATAAGGTTGAATTGATTGAAGATTTACCGGAAGATGCTGAGATTTCTTTCTATCAGCAGGGCGAATACATTGATTTGTGTGCCGGACCTCATTTGATGAATACAAAACCGTTAAAGGCAATGAAGCTGATTTCTTCTTCCGGTGCTTACTGGAGAGGAAATGAGAAAAATAAAATGCTTACCCGTGTATACGGAACTGCTTATACAAAGAAAGCGGATTTGGATGCTTATCTGGAGCATTTGGAAGATATTAAAAAACGCGACCACAATAAATTGGGACGTGAGCTGGAACTGTTTACCACTGTTGATGTAATCGGTCAGGGACTTCCGCTTCTGATGCCAAAAGGTGTACAGGTTATTCAGACTTTGCAGCGCTGGATTGAAGATGAGGAAGAAAAGCGCGGTTACATGAGAACGAAGACACCTTTGATGGCAAAATCTGATTTGTACAAGATTTCCGGTCACTGGGATCACTACAAAAAGAAGGTATGTTTGTTCTTGGCGATGAGGAAAAGGATAAAGGAAGTATTTGCCCTTCGTCCGATGACCTGTCCATTCCAGTACTATGTTTACAAGGCAAGCCAGAAATCCTATCGTGACCTGCCATGCCGTTATGGCGAGACATCCACACTGTTCCGTAACGAGGATTCCGGCGAGATGCATGGATTGACCAGAGTCCGCCAGTTTACGATTTCAGAAGGACATTTAATTGTAAGACCGGATCAGATGGTAGAGGAATTTAAGAATTGTATCGCACTTGCACAGTACTGTTTGCAGACACTTGGGTTGAGAAGAAGATGTAACGTATCATCTTTGAGTAAATGGGATCCTGAAAACCGTGAAAATATATCGGCGAAGCCGGAAGTTTGGAATGAGACAGAAGAAGATATCCGCCAGATTTTGACAGAACTGAATATTCCATTTACTGAGGATGTCGGAGAGGCCGCTTTCTACGGACCAAAAGTAGATATCAATGCGAAAAATGTATACGGTAAAGAAGATACCATGATTACTATTCAGTGGGATGCCCTTTTGGCTGAACAGTTTGATATGTATTATATTGATGAAAATGGTGAGAAAGTACGCCCATACATCATCCACAGAACATCCATTGGATGTTATGAGAGAACGTTAGCATGGCTGATTGAGAAATATGCCGGTGCATTCCCGACATGGCCTTCACCGGAGCAGGTACGCGTACTGCCGATTTCCGAGAAATATCTCGATTACGCAAAACAGCGTGGAAGAGAAATTAAAAAGCGAATGGCATCCGCTGCAGCGTGGACAGCCGTTCCGAAAAATCGGTTACAAGATTCGCGAGGCAAGACTTCAGAAAACACCGTATATGCTCGTTGTTGGGCAGAAAGAAGAGGAAGAAGGCGTTGTATCCGTTCGCAGCCGTTTCAAAGGAGACGAGGGTGCACAGTCTTTGGATGCGTTCATTGATGACATTTGCAAAGGAAATCCGTACGAAAGAAATCCGTAAGGAAGAAGTGACACCGGAGAGCAAATAAGCAGGAGGTTTGTATGCAGCAGAATAGACAGACAAATGCAAAAGCGATTGCGTCGTTAGTGCTTTCATGTGCTTCGATGATTTGTTGTATGCAATGGTCCATTTCTTTGGTAATGGCAGTGCTTGGCATCGTATTTGGAATTTTGGGACTTCAGGATGAATCGGCGTAATCCCTGCCGCAATCGCCCTTGTCTTTAGTATTATCGCTGTGGCAAAAGGCGGTAAAAATGCGAAAAAATTAGGAATCATTGGATTGATTTTGAGTGCCATCGGTCTGGTTTTAAATGCCGTGATTTTGGCATACGGAATCTGGATGATTCGCTGGGATCACATGACAATTGAAAATCTATCCTCAATTCAGAACTTAAATCCTGCAAACGAAAAAGACATCATCGAATGGCTTCAGCAGTTTATTAAGGTTGATATATCGGGGATGGTAAATTAAATGATGTTTTTTGATTTCCGTAATTTGGTAGAAAAGCTTTGTATCTCGTGGGTCTACGTTCCACTTCGGTCCGCGCAGAACAGAGGTTCCCCGAACCTCTTGCGCCGCTGTTCGTTCGTTGAGTACGTAGCGGTATGGGCGCTGAAACTACCAGCGCTACATACCGACGTACTCAAAACCCACGAGATACAAAGCTTTTCTGCCAAATTACTGGAATTCAATAAATGGCATCCCCCCAATCATTTGTTGCCCTGCCTTAATACCATGGCTGATACTTTGTATGTAAGCGTGTGTGGTCAAGTGATTGCTGCCGATTTTTCAGGAATCCAATAAATGACCTTAATTCAATTTATAATGATTGCGCTGCAAACACATCGGGTATCAGACACGCGTAGTTTGCGTGTCGATACCCCTGTGCGTTTGCTAAGCGGGAGCGGCGCAAGAAATATAAATTGAATTAAGGTCATTTACGGAAACTGAAAAAAAGTTAACAGCAATCACTTGACACACACCACCTTTCTATGGTACACTACCAAAGGTGTAAAAGCAGAGTTATCCACTCTCACCTTGCCGTATAACATTTGTTATCACACGGTATTGGTTCACATCTATTATAATGATAGGAAATGTTTTACGTGGATAGCTGGCTTTTTAGAAACAGCTATTTTTTTTCATTTAGGAGGTAAGAACAATAAGCGATTTAATGATTAACGAGCAGATTCGCGACAGAGAAGTTCGTGTAATTGGACCAAATGGAGAACAGCTTGGCATTATGTCAGCAAAAGAAGCATATTTCAAAGCAAAAGATGCAGGACTTGATTTGGTAAAGATTGCACCGACTGCAAAACCGCCGGTATGTAAAATTATTGACTACGGCAAGTACCGCTATGAGCAGGCTCGTAAACAAAAGAAGCAAAGAAGAAACAGAAAACCATCGAGACAAAAGAAATCAGACTTTCGCCAAACATTGATACCAATGATTTGAACACGAAAGTAAATCAGGGAAAAAATTACTGAGAAAGGGAGCTAAAGTAAAAGTCTCACTCCGATTCCGTGGTAGAGAAATGGCTCATAAAGATGTAGGGAGGGAAATCCTGAATGCGTTTTTTTGAAGAATTAAAGGACGTTGCTTCCGTCGACAAACCTGCGAAGATGGAAGGAAGAAGTATGGTAATGTTTTTATCAGCCACAAAATAATAACGGAGGAATAATATCATGGCAAATCAGAAAATGAAAACAAAAAGAGCTGCTGCAAAGCGCTTTAAAGTTACCGGTACCGGTAAGTTGAAAAGAACAAAAGCATACAAGAGTCATATTTTGACTAAGAAGACAACAAAAGAAAAAGAAATCTCAGAAAGTCTGCTCTTGTAGATGAAACTAATGTAAAAACAATGAAAAAGATTATGCCATACAGCTAATGGCGAAGGAGGAACTGACAAATGGCTAGAATTAAAGGCGGAATGAACGCAAAGAAAAAACATAAAAGAGTATTGAAACTGGCAAAGGGTTACAGAGGCGCAAGAAGTAAACAGTATCGTGTTGCAAAAACAGTCTGTTATGCGTGCGTTGGAAGAGTCCTATACAGGTAGAAAACAGAAAAAGAGACAGTTCAGACAGCTTTGGATTGCTCGTATTAACGCAGCAGCTAGAATGAATGGTCTTTCCTACAGCAAATTTATGTATGGTTTGAAACTTGCTGAGGTAAACGTAAACCGTAAAATGCTTTCTGAGATGGCAATCAGCGATCCGGAAGGTTTCGCTTCTTTGGTAGAAGTAGCAAAAAGCAAATTAGCTTAAGTTTTATCTGTTATAACAAACAAGTACAAAAGGTATCTCATTGTGAGGTACCTTTTTATCTTGCGGTAAAAAGTGAAACATCACGATTAATGGAAAGGAAATGAGGGAAATGAGTCAGACGCATAAGCAAAAAATAGCGGCATTGCTTGCTGTAACCTTAATTTTGTGTGACCTCATGAGCGGGAGTCCTGCCCATTTGCAGGCAAGACAGAAGAACAATCAGACGGAGTGGAGTGAAGAGCCAACGCCTGAACCGACAGAAGAACCGACCGCGGAGCCCACAGAGGAGCCGGAGCCAACAGCTGCGTCACAGCCAAATGAAACTCAAAGCCGGTGAAAAATATGAACTGGTATCGCCTCACGCCAAATATTATAAAGGCGGCACGAAAGGGATTCATTACCGAAAGATTAAAGGGAAAAAGGTATATCACCTTTACTCGTATACGACCGATTCAGTAAAACTTGTTATGTCACAGGCATCTACTTTTGAGGTTTACGGAGGTGCTTCGAAAAAAGAAGTAAAAAAGAAGTTAGTTACCGTATCTTCCTCCGGTGTGGTAAAATATAAGACAAAAAACAAAAAAATTTACACGCTCTTAAAGGCAACGTCCAAAGTGACAGGCGAAAGCTGCTATATTTACATTTATTTTAATGAAAAATTAAGAGCAAAAGCGGCAGCAAAATAAAGTTATGGGAAAAGAAAAAAGCGACAGTTTCTTTTAACTATGCCAAAAGAAATTGTCTTTTGAAATAAAGAATAAAAAGATTGCAAGTATCAATAAAAACGGGCGTATTACGGCGAAAAAGAAGGGTACGACTTACCTTTTCGTAAAGGTGAAAGATTCGGATAAAACCAGTGCAGGATTAAAATTGTTGTAAAAAGAAGAACCGTGGATTGTCAGTGAAAAGGATAAGAAATACGACTACGCAGAGATGACAAGAGATTTGCGTAAGATTGCCCGCAAATACCCTGGAAAAACAGGGCTGTCGAGCCTTGGCAGGACGTATGACAACAGGGAAATCTGGTGCCTGCGTGTGGGAAATCATTCTGCGGCAAAGAAACTTGTGATTGATGCGGCAATTCATGCCAGAGAGTGGAAAAATACACAGGTCATTATGCGACAGACCGAGGAAATTCTTCGGGAATATGGTGAGCACCGCGCAAGATTCCGTTCGACATGCCTTTATATTCTGCCGATGGATAACCCGGACGGTGTGACAATTTCGCAGTATGGGGCAAGTGGAATCCGCAATGCAAAACTTCGCAAGAAAATACAGAAGATAGGGCATTTCAATACGTGGAAAAATAATGCCCGAGGGGTTAATATTAACAATAATTTCCCTGCCGGTTTTTCAGCAGATAAGAAAAAGGATAAAAAGAAGGGGAAGAAAAAGGAAACCGGATGCCACAACATATACAGGAAAAAAGGCAGCGAGCGAAAAGGAAACGAAGGCATTAATTTCTTTTTTATTAAGCGGATATCGCCAAAGACGGTGTTGAATCTCCATTCGACCGGCAGTATTTTATACTGGGATTTTGATGTATCGTCGCCACTGCATGAAAAGCAGTACAGGTTAGCAAGTGAAATAAAAAAAGAGAAATCATTACCGAATGATGCCAAAGAGTTCGAGTACAGAAGAACACGGAGGCTTTGCGGACTGGCTTGTGTACGAGAAGAAAATTGTGAGTGTTACGGTAGAAACAGGGACAGTGCCATGTCCTTTGCCGCACTCTCAGTATAAAAGATTTATAAACGAAACAAAAAGATGTTTCGCTGGTTTATGCTATCTTATTAAACAGGTAATTGGATACGAAAAGGAAGGTGCATTAAAATGGAACGAACGAGAAGACTGCGGATGAATGAACGAGTGAGAGATATGGTGCGGGGAAAATCATGTCCGGGTGGACGAATTGATTTATCCGATTTTTGTAATAGAAGGAGAAAATATTTGTGAACCGGTAGAGTCGATGCCGGGCATCTGCCAGTATTCGATTGACAGACTTCATGAAGAACTTGACCGAGTGCGTGAGGCAGGGATTCCGGCAGTTTTATTGTTTGGTATTCCGGCACACAAAGATGAGCAGGGAAGTGGTGCGTATGCCGAAGACGGAATCGTGCCACAGGCGATTCGCTATATTAAGAAAAATTACAAAGAACTTGTTGTTGTTGCGGATGTCTGCCTGTGTGAATACACATCACATGGACACTGCGGTCTGATTTGCGATGGGGAAGTTTTAAATGATGAAACGCTTCCGCTATTGGCAAAGGCATCTGTTGTGTATGCCAAAGCAGGAGCAGATATCATTGCACCGAGTGATATGATGGATAAACGTGTTGAGGCAATTCGCCTGGCTCTTGATGAAGAAGGTCTATATAATACGCCGATTATGTCCTACAGTGCAAAATTTGCGTCGGCATATTATGGCCCATTCCGTGATGCCGCACATTCTGCACCGGGATTTGGTGACCGTAAAAGTTATCAGATGGACCCGGCAAACGGAGAAGAAGCTCTGCGTGAAGTAGAGCAGGACATCAAAGAAGGTGCGGATTTAATTATTGCAAAGCCGGCGATGGCATATCTGGATGTGCTAAAAGATATTTCCATTCATTATAATATTCCGATTGTGGCGTATAATGTCAGCGGAGAATATGCGATGGTGAAGGCAGCTGCGCAAAAAAGGCTGGATTGATGAAAAACGAATTGTGATGGAGCACATGATTGGATTTAAGCGTGCTGGTGCAAAAATGATTATTACTTATCATGCGCTTGATGTAGCTCGGTGGCTTAAGGAAGAACAAAAGGAGCAGTAACCATGATTTTTGGCTATGTTGGAATTTGCTATAAAGAAGCACCACTTGCCCTGCGCGGGCAGGTGGCGTTACCCGACTCAAAAAAAATTGAATTATGGGAGCGGCTTTCTGTCATTGGCTTAAAACAGTGTGTGATTGTCTCGACCTGCAACCGCAGCGAGATTTTCTATTTTTCTCATTCGGATGCGGTGACGGGGAGCAGGTGCAGTCCTGCTACCAGGACATTTTCCCGAATGTTTCGTTTGGGGATTACTGTAAGAAAAAAGAGGGCAGTGAGGCGGTTTCTTATTTGTTCCGCGTGGCGGCAGGCTTGGAATCGTTAGTCGTAGGTGAAGACCAGATTTTAGGGCAGGTTGTTGAGGCGATGGATTTTGCCAGGACCATGGGGCACAGCGGCAAAGAATTGAGCGCATTGTAAGGGATGCAGTGACGTGTGCCAAGTGGATTAAGACGAATTACCGCATCAGCGAAAAGCCGCTGTCAGTCAGTTATATTGGCGTGAAAGAACTGCACCGTGCCGGTGGTGTTAGCGGGAAAAATATTCTTGTGATTGGAAGCGGGAAAACGGCGGCACTTGCTTTGACATATTTGTTTGAATACGGAGCAAAAAGATTTATCTGTGCAGCCGGACGCTTGCGCACGCAAAAGAATTGTTAGCGGTACATGAAAATTTGACAGTGGTGGACTATCATGAGCGTTATGATGTGATGAAGCAGTGTGAAACGGTTGTATCAGCAACGTCATCGCCACATCTGGTTGTTTTGTATGACAAATGGAAAGAGACGGGTGCCACACAAATGCAGTTTTTGGATTTGGCATCACCGAGGGATATTGACAGCCGGTTACAAGAAGTTCCGGGGGTGCAGTTGATTGATATGGATACGCTGCAGAAAATCACCGAAAAAAATCAGAATGAGCGGGAAAACTGGCGGCAGACTGTGAACAGGTTATTGAAGAAAAGGTGCAGGAGACGATGGAATGGCTTTTATTGAGCCGTGTGGATGGTACGATTGGGACATTGCAGAAACGGTGTTTACAGATTGAGACGGACAGTTATGAATATTTAAATCGAAAAATTTCTCTGAATCACAGAGAGCAGAAATTATTGAAAAGGTGCTTCATGCTTCTTTTGCAGCGCTTGATTCGTGAGCCGATTCAGGAATTAAAGCAGTTGGAGGACGAAGAAAAGCAGAAAGAGTACCAGAATATCTTAAAAACATTATTCCGAATGTATGAAGATGAATAAAAGTATAAGCGTAACCTTATACTTTTATTGAAAAATGCTATAAGTAAAACGTTATAATATCGCATGGAATATATTTACAAAGCTATACCTTGGTGTTACAATAATCTCAAAGAGAGGGATCGTATACGAAACAGGGTTTGTTTACGGGGCGGTTTCAAAAACAAAAATGATTGGAGGACACAAGGTTGAAAAAACAGTTTTGTAAAACAATGAGTTATGTGATGACGGCAGCATTGCTTCTTGGCGTGTCAATGCCATCTTCACCGGCAGCAGCAAAGAAAAAGGCACCGAAACTTAGCACAAAGAAAGTAAGTATTTCGGTAGGACAGAAAAAAGACGATTAAGCTGAAGAATGGAAAGAAAGCAGTTTGGTCCATTAAGTCAGGTAAAAAGGTTGTTAGTCTTTCGAAGAAAAAAGAAAACAAGTGTCGTAGTAAAAAGGAAAGAAAGCCGGAAAGGCAGTCGTATTAGCAAAGGTTGGAAAGAAAAACTGACCTGCAAAGTTACTGTTAAGGCAAAGAAGCCGGCAGTTACAAAGCACCGGCAGTTACCACTGCACCAAACACGAATAAACCAAGTACGGCACCGACAGCAACACCAACAGCTGTAGTACCGGCACCAACCGCTACTCCGGAACAGGGCGAGGCAGTAAAAGACATTACAATTGATATGACAAAAGTTGGCGATACCGAATTCAGTTCTTCGCCGGCAACGATTAATTTTAGCAGCCAGCTGGATGCACGCTTTGATTTGGCTTATTTTAAGGAAGTAAAAATTGGCTATGAACTTACTTTTGAAGGTGAAGACACTTCCAAATTAACAGCTGGTAAAATTGCTGTAGCAGGTACAACAGATCAGTTGACAGGTTTTGATGATGGTGTAGCATTTAATTATAACATGGCAGCGGGTGCTACATCCGTATCGGTAGCATTTGATGAGAAAGTAACAGGTCCTGCCGTTGGATTGAACATCCAGCCGATGGATGCGGATGCTAGTTATGGTTGGCCGGAAACATTGAAATCCGTTAAGATTACAAGCATTGTATTTGTTGCCAGAGCAGGAGCTACTTATCCGGCAGCAGGAGCAAGCAAACCAACACCAAAACCAACAGTAGCACCGGAATTTGAATCTTCTGAGTTCAAATACGATGGTCTTGATCAGAATTGGATTGACAAAAACATTGACCCTGAAAAACCGGTTGTTGCTTTGTCATTTGATGATGGCCCGGGAGGTTATACAGGATTTGTTGATAATGGTATGAAGATTCAGAAAGCTTTAACTGCAGCAGGCGCTCATGCAACATTCTTCTACATCGGTGCTCATATTGAGCATGATGAGGATTCAGAAATGAAGTTCTTGCAGCGAAAGAGGCTGGATTTGAGGTGGCAAATCATTCTTATGATTCCAATGGGTTGAATAGTGTAGGACCAGAGGTAATCAAAGAGAAGATTGCTAAGACAGATGCACTTCTTTCTGAAATCACCGGATACAAACACTTCTTGTTCCGTGCGCCAAACGTTGCTTATAGTCAGGCGATGTATGCAGTAATCGAGAAACCGTTTATCGATGTATCGATTTGGAGTCAGGATTATCAGGATAAAACAACGAAAGATGATTTGGTAAACAATGTAATCAATAACTTAAAAGATGGCGGTATCATTAACATGCATTCCGTTCATGATAAGACAGCAGAGGCAGTTCCGGAAATTTTGGAGCAGTGCAAAGACAAAGGATATCAGGTAGTTGGCGTTTCTGAATTGTTTGCGATTAAAGGCAAAAAGCTTATGACAGGTGTGAAATACAATAACGCTGAGTAAGATTTGAAAATGGATTGTTGAAAAGCAGGGCTGTTATAATAAAATAGTCTAAAGATGGCAAAAGAAGTTTGTTCGATATAAACGAATGGAACTTCTTTTGCTATTTTTATTTTATACGCAGACATGCCGCTCTTTGGTTGCGGCGTCTCTTTATCTGTGATAAAATAGAGTAAATGGCGTGAAAGGAGCATGCATATGACAGGGATTGTTTTTGAAGGTGGGACATTTCGACCGATTTTTTAGCTGCGGTGTGATGGATGCACTGTTGTCGGAGAATATATTACTGCCTTACTGTATTGGTGTTTCCGCTGGAATTGCGGATGGCGTCTCGTATATTTCTAAACAACCACAGAGAAATTTGGAAATTATGCAGAAATACCGTAATGATAAGCGATATATGAGCCGGAGCAACTGGAAAAAAAATAAAAGTATTTTCGGACTGGATTTTGTTTTTGGAGAAATTCCGGACCACTTAATTCCATTTGATTGGGACACCTTTCGTTCATATGAGGGAACTTGTCTAGTTGGTGTGACAAATGCAAAAACCGGACAGATTGAGTATAAAAACGCCATGGATATGGATGAGAAATTTACAATGCTTCGTGCAACCTGCGCATTGCCAATGTTTTTCCCAGCGATTGATTTGGACGGACAGAAGTATTACGATGGCGGGCTGGTTGACCCGATTCCGTTTAAAAAAGCGTTAGATGACGGTTGTGACAAATTAATTGTTGTGCTTACGCAGCCACGCGGTTTTGTGAAACGTTATGGCAAATATGATAAAATGGGTGCCAGAATGCTAGGACATAAATATCCGGAGATTAAGCGCGTGATTATGGAGAGACCGGACCACTACAATGCCATGGTCAAAGAGTGTGAGGCATTAGCGAAGGAAGGAAAAGTGTTGATTCTACGGCCGAACCATTTACTGAACAGCTTTGAAAGTGATGTGCGCAAACTGGAAATGGCTTATTGGCATGGTTACCGCATGACAAAAGAAAAGATGAAAAAAATCAAGAGGTTTATTGAGGAATAAAGGAGATTGCAAATGAAACAACAAAAGCAGCAAAAGAATATGGGAAAAAGTTTTTTGTGCCAATTTTGCTTATACTGGCAGTGCTTCCATTGATTACCAATGCACATATTTATGATAATGGATTGAGTAAACAATTATGGTCATCGGCAAATGGTGAGGTGACGGATTTCTTTTTGTATTATAAATCACATTTTCTGATGATACTGGGTGCTATTGTTACGCTGATTTTGGCATATTGGCTTTGTACTGGTGAAAATGGCAGATTGTTTGATAAAAATGCGTGGATTCCGTTGATTCCGGCATCGGTGTTTGCCCTGTTTTCGCTGTTTTCAGCGATGGGAGCGGTGCATGCAGAGGATGCGTTCTTAGGCGGTTATGAGCAGTTTGAGGGCGTGTTTGTCCTTCTTATTTATGTAATTTGTTTTATATTTGTATACGGTTACGTGAAGAAAGAAGAGGTAGTGGAGTGGCTTCTTAACGGACTGACTGCCGGTTCTTGTGTTGTCAGTGTTCTCGGTGCATTCCAAACGTTTGGTCTGGACTGGATTCAGAGTGCATGGGCAAGGCCTTTGGTTACGACTGAACTGGCTGGCAGAAGTGGATTTAATATTAAATTGACATTTGGCAAGGGCATGGCATATTCTACACTTCACAATCCGAACTATGTTGGTTCATATGTAGCGGTTGTTTTACCGATTACGATTCTTTTGCTTTTTACGGCAAAGAAAATGACATTTCGTGTACTGGCTCTGATATCTACCGTTTGCCAGTTGATTATGCTGTATGGCTCACAGTCATTGACCGGACTGATTGGTGTTGCCGGAGCTGTTATTGCAGCACTGATTTTCTGCTTCCCTATGCGAAAAAGCATCTGCTTGTTTCGGTTGGAGCGGTTGTTGTGTGTATTGCTGCGGTGGTCTGCGTGCTCGTTGCAAAACCCGGCATTTTAAACCGATTTACGGGCAGCGAGGGAGAAAAACGACGAATACTATTTCGTCCATTCAGACAAAGAAAATTCGTTTGAAATTGTGACCGGCAGCGGAAAGACGGTTGTGGGAGGGTTTACTTCGACTGACAGTATCGGTTCCTTTTCTTTGAAGGATAAAAGGGAAAAACACTGGAGACTGCGACAAATAATAATGTTGTGACGATTGCAGAAAAAGGATATGAGAAGATTAAATTCTCAGCATCTGCTGTTGAAGTTGATAAAACAACGATTCCGTGTCTTGAAATTGGTGCAGACGGAAAAACGTGGGATTTGGTGAAAAAGATAATAAACTTTTGTATTATAATCCGCAGGGACGATTGGACAAACTGAGAAAAGTGGATTCGATTGGTTTTGAAAATAATTACGATTTTGCGACCCGCCGTGGTTATATTTGGTCACGTACATTTCAATGCTTAAATCAACGGCCTTGATTGGTGTTGGTGCGGATAATTTTGTATATGAATTTCCGAATAATGATTATGTGGGAAAAGTGAATTCTGAGTTTAATGCGCAGCTTATTACGAAACCGCATAATATGTATCTTCAGATTTGGACGCAGGACGGTATGCTTGCCTGTCTGGCATTGATTGCTTTGTACGTGATGCTTGTTATTGCAACATGGAAGAATTGCATGAATGCAGAGAAAAGACATGGCTTCAAAAACAGCAATGGCAATTTTTTGTGGTGCCAGTGGTTACATGGTAGTTGGTCTTGCAAATGATTCAAGTGTATGTGTGGCACCTTTGTTCTGGATCCTTATGGGACTTGGGTTTGCCGTAAATCATATGATAAAACGCAGTAAAGCGAAAGAGGAAGAACAGTAAAATACGGAGGTGATTGTATGGCTCGAAGATGCAGTGTGGAAAGAGCAAATAAACAAATTGGCGGTTTCGCCAGTGCAAAGAAAAATATGGTGATTCAGTACGAAGGACGTGAACGTTCGACAAAGCATTTGTTGGAATTGATTCACGATGATGTTTTAACAAAAGGAGTTGCAGAAGAGGAAATTGAACAGCTTGATATTTACGTGAAACCGGAAGAACAAGCAGTTTATTATGTGGTGAATCAGAAAATTGAAGCCAGATTGCATTCTAAAAGGATGTGGGACAAGAATGTCGGAAAGGAAGAAAATTATGGCAACGGTTTATGTAATTGCAAACCAGAAGGGCGGTATTGGTAAGACGACAACCGCTACAACATTAGCAGGGATTTTGAATCAAAAAGGAAAAACTTTATTAATTGATGCGGACCCGCAGGGGAACAGCACAAGTACCTATCAGGCAGCAATTGAGGATACGGCAACTCTTTATGATGTCATGGTTGATGAGGACCCGGTGCCGCTTGATGAGGCTGTGCAACACATGGAGAACGGAGATATTGTAGCTTCGGACCCATTGCTTGCCAAGGCGGGAAAACTTTTAGATGGAAATGTGGAAGGAATGTACCGTTTGCAGGATGCGCTTGAAATGTTAGACGGCTATGATTACATCGTAATTGACACAGCACCATCTCTTGATATTGTATTGTATAACTGTCTGATTGCTGCGGACGAAGTAATTATCCCGGTCACGGCGGATGCCTTTGCACTGCAGGGACTAACAAAACTCAGCGATACAATTCATGCTGTTCAAAAGCGCCAAAACCGCAATTTGCAGATCGCCGGTCTTTTGCTTGTGAAGTACGCCGTACCGCTCCAATTTGGAAAAAGATGTGCGTCAGGAAATCGAGGAAGTTGCCACACAGCTTGGCACTAAATTGTTCCCAACGGCAATTCGCGAGTGCGTCAAAAAAAAGAAGCACAGTTGAAAAAACGACTGCTCAGCGATTATGCGCCAAACTGTACTACGATGCAGGATTACAACCAGTTTGTAGAAGAACTGCTTGGAAAGTAAGATACATAAATGAAATATCTTGTGTTATATAAGGATGTCAGGGGCAAGCTTTTTTGCTCGGGCATCCTATTTTATTGCTTATTTTCCAATGCCATATTCTTTCATAAGTTCTTTTTTGATAGTCAGTATCTACCATGGCACGCTGCATGTCTTCCAAACGGTTGTCGTCTAGTAAACGGAGATTTAAGGTGTTAATTTCATGGATGCCGCGAGCTTCGCCACGTTCTTCATACATATCTAAAAGTACACACATATTGATATGTCCTCCTTTTTTCGTTTTGTTTATCGATTAACTGTTTTTCCTTTATGTAACGGTCGTCATTTGCGACAGCGACCAGCCAATCTGAAAAGGCTTCTGGATGGTCAAGTTTAAAATCCGTTGTGCGGAAAAAAGATTCTAATTTTTCTTTGTCATTTTTGCATGACAGATACCGGACGATGTATTTAAAGTCGGAGTGATACATCTGCATCGTGGACTCGGATTGATTGGCTAAGTTGATAATACCAATTGAATGGGGTGAAATCCACTTCTCAAATTCCTTGCGCATATCGTCGGGGATGTTAAGTACATCCTGTAACTGCTTAGGCTTTTTCCACTCTTTCTGACTGTAATTCAAAACAAGCGTAATAACCGGATCCAGCTTTTGAGTATCATGAATCCCCTTGGTAATAGGGGATGGATACGTCTGTTGTTGTCGATTTGTCTCTTTGATTGTCCTAACCTGCTCCATATATTTTGCATGTTGATATCCCATGTCGCGGACAGGCATAATGTTATTGATGTCGCTTTGGTTTTCCAAACAGACAAAGAAGCGGGTATTATATTTTTTAATGCACTTCATCGGTACATCCATCTGCAGTTGTTTTAGTTTGTTGTCAGAAGAGGACTTAGTAATCAGTTCACCGGGTTCTCGTGACAATTCGTTTGCAGATATATAATGTCTGCCTCCGAATAAGTTTACATTAACGATGTCGGAAAAACATCTTTGTATTGTAATAAGTTCTTTTCAGCTAAATCTTTACTTCCCAATAGCAAGCCTCCTTTACTATACGCCAATGCCGTATTCTTTCATAAGTTCTTTTGATAGTCAGTATCTACCATGGCACGCTGCATATCTTCCAAGCGGTTGTCGTCTAGTAAATGGAGATTTAGGGTGTTAATTTCATAGAGGCCGCGAGCTTCGCCGCGTTCTTCACCGATAGTGATACCGCGTTCCTCACCAATAGCAATACCGCGTTTTTCACCGCGTTCCTCATACATATCTAAAAGTACACACATATTGATATGCCCTCCTTTTTCATTTTGTTTATCGATTAGCTGCTTTGCTTTTATGTAACGTTCGTCATTTGCGACAGCAGCCAGCCAGTCTAAAAAGGCTTCCGGATGGTCGAGTTCAAAATCCGTTGTGCGGAAAAAAGATTCTAATTTTTCTTTGTCATTTTTGCATGACAGATATCGGACAATATATTTAAAGTCGGAGTGATACATCTGCATCGTGGACTCGGATTGATTGGCAAGATTGATAACATCGATAGCATAGGATGGAATATGTTTTAGTAACATATTTTTTATATCTTTTGGGATATTAAGCACATCCTGTAACTGCTTAGGCTTTTTCCATTCTTTCTGACTGTAATTCAAAACAAGCGTAATAACCGGATCCAGCTTTTGAGTATCATGAATCCCCTTGGTAATAGGAGATGGATAAGCCTGCTGCTGTCGATTTGCCTCTTTGATTGTCCGGACCTGCTCCATATATTTCGCATGTTGATATCCCATGTCGCGGACGGGCATAATGTTATTGATATCGCTCTGGTTTTCCAGACAGACAAAGAAGCGGGTGTTATATTTTTTGTTACACTTCATCGGTACATCCATCTGCAGTTGTTTTAGTTTGTTGTCAGAAGAGGACTTGGTAATCAGTTCACCGGGTTCTCGTGACAATTCGTTTGCAGATATATAATGTCTGCCTCCGAATAAGTTTACATTAACGATGTCGGAAAAAACATCTTTGTATTGTAATAAGTTCTTTTCTGCTAAATCTTTATTTCCCAATAGCATGCCTCCTTTTATTAAATAGAAATAACAAGGAGAACGGTTTTGCTCCCACCCTTGTTTGTAAATATACTAGCACGCAATGAAGAAAAAGTCAATATATTTCATTACAATTGTAAAGCGACTTACGCCCGCTTGCAAAGGAACTAAAAATGGTGTAAAAGCCGAAAAACGTAAGAAAAGAAAAGAGAGGCGCAAAACGACTTGATGGTAAAGAGGGGCGTATTGCGCTGAGAATTTTGAAAAGTGAAAAAAGTGGGGGTGGTCAGATTACGGAAAAACAGAATCACAGTGCAAGGTTTCTGGTGGTGATACAGTTGGAGGTTTAATTGGTAAAACACAGTATGTTAATAGTTGGAGAGATGCTTCATATACCACTTGCAAATTGGACGGGACAAATTAGGGAGGAATACTGTTTGGATGTTTTCCAACCACAGATTATAATTGTTCCGACGTAAAAGTATATTATCCAAAAGAATGTTATGAGGAAAAGGGATGGCAGGATACCGGTTGTGACTTGAATGGGGGCGGCAGTACGAAAATTATTTTACAAATGCCGCGAGACCAAAGGAATCCGTTTTGATGTCGTAGCAATTGCTGACCGTGCTTTTTATAAAAACAGAAAAATTCGCCGTGCTCTAATTGGCACGAACATAAAGTCAATCGGGAAAATGGCGTTCTACGGTACAAAGCAGTTGAGGTACATAGATATTAGAACGAAAAAACTGAAAGCCATTGGCAAAAAGCGTTTATTGGAATTTATCCGGCGGCGAAAATTAAAATTCCTCGTACGAGAAAGAAAAAGTACATCAAATTACTTGCCAATAAATACGGTTAAATGAAAAAGCAGAGAGTTCACAAAATGGAATTCTCTGCTTTTCCCTTGGTGTTACATTTAAAAATTGCTGCCGTTCCAGCCCCAGTCGTTCACACCGTGGTAAGTGACATAAACTTGATTTCCCGGGATGGAAAGCTCTTCACTTAAAATGTCGCAAATAACTTTTGTCATTTCTGAATAGGCAGACGGAGATGCCTGACCAAACAGACTGACAGAAACATATGCTCCCTTGTCCAATTTCGAACCGCCCATGTACAAATCGTAATTATCTTCAAATCCAACCATCAGATACGTTTCCGATTTGTTTAAAATTTGGATAGCCTCACCAAGTTTTGTTTTGATAGCTTCCTCTTTTTCCGGGGTGAGCGATACGGTAATTTTGAATCAATAAATGGCATAAAAGTACCTCTCTTTCTTTTTTATGATATAAGTCAAAGGGATTCCAGAAATTTAAGCATAGAACTTAACTGTGTACCATTTAAGCGCTCTGCATAGCGGAGTAAGCGAAACCTCGTTTCATTCAAATGAACAGAAGTGGTGTCTTCCTCCATAAAAAATTCAGACATCGAAATATTAAATGCGTTACATATTTTTTGCAAAGAGGGAATGGACGGCAATGTGTTTTTTCGATACCAGGCTGAAATCGTTGATTGGGTGATGCCGGACTGCTGGGATAGTTGATACTCGGTCCAGCCACGCTCCAGCCGTAATTCCACGATACGGTCTAATACATTCATTGTCAAACCCCTTTCTTAGGTAAATTCATAAATAATATTATACTTGGTATTGCAAAATAAAGCAGTGTAAAATAACGTAATTAAATAACGTAAATATGAAATCTGTAAAGAGCAATGTATTAGGGGAGGAGTTTTGGCTGAGATAAAAAAACGGAAAGCAATTTTGACGAGGGGCGTATACTAAAAAATGCAGTGGGGACTTTTTCTTTCATAGATTACCAATATATGTTATAATGACCTTTGAAAAATGAGGGGAAATAGGATATGAAATTATTGTTTGTACTTGTTGGACTAATTTTGTTTTGCAAAGGAATTGAAAAAGGCAGTAATTGGTTGTTCTTTGGTGGATTGATATTAATGATGTCCTTTTGATGTGGCAGCTTTTCGATAACTGGTTTTGGTTTCGCTGTTGGCGTAGACGGACACGGAGGCAGAGAGAACTAAGGTGTGGAAAAGAAAGGAGAGTTTGAATTTGAAAATTGCTACATATAATATATGGAATTCAGAAAGTGGAATGCCATATAGAATTAAATATATAGTAAATGAAATAAAATTAATAAATGCTGATGTGATATGTCTTCAGGAGGTATCAAGTAGAAAATTGGCTGAAGGTATTGCAGCAAATGCTGATTATCCCTATTGGTATTTTGATAATTCTCAAAAAATAGCGGTTGTGAATGTTCATCTTCCGTGGGATAGTGTATTAATCAGAGAGCATCAAATTATAAAAATTGTCAATGCAGTGGATAAAAAAACACACGAATATGTTTATATGGCGGGTGACTTTAATTGTAGTGATTTTTCAGATGTACAGCGGTTTTTGTTAGGAGAATGCACATTGAATAATTGTGAATCCTTACCGTGTTGGTTTGATTTGGCATCTGCATATGCGGAAATTACTGATAAAAGGCTGAGAATACTCTTGATTTTTGGAAAAATCCTAGATTTAAAGGAAATACGGTAGAGACAAATTCAAGATTTGACAGAATTTTATTGCAAAATACATATCCGCAGCCATTTCCTGTTTTGAGCAGGTGCAACGTATTTGGCACAGCAATTTATGAAGATATAGCATTGGCAGCAAGTGATCATTATGGTGTAGTAGTAGAAATGGAATAATTTTAGGATGGTGTTATTATGTATGAGGATATTTGGGGAAAAATTATACTGTGAAGCAAGAAAAGTGCAAAAAGAGAGAGTGATTTCTCCGTTTATAGAGGCAGGGGGTGTTGCAGCTGCACTTTGACTAAGAAAGGTAGTATTTATGTTGGAGTTTGTATTGATACGGCAAGTACACTGGGAATGTGTGCTGAAAGAAATGCGATTGCTAATATGATAACAAATGGTGAGCATCAAATCGATAAAATGGTTGCGGTTGTTGAGGATGGAAGTGTTGGCGCTCCGTGTGGTGCGTGTAGAGAGTATATGATGCAATTAGATAAAGATAGTGGTGACATTGAAATACTTGTGGATTTTGAAAAGAGAAGAATCGTTCGGCTTAAAGAATTAATTCCTGATTGGTGGGGAAAAGAACGTTTTTTAGTTAAAGAATGAAAAGGGGGCTTCTAACCGAAGTAACGCTTTTGTATCAGATTTGATGTGCCCCAAAAAGTTAGACTTTTGGGGGCACATCATAGTTGTTATAGCGTTGCTTGCCTTTCTCAACAAGAGAAAGACAAAACGAAAATAAAAATGCCTATCCTGTCTGAACCATAGGATGTGCGGTGTGCGTAAGGGCATTTAACTTTCGTGGGAGCATCCACTTTGAAGTGGGAGCGTTCCTACATAGTTATAATATCACTGGTAAGGAAATATATCAAGCGTTTTTTGATAGAACATATAATTTCACAAAAAGAGAATTGTTATGTGTGACAATGGATAATTTTAGAAAGTGGTGTGCTGTATGAAAAATGAAACAAGTAAACGGCTGCAAGACAATTTTGATAAAGACAATAAGCTGAAAAGTGAATTAAATTATGGTATTGCGGACATGGAGGCTGGAAGAGAACTTCCACTGGATGAAGCCATGAAAAAAATAACTGAGTTAAGAAATGTTTTTAGTGGGCTGGAGAAAATAGAGAAACATGACGAAGCTACGTTAGAAGTATATTCTTTACTTGGTCAGGGATATAAGGCGATGCAAGAAGGTCGAAAAAAGTTCCATCGATGAAGTGAAGGCGCAAATTCGGAAAAGGAGAGAACAACGTGCCCGTCGTTAAGTTTGCAAAACAACGCTTTTACCAAATTGTTTAAAAGAGGTTGCAATTTTAGCCTGTTTTACAGCTCTTTTTGTGGTAAATCAATGTGTCTAAACAACTCTTTTCGATATGCTAGGGCTTTAACGTTGCATTTTGGCGAGAAAGTTTAAGAAGGAATGCAACGTTTTTGGCTTGGAAATAAGATTAGTGTTGTATGGGTGCATTATTGCAGTTTCTATAACTGGTTCCAGAAAATTTTTATCTCATCGGACGTATAGGGATTTTCGCAAAAACATTCATTTCTAATCTGCAAAAATTGATTTATCAATTTTGTCTGCTATATTACAACGAATACTGTCAATAGTAACAGTATAGCTTGGTATTTGAATTAAAAACAGTATGGTTTTGAAAATAAGATATGTAGTAACAAGGAATAAAAGAATTTATTCAATAGTTGTTGTTTGAGTTGACATGTGTTATAATATATTCACGAAAGCACCAATGGCAGGGTGGTAGCCTCCCAAGTTTGTGTACACCGGCTTGCCGGAATACATAGGAAGAGGTGCTGGATGTCCGGTGGACATCCGTTTAGCACGGATCGTAGCAAAGTGAAGACGGTGGCGCTTATGATAGCTTTTGAAAACATTTCGATTTTCATCGTTATATTAACATTGTTATGTGCCTTTGGTAGTCTTGTTATAGCGTTGCTTTGCCTTTCTCAACAAGAGAAAGACAAAGCGAAAATAAAAATGCCTATCCTGTCTGAACCACAGGATGTGCGGTGTCCGTAAAAGGGCAATATTGCTATAAACTTGGAGCATCCATTTTGGAATGGGTGCGTTGCTATATAGTTATAATATCGCTAGAATGAAAATATATCAAGTGTTTTTTTGATGGAACATATAATTTCACATAAAAGAGAATTGTTATGTGTGACAATGGATAATTTTAGAAAGTGGTGTGCTGTATGAAAAATCAAACAAGTAAACGGCTGCAAGACAATTTTGATAAAGACAATAAGCTGAAAAGCGAATTGAATTATGGTATTGCGGACATGGAGGCTGGAAGAGAACTTCCACTGGATGAAGCCATGGAAAAAATAACTGAGTTAAGAAATGTTTTTAGTGGGCTGGAGAAATTAGAGAAACATGACAAACAAAAGCATTTATATCAATTGATGACTAAACTGAATGAAGCAGAAATTTTTATTCGTGATAACGGTACAATATCTGCTGATGAACTTGAATCAGAACTGGGGGTGTCTGATTGAAACTGTTGAAAAGGTGATGCTTATTATGGTAACAAAAACAGCAAGAATTCAACTTCTAGTTGAGAAAATCAAGAAAATTAGGTTATTGTTTTCATCTTTCACTTTTTTTTATAATGAAATCATAAAGAGCTCTTTAATCCATTCAAATTAAGGAGGAACAAACTATGATTTCAATTGGAAATACAATCAAAACATTGCGAAAAGCAAAAGGCGTAACACAGGAAGAGGTGGCACGGGAATTGGGAGTTTCATACCAAGCAGTTTCAAAGTATGAAAATGAAGTAGCACAACCGGATATTTCTCTGATTCCATTGTTGGCACAATATTTTGGCGTAACAATAGATGAGTTGTTTGGGTATAAGTTGGATGCATTGACAAACAAAAGAGAAATTTGTGCGATTTATGGCAGATAATCAAATCCTGATATTTCAAGAGAGCGGTGGATATTTTATCAATACAGAAAATTTCTCTACCAATGCTCAGATAAGTAAAATCGGAGAAGTATTGGCAGATTGCATATGCGAAAATTATCTTGAATTTGACGTATTAACTGGAATGGCATATCATGGGATTTCTTTTTTCGGCAATGGCGGCAAGTGTTTTGTATAACAAATATGGAAAAACCATAAATTATTGTCATGCAAGACAGAATCCTGATAGCAGAGGGCGAATGATATGTGGTCACACATTGCAAGCGGGGGAGCGTGTAGTTATTGTGGACGATGGTGTGTCTACAGGACAAAGTGTAGATAGGTGGATTGAGGAAACAAAAAAATGCGTAGATATTAATGTTGTGGCGTTAGTAACAGTATTCGCTCGCGATGATATGCCTGGTGGAATTGGAAGACATCTGTTAGAAGAAAATATGGTATGAAAGTGTATTCTGTAATTTCCGATCAGGATATTCAAAAGCGTTAGAAAAGGGAATTGTTCGAAGATAAGATTTTAGAATGGTCGAGAAAGTTCCATCGATGAAGTGAACAATCCATCTCGGTCTTGATGAATATGGCAACTCTGCAGCATAACGCTTTGCTTGTTGAAAAGGAGTCAACAAGGTACTGAAAAGAGGTAACAGAAGAAGAAAAGGCGAAGGACGGAAGTTCTTCAACCACAGGAATGTTACCTGTGGATTTTTTTGTTATAAAGGAAAACAGATACTAGAAAATTCAATTTAAGTACCAAATATATCATAGAATAATCTTACAGATAGGGCTATAATTAAAATATTATTTTAATCAATTTAGAAGGAGGTAATTATGCAAATGGCAAGTAGAAAAGTAATCGCAGACCTTATGGTTTTGGCTCTTTGTATCACAACACTATCCAGTGCCGGAAGTGATGTAGAAGCAAAGGCTAAGGCTTCTCTTAAGACCAAGAAGATTTCTGTTAAGGTTGGAAAGAAAAAGAGTATATTGATCAAGAATAAAACTAAGAAACATTCTTATTCTTTTTACCAGCAGTAACAAACAAGTGGCAAAAGTAACATCAAAAGGGAAGGTTACCGGAATAAAAGCCGGAAAAGCGACTATAACAGTAAAAGAAGTTTTGAAAAAAGGTAAAAAAAAAAAAGGTAAAAAAGAAGAAAAGAACATTGGGAAAGGTTAAAGTTACGGTAACTGGCATGAAAAAGAAGAATGTAGCAACGCCAACACCGGAAACGGTAAACAAGGCAACACCTACAGCGACACCGTCTGCAACAGCACCGGTTGAGCCGACAGCATCAGCAACGCCAGCCGCAACGGAGACGGCAGCACCAACACCAACACCGATTGTAACGAGATCTCCTGCACCACGTCCAACATTGGCGCCTGGTATGCCGGAATTAGATAAGAACAATCTTACTGTAGCGGACTATCCGGGTATTGCATCCGATGTGCCGGATCTGGATATAATTCGTGTTGGTCAGAACTACTACATGGTAAGTACAACGATGAACCTTGTTCCTGGTGTCCCTGTTATGAAGTCGACAGATCTTGTTCATTGGGAAATTGTAAACTATGCATGTAACCGTTTCCCGGACAGGGATTTATTTAATCTTGAGAACGGACAGCAGACATATAAGAATGGTTCCTGGGCAGCATCATTAAAATACAATGAAAAAACAAAACTTTTCTATGTAATCTACAATGTTAACAATGATGGTTTTTATTGTTACACGACACCGGATATCGAGAATGGTACGTGGAAAGCATATTACATACAGACAAGTTTCCATGACCCGGCATTGATCTTTGACGGTGACGGAATGTATGTTATCTACAATGGAAATAACATTCAGAAGATTTCTTTTTAAAAGAATCATCTGGCCGAAGGTGGAATTGGAAAAGTTGTAAAAGAAGGCGGTTCAAGAGCGCTGTTTAATAAGACATTGGGCGGATTCAAGTGGTCTTTATGGGAAGGTGCTCATGCTTATAAGATTGGTGATTACTATTACCTTATGATCATTGGTTCTTATGGAAGCTGGTTCCGTAGAGAAGTATGCTATAGAAGTAAAAAATTGTATGATAGTAAGGCGTCAGACTGGAAGCTCAATTGATCTTTGAAGGCTCTACATATGAGTATGGAACCGGTATCGCACAGGGTGGTATTGTGGACACGATCTATGGTGACTGGTATGGATTCCTTTTCCAGGATCATGATGGTCTTGGTCGTGTTCCGTCTATACTTGCTGTAAACTGGGATTATGTTGATACAAAGAATAACAAGTATTATCCAGACTGGCCGATGATGGGTTACTATGATGATAAAGGAAACTTTGTAAATTGTCTTGGAACAAGCCAGAAGGTTAAGAATCCACTTACTATCCAGTTGAATAAGAGTGATAAGGAAAGTTACATTGTTGGTGATGATGACTTCTCCTATCCGGATTTTAAGGAAGGTGACAGCCTAAAGAAAGTATGGCAGTGGAACCATAATCCGGATGACGCCAACTGGTCAGTAACAGAAAATCCTGGTTATTATCGAATTAAAAACGGTAAGGTAGCAGGGAATATTTGGTTTGCAAGAAACTCTCTGACACAAAGAACGGTGAAAATTTAACTTTACATCAGAGACATGCGTTTTGACAGAAAATATGAAACCGGGTGATTATGCAGGTCTTGCTGCAATCAGTGCACACTATGGAATGGTTGGTGTAAAATGCGATGAAAATGGTAACCGTTACGTATTCCAGGGCTGCAATAGTGATACGAATAGTGGTGCAAAAGCGAAGAAGGAGGATAAGATAAAAGAAAATGCTGTTTCTGAAGAAAAGATCGAAGGAAACGCACCAGTATATCTTAAGATTGAGTATGCCTTTAATACAGGCAAGACAAGAGCAGATAGAGCAAACTTCTTCTATAGTTTAGATGGAGAGAATTGGAAGAGCATAGGCGAAACATTCTCACTTGGATTTGATACTGCGACAACATTTATGGGAACAAGAAGCTGGCTTGTAAATTATGCAACAAAAGAAGCTGGTGGATATGTTGATTTTGATTATTACAAAGTAAAATAAAATGATACCATTTCTGCCGGCAAGATTGTCTTGCCGGCAGTTTTTTATTGTGCGCCTTGCGGCGCACGTTTCTAATGGGTGAAAGTCCCTAATCTGCCCTAGTAGTGGGAAGGATACAGCCAAAGACAAGGGTGTCCATCGTGAGGTGGAATCTGAAGGAAGTCGGATGGCAAATCTCTGATCTGACGAACAGAAATCACATCAGGCTATAGTTAAGGATAAGGTTGCAATACAAACTAAAGTCCAATAACTACTCGGAATTAACTATGGTAAATGTGGCAGATAGGTGGAGAGAAAGAAACGTGTGGTGCCAACGCAGATTCATTTGAATTTCCACCTTTCCAGAAAGCAGAAATCAGATAGATTTATACGAGAATCATAAAAATGAAAATTTGTTAGAATTTTGGTTAGAACAAACGGAATTTTGCAGTTTTTCAGAAAGAAAAAAGGCTGAAAAACACTCATAAAATAGAATGTTTTCAGCCCCACGGCTATCGCCGTATATACGCGGATTGTGATGCGTCTGCCTGCGAGCAAGCTCGCGTCAGCCGCCCACACCCCGCTATGCACTTCTCTTAGCTTTCGTGCGGATAACAGGACTTGAACCTGCACGGGATTCCCCCACTAGAACCTAAATCTAGCGCGTCTGCCAATTCCGCCATATCCGCAAACAAGTGAAATTATAACAGACAAGAGATAGGTTTGTCAAATTTATTCGTGCAAAATGGGAAAAATAGTGTTATACTTATTACAAATGATGTTGGAAATAAAGAGAGAAAGGACGATGAGAGTATGGGAGCATTAGTAGCACTTGGTGTATTTACGGCGATTGCCATTGTAGCAGTGATTGTTGTGGTTGCTGCGGTAGCTGCGATTGTGGCAGGCGTTACGGATTCGACCAAAGAAGAAGAGGTATAAAGGATGGAACGGTCAAAGAAAACTTCATTTGATTTTTTATATGCTGCCACTGGTTCTTGCCGTGGCAGTTGTTCCCTTATTGACAATGATGACAGCGTATTCATCGGGAATTGGGAAATATACATGGGCATCCGGCGGTTCATTTGTTGATTTTTTCTTGGCTTTAAGCGGGGAGCACTGATTCTTTTAGGAGCTGTGATTATTATTTTGTTTTGTGCTGCGCAGTGGATGCGGGTGCAGGCAAAAGCGGTGTGGACAACTAAAAATCAGAAAATTGTTTTGATTTTACTGGCAGTATTTTTGGGGTGTTACCGCAATATCGGCATTGCTTGCAGATGAAAAATAGATGCGTTATTCGGTGGATTTGAGCAAATGGAAGGGTACTTGTGGTGACTGCTTATGTTGCTCTTTTTTTGTCTTGCTTATTTTCTTTTGTCGAGTGAAAATAAAATTCAAGTGATTGTACATGCGCTATTAATTGGTTCGCTGATTCTTTCTATTTTAGGGGCGTTACAGGCTTTTGGTGTGGATTATTTGGCAAATGATGTCACAACGCCATTTTTTACCATGTTTATGCATACGCTGCCTAAGAAGTTTAATGGAATTACGGCAAGTTTTGGAAAAGGGTTTCTTATGCAACACTTTACAATCCTAATTATGTTGGATCCTATGTGGCACTTGTGCTTCCGCTTACCATTTATGAGGCGGTACAGGATGAAAAAAAAAGATATAAAATTGTGGCGGCGGCATCCGCTGTGTGCCAGCTTATTATGCTAAAGGGTTCCGGTTCGCTTGCCGGGATGGTTGGTGTAGGTGCGGCAGTATGCGTGGCGGTGTTGTTTTTGTTTTCGGATATCCATAAAAATAGGAAGATTCTTTGTGGCGTATTTGTTGTGGCAGTCGGACTTGTAGCTTTGTTTTTGTGGAAAAATCCGACATTCTTCCGTTCTGTCATAAAGGGAAATGGAGAGCCGTGCAGCAGCCATATTTCTTCTATGATTTCAGATGGCACGAGTGTGAAAATTACATTGCATTCAGGGAAAATGATTACACTTCGGTGGGATGCCGATGCAACGGTTTACGAATTTGAGGCTTTGAATGAGAATGGAAAAAAGATTGAAATGACAGGCGATTCCTTCAGTGGTGTTAAGTTAAAAGGGATGCGTATCAGGGACTTTTGTTTGAGGCGACTAAGCGTCAAATTACGTATCAGGAGCAGAAAACTTATTTTGATGTATTGCGTCTTACGGTGGATGATAAATATTCGTGGATTTTGCTATGCTTGGTGTGGGGCTGCGTTATATTAACGGAGTTGGAAAGCCGGATATGCTTCACTATGTGGAATCTTTTGGTATGGAAGGACATTATGATTTTGCGTCAAACCGTGGCTATATCTGGTCGCGCACATTTCCGCTGTTGAAGCGTGCATTACTTCTTGGTGTAGGTCAGGATAATTTTGCGTATGCATTTCCGAATGATGATTATGTAGGAAAAGTGAATTGTGGTTTCAATGAACAGATTGTTACAAAGCCACATAATATGTACTTGCAGATTTGGGTTCAGGATGGACTGCCTGCGCTGCTTGCATTTTTAGCGTTGTATCTGCTGCTTTTTGGCAGAACCATCCGTAAATGTTTCAAAAAAGGAAAATGGAATCATAGTCAGAAAATTTCTTTGGCATTTCTGTGTGGAGTCAGCGGATATTTTGTGGCGGGGCTTGCCAATGACTCATCCATCTGCGTGGCACCGGTATTTTGGGTTTTGTTTGGGGTGGCGTTTGCTGTTTTACGCAGCGAATAAAAATTTTTGAAAAATTAGCACTCATCTCTTGACAGTGCTAACAACGAGTGCTATATTATAACTGTGTTATAGATATGATAGAACATACAAGAGATTGTATTTCACTGAAACTGAAGGGAGTGAACGACATGAACATTAGTAAATTTACACAGAAATCAATGGAGATTGTAAATAATCTTGAAAAGACGGCGTACGATTTTGGAAATCAGGAGCTGGCGCAGGAGCATTTGTTATACAATATGCTGACGGTCGATGACAGTTTGATTGTCAGTCTGTTAAAGAAGATGGACATTGACCCGGTCGTTTTCCAGGCGCAGGTGGAAGGCTTGATTAATAAACGACCAAAAAGTAGAAGGCGGTCAGATTTACGTTGGCAATGATTTGAATAAAGTTCTGATTTATGCCGAAAACGAAGCAAAGGCAATGGGTGATGAATACATTTCCGTGGAGCATTTGTTTTTAAGTATGCTTCGTAAAGCATCACCGGAGATAAAGAAGTTATTCAAGGAATTTAATATTGACAGGGAAAGATTTTTGCAAGCTCTTTCTCAGGTGCGTGGCAATCAGAAAGTGACAACGGATAATCCGGAGGCAGTTTACGAGAGTTTGTCTAAGTATGGAACGGATTTGGTGGAGCAGGCAAAGGATCAGAAATTAGACCCGGTAATTGGACGAGATGAAGAAATTCGTAACATGATTCGTATTTTGTCACGAAAGACGAAAAATAATCCTGTTCTGATTGGTGAACCGGGTGTTGGTAAAACTGCCGTAGTTGAGGGATTAGCACAGCGTATCGTGCGCGGTGATGTGCCGGAAGGACTGAAAAATAAACAGGTATTTGCACT
>VOFG01000577.1_pt1 | contig 51186 bp, 53 predicted proteins | sample 5384171 | NCBI WGS metagenome assembly VOFG01 (sample SAMN12384726, study PRJNA508395) | human gut metagenome | isolation source: healthy gut F | host: Homo sapiens
TCCATACGGTAGTACATGATTCGTTATTTCCAGCGCCAAATCTGGACGTAAAGAAATTTGTGATAGAGGGCAAAAGGTCTATGTAATAAAAATTGAAGAAGGCTCTATGCCTCCCTATGTTACCAACAAAGGGGCATATACCATAGAATTGGATCAGGCTCTACACCGATTCAAGACTCAGGAAAACTGACTGAGTTATATAACAAACGACAGGACTACATTTCCAGAGTCCGGAACAAGATCGAGATACCACCGTTAGAAAAAGACGCCGATCTCCCGAATAACATTTTGGGTACATTGATCTTGGATTTGCCGTGACTTGCAAGGAACCTACATTCATTCAAAGGCATTATGATGATATTGACTACGGAGCAGTTTCTGAGTATTTGAAAAGTACGGTGGGTCTGAAGAATTATAGCGTCTCTCATGTTGGCTACTCTACATTTATAACAATCGGCGGAATTTCAGCCCAAAGAGAACAAGGATCAAACGTAGCATACAGGCAGGAATCCATAATTATATGGAAGTTATGTGCGACGGAAGCGTAAAATTAAGAATCCTGTTGTGGGGGCGTAACGGGGTCGCTAAAGCTGACATCGGCTATATTGCTGGTATTTTGGGCTTTTCAAAAAATATATGGTATGCTGATTGGTGAGAATTTCTCAAAGATTTATGTATATGCTCACAAATATGAAAGACTGACAGTTCTAAAAGCAGTTTAATCCGCTATTTTCAATGGAAATGCTACATGATCCCAAAACAGAAGAATTGAGCCGCTTTTCCGAAGATTTTTCGGGAAAGTGGCTCTTTTTTGCTCTCGGCAAAATGTAGAATTTCGACCGGCGTTTTTGTTGGTATTGTCAGATAGATGTTCCAAGTACAGATGCCAGCGCGTTAGCCGACTGTGCGACGTTTCAGACGTTAAAACCGCAGGCAAGCCTCCACCCGCTCCAGGACGAAATCACAGCGCGATCTTCGGGTCATAGAGCATGAGACGATGGGGTGCTCGCCGGGGAGCAGATCGAAGCCGAGCTTTTCCATCTCCGCGCGGAAATAGCGCGCGTTCTCATGAACCTTGTCGCGCAGCGCCGTGGATTCCTCCAGCAGGTCGATCGTGCGGAGCGTCGCGGCGCAGATGGCGGGCGCGAGCGTGTTGGAGAACAGGTACGGGCGCGAACGCTGCCGCAGCAGGTCGACGATCGGCTGCCGCGCGGCGGTATAACCGCCGGACGCACCGCCCATGGCCTTGCCGAACGTGCCGGTGATGATGTCGACGCGTCCAATGACACCGCAGAACTCTGCCGTGCCGCGGCCGTGCGCGCCCATGAAGCCGACGGCGTGGCTGTCGTCGACCATCGTCAGCGCGTCATAGCGGTCGGCGAGATCGCAGATGGCCTTGAGGTTTGCAATATAGCCGTCCATGGAGAACACGCCGTCGGTCGCGATCAGAATTTTCTTGCAGCCGGATTCCCGCGCGTCCTTGAGCTTGGCTTCGAGATCCTCCATGTTGTTGTTCAGATAGCGGTAGCGCTTGGCCTTGCAGAGCCGCACGCCGTCGATGATGGACGCGTGGTTCAGCTCATCCGAAATGACCGCGTCCTCCGGCCCGAGCAGCGTCTCAAACAGACCGCCGTTGGCGTCGAAGCAGGAGGAATAGAGGATGGCGTCATCCGTTCCAGCAAACTTTGCGATGCGGCGTTCGAGTTCCTTGTGGATCTCCTGCGTGCCGCAGATGAAGCGCACAGACGAAAGGCCGAAGCCCCAGCGGTCATAGCTGGCCTTCGCGGCCTCGATGAGCCGCGGGTCGTTGGACAGGCCGAGATAGTTGTTGGCGCACATGTTGACGACGTGGGATTTCTGCGTGGTGTCGATGCAGGCGCGCTGCGGGCGTGGTGATGATGCGCTCTTCGCGCCAGGTACCGGCTTCGCGGATGGCGTTCAGCTCCTGTTCAAAGGCTTTCAGTGCAGTTTTCATGAGAATTCCTCCTTTACTTCGTCCAATCGAGTACGACTTTTCCGGACTTGCCGCTCATCATCGCGTCAAAGCCCTTCTGGAAGTCCGTGTAGTGGAAGCGGTGCGTAATGACGGGCGTGAGGTCAAGACCGCCCTGCACCATGTACGACATCTGGTGCCAGTTATCCATTTTGCGGCCATAGATGCCCTGCAGCGTCAGGCCGTTTGTAATGATCTGGTTCATGTCCACGCTGATGGGGCCGTCGCCGAGGCCAAGCAGAGAGACCTTGCCGCCGCTGCGCATGACGGAGATCAGCTGGTGGAACGCCGCGGCGTTTCCAGACATTTCAAGACCTACGTCAAAGCCCTCGGTCAGGCCCTGCTCGTGCATGACCTTGCGCAGATCCTCCTTCGCGGTATTGACGGCAGCGTCCACGCCCATCCTGCGGGCGAGGTCGAGCCGGTATTCGTTGACATCGGTGATGACGACGCGGCGTGCGCCCGCGTATTTGCAAATGCCGCCCGCGATAATGCCGATGGGGCCCGCGCCGGTGATGAGCACGTCCTCGCCGATGAGCGGGAACATGAGGGCGGTATGCGTGGCGTTGCCGAAGGCGTCAAAGAAGGAGACGACGTCCTCCGGCAGGCTCTCGTCGATGGCAATGACGTTGCGCGACGGGATGCAGACATACTCCGCAAACGCGCCGTCCCGGTCGACGCCGACGCCGACATGGTGCTTGCACCACTGAATATTGCCGGTGTGACAGTTGCGGCAGTGGCCGCAGGTGATATGACCCTCGCCGGAGACGCGCTGGCCGACCGTGAAGCCCGTGACGCCCGCGCCAAGCTCGGCGACCTCGCCGACATACTCATGGCCGATGACCTGAGGGGGCTTGACGTGCTGCTGCGCCCACTGGTTCCATTTGTAGATATGGACGTCGGAGCCGCAGATCGCGGTCTTGTGGATCTTGATCAGAACTTCTCCGGGGCCCGGCACGGGAACCGGCACCTGCCGCAATTCCAATCCGGGGCCGGCTGTTGGTTTTACAATGGCATCCATCATCTGATTCATTTGTAATCCGCCCTTTCTCCAAAAATTCATATGTCCGTACTGCAAAGACTGCGTATGGATATGTAAAGCACCCTATCTGCTTGCGCCGGACGGACGCATCGTCATGTCGGATCTTGATGCTCTGACCGGGACGGATATGCAGTTGGATTTTACGCTTGCGCAGCTTGACGGGCAGAGCGGACATCTGCTCATCACCGGCGAAGGCGGACGCCGGCAGGTGGCGACCTATGCGCGCATGGAGAGCACAGGCTGGGTCAGCGTAATTCTTGCTGACCGCGACGAGCTTTATTCCAACGCCATTTCCCTGATGCGGCTAGCCAGGAGCTTCACGGTATTCTACCTGATGGTTCTCATCGCCGGGAACCTTGCAATCTATGCGTTTATCATCAAGCCGCTCGGACGGCTGAGCGAGAGCATGGAGCACGTCTCGCAGGGCGTTTTTCAGGAGATCCAGATCCCGCCCGGAGGCAACGAGATCCGACAACTGACTGAGAGCTATAACGATATGCTTACGCAGATCCAGACGCTTCTGGTAAAGGTCCGCGCGGAAGAAACCGCGAAAAACGAACAGCGCATCAAGGTGCTGTATATGCAGATCGGACCGCATTTTCTGTATAATACGCTCAACTCCATCAAGTGGATGGCTGTGCTCAATAACCAGCCAGGCATCAAGCAGATGGTCGAGTCGCTGATGAAGCTGCTGGGGGCGGTCGCCTACAACAAAGAGGACGAGATCAGCCTGCGCGAGGAGCTGGAGCTGCTGGAAAGCTATATCTTCATCCAAAAGGTCCGGTTTATGAATTTCCGGGTGGAGTATGATGTGCCGGAGCAGGTGCTTTCTATGAAGATCGGCCGGTTCATGCTTCAGCCGTTCGTGGAAAACTGCATCATCCACGGTCTGCACGGACTGGACTATGAGGGCGTGATCCGCATTCGGATCCGGCAGACGACCATACTGCAGATCGATATCTGGGACAATGGTCGCGGCATGAAGGCCGACGCACTCACGGTGCCCAGAAAAGAGGCGGCCAAAGACAGCGTCGGTATCCAGAACGTGGCCGAGCGTATCCGGCTGCACTACGGCGAACGGTACGGCGTTCACGTGGAAAATAATCCGGACAGAGGCGTTCATGTGCATATAGAGCTGCCTGTCATAAAGGGGGAGGAAGAACGATGATCCGTGTTGCAATCGTGGAAGATGAGATGCTTGTGCGGCTGGGACTGCGTATGTGTCTGGAATCGTCGCCGGATATCTATGTCGCCGGAGCATTTGCCTCTGCGGAAGAGGCGGAGACCGGGCAGGACAAGGCGCCGGTGGACGTGCTGCTGACGGATATTCGGCTGCCAGGCAATTCCGGATTGAGCTGATGCGGCGGCTGCGGAAGAAATACCCGCAGATGCTGTTTGTCGTGCTGAGCTGCTATGATGATTTTACCTACGCACAGCGGGCCATGGAATACGGAGCGAGCCGCTATATCCTCAAGCACGAGCTTGATGAAAAGGAGCTGCCGCGGATTTTGCTGGAGCTTGTGCAGGAAAGCCGAAGCGCTGTCTCACAGGAGCCGGAGCCAGTGGAGGACATTCCGGCCTGCGCCGCGCGGCTGTGTGCGGAGCGCGGGGGTGCGCGTGCAATTTATTTCTGCTTCCGGGGGGCGGGCGAGCTGTCGAACGCGACCGGAAGCGAACTCAACCGCGACCTTGTCTGCGGGATCATCCGCACGGCGCTGGAAAATTACCGGCTCGGCTGCTGCTTTATCGACCAGAGCGGCGAACTAATCGGGCTAACTCCGGCAGCAGACGGCGCGCGGCTGCCGGCCTGCTTCCGCGAGATCGGCGAAAGTATCCGGCTTTACACGGATAAAAACTGCTTTGCTGGCGGTTCAGATGCCTTTTCGGATGCAGCACAACTCCCGCGCTGCATCGCGCAGGCGAAGGAGCGCGCACAGGGCGCGTTTTTCTACGAGCAGAGCCACCTGTTTTTGCAGGCGGCCTCCGGCGAGCGTGGATGCCCCGCGCTGGAATTTCTGTACGAGGATGCGTTCACCACGATGTGGCGCGCCAAAACACAGGCACAGCTCGAAGCGTTTTTCGACGCCTGCGCCAAGCAGAAGCCCGCGCCGGATCAGATCCGCGAGACGGTCATGCAGTTCACGCAGACCATGCTGCGCCACGGCGAGTTTTACTACGGACTCGACCGCGCACGCGCCTATGGAAGGGACATGGATCCAAGCTACCGCGCCATCAGCCGGATCGACTCTATGCAGGCGCTTGCGCGCTGGCTGACGCAGGTTATTGAGCTGACTATCCGAGACGTCGACAGCCATCAGGATCTGCCGCATATGATCCGCACCTATCTCAACGAGCATTACATGCAGGAGCTGCAGCAGACCGACGTTGCGGCGGTGTTCCACATGAGCGGACCGTATTTCAGCCAGTATTTCAAGCAGAGCTTCGGCGTGAACTATGTCCAATATCTCAATTCCCTGCGCATTGAAAAGGCAAAGCTCCTGCTTGTGACCACACAGAACTCTACGGAGTCCATCGGTGAGCTGGTCGGGATACCCAATGTCAATTATTTCTTCCGCCTGTTCAAAAAAACTGAAGGTTGTACAGTCCGGGAGTACCGAAAACGGCATACAGAGAAAAAAAGTACATAAATCTTAAAAACGTGCTTATAAAAATAGGCACATTGCACAAAACGGCAGAAAATAATGAAGGAACTCCAAAAGCAGTTCATGGTATTTGCCCAGCAGCTCTGGTATGCTGGAGATGCTTCTGAAAGGAAGACAATGAAACAGGAGGAATGATTCATGAAAAAGCTGTTTGCACTGCTGCTGGCCGTTGTTCTGGTATTTCCCTCTTTGCCTGCACCGCGGGCGGGAAGACCGAAACGCCTGCCGAAAGCACAGACGCTTCTGCCGCGACTCCGGCGGAAGAAACCAAGACTGACGCCCCTGCCGAGACTACCGGTGAGACCGGCGAAATCGGCGGCAAGCTCGTGATCTGGGAGCACAACTCCTCGTTCGAGGACGCACTCAAGGCCGTGATCGAGGGCTTTAATGAGAAGTATCCCAACGTTGAGGTCGAATACTCCGTCAAGACCAGCGACCAGTATTACAACCTCCTCCAGACCGCGATGCAGGCGAACGAATGCCCGGATCTGTTCTGGACGAACGGCAAGGCTACGACCAACTATCAGGCTTACGTTGACCAGGGACTGATGATGGATCTGACCAATAAGGTTGATTTCAGCCTCTATGACAGCACGTCTGCGATGAAGCTCGTGACTGCTGACGACGGCCGTGTCTACTCCACGCCGACCGCCGAGACCGGCGGACGCGCGGTGTTCTACAACAAGGACATTTTCGATGAGAACGGCTGGACGATCCCCACGACCTTCTCCGAGTTTGAAGAGCTGCTTGCCAAGGTCGCGCAGACCGATTATGTTCCCATTGCCCTCGGCGCGACCGACCCGTGGGACATCCTGTTCATCTGGGAGCCGATTCTTGCCGCGACGCATCTGGACTGGATTCAGGAATATGAGACCGAGGGCTATGCCGCGGTCAATGATCCGCGCGTGGCTGACGCGTACAATAAGATGATCGAGTGGGGCGACAAGGGCTACTTCGGCGACAACTGGACCGGCGTCACTGGCCAGGGGGCAAGCCTTGCATTCTCCACCGGCAGCGCTGTCATGTACATCGGCGGTACGTGGAACATCTCCACCTTCCAGGAAAACAACCCCGCTTTGAACTTCGGCGCATTCCAGATTCCGTGCGAGGATGGGCAGGTTCCGTTTGTCTCCACCAGCCCTGTGGCCTCGGCGTCTCCAGCAAGACGGAAAACGAAGCGGCAGCGCTCGCGTTCGCAAACTACTTTGCAAGCCAGGAAGGCCAGGAAAAGTGGCTCGGCACGCTGGGCTCCATCTCCTGCGTCGCGTCCATCGTTTCCGATAACCCCGTCGTCAACGACGTGCAGAACTGCTACACCGTTCAGGCGACCAGCTATTACGATATCCTCGGCTTCGAGGCCGGTACCGGCGACTCTCCCTGCAATGTCTGGGAAGAGGATCAGTGCAAAATCTTTACCGGCGCGAAGAGCGTGCAGGAGTTCGTCGATTCCCTGCAGGCGCTCTGCCTGACCAAAGAGGAAATGCTCAGCAAATAATTGCCGGAAGGCACAGCTTTGAGGGGGCGTCTGCCCCTCATCGTATATTCGCTCCCGCGCGCCCGCCGCGCTTCGCTCCGGGAGAAAAGGAGGCACCAGACCATGAAGAGAACCCCTGCACGTCTGAGCGCGCGGCAAAACCGCGCCTATATCGGGTTTATCACGCCCGGATTGTTTCTGTATACACTGCTTGTGATTATTCCGATCGCATGCTCGATCTTTTACAGCTTCTTCGAATGGAGCGGAATCGGCCCTATGAAATTTGTCGGCCTTGAGAATTTCCGCTATCTGCTCTTCGGCGAGCGGATGTCCGGCGTATTCTTCAATGCGCTGAAGAACAACCTGATCTATCTGCTCTGCGTTCTGCTTATCATTACGCCGATCCAGCTTTTTACGGCGTATCTTCTGTATCTGAAAATTCCCTGCCATAAATATATCCGCACGATGACGTTCCTTCCGTACGTGCTCAGCACGTCTATCGTCGGGTTCTTCGCGCTGCTGCTGTTCGACGGCAATATGGGCGTCCTGAACACAGTCATCAAGGCGCTTTTCGGCAGATCCCATACACAGTCATGGCTCGGCGATCCCAAACTGATGTTTCCGATTTTTGTGCTGATCGTGATCTGGCAGTGCGCCAGCTCCGGCACGATGATCTTCTTTGCTGATATGCAGTCGATCTCAAACGATATCGTTGAGGCCTCCGTCGTTGACGGCTGCGGCGAATGGCGACGCTTTTTCAGCATCATTCTGCCGAATATGCGCGCCTCGCTCGTGACCAATATCACGCTCAGCGTGATCTATGCAATGACGATGTTTGGTCTGCCCTATGTGCTGGTCGGCACGTCCGGCGGCGTAAACAACCGACTGGACTTTATCGCGATGGTCTTTTACCGCTACGCGTTCGGCGGCACCTATTACGGAACAACGGATATCGGCTTCGGCTCGGCTATCAGTGTTGTGATGCTCATCATCATTCTGACTGCGTGGCTGGTGACCAACCACTTCCTGAAGCGGATGCGGGACTGAGGGAGGCGACGGTATGAGAGAAAACAATACGCTCAACATGGGCCGCGGCTGCCGGACGGTCAAATCCGTGCTGTCCGTACTGCTGATCGTGTATTCGCTGATCACGATCTTCCTTGTCGGAGACACGGTGATTTCCTCGTTCAAGACCAAGCTGGAGCTTGTAAATAATCTGATAGGCTTCCCACAGGAGCCGACGCTCAACAACTATCTGCGCGTATTTGTGGAGGAAGGCTTCTGGAAATACATTCTCAACAGCGTTGTGCTGGTCAGCCTTTCTCTGGCGCTGCTGCTTGCCGTTTCGTCCACACTGGCCTACGGTATGGCGCAGTACAGGTTCCGCGGCAAGGGCTTTTTGCAGGGATATCTGCTCATCGGCCTTATGATGCCGGTGCAGCTGAGTATCCTGCCGCTGTACCTGATGCTCTCCCGGGTGCATCTGACGAACAGCTTCATCGGCCTCGCGCTGGTCTACGCGGCAAACCTTTCGTTCCCGTTTACGGTGTTCTATCAGTTCTTTGCACAGCTCCCGGAGGCGGTGATCGAATCGGCGCGCATCGACGGCGCGAAGGACTTCAAAATCTTCACAAGCATCGTCGTGCCCATCTCCAAGCCGGTCTTCGCGACGGTCGGCCTGCTGCAGTTCATCACGATCTGGAACGATTTCTTCCTGCCGATGGTTTTCCTGACAGAGAAGAGCAAGCAGACGCTGACGCTGGCTATCTACAGCTATACCTGCAATTTCCTGAAAAACTGGGATAAGATCTTTGCCGCCGTAACGGTCGCATTGGTCCCGATTCTGATCATCTATTTCCTGTTCTCCGAGCAGATCGTTGCCGGTCTGACGGCAGGCTCGACGAAGGAATGACATTTGGAGGAACTAATATGAACGGAACATGGATCTGGCTTTCGGATGGCGTCTGCACGGAAAACGAACGCGGCTGCTTTGCTGTAGAGTTTACGGCGGATGACGTGCAGGCGGCGTGTGCGCTGCGCATCACTGCTGTCACGCGCTATGCGGCGTGGCTCAACGGCCGACTGCTTGGACACGGCCCCGCCCGCACGACGCCTGGACACGCCTATTACGACACATATGACCTGACGCCGCTTCTGCGGTGCGGGGAAAATGAGCTTCGCGTCGAGGTCTGGAGCTATGGCTGGTCGACCTATCAGTCGCTTGCCGAACCCGGCGGGCTGCTGTTTGACGTGACGCAGAACGGAAACGTTCTGGCTGCCTCCGGCAGCGGGACGCGTTGTGCCCGCGACACGGGCTTCGTGTCCCACGCCCCGAAACGCAATGTGAATCTCGGCTTTGCTGAGTATTATGACGGACGTTTGTTTGATCAGCGCTGGATCACCGAGTCCGCGCGCACGCGCGGCTGGTCCGCAGCCCGTGTTTTGCCGAAGGAAAACAGAACGCTTCTGCCGCTTCCCATCCGCGCCCGGCATCAGAGAGAAGTCTATCCCAAGCGTGTCCTGCGCGTGGAGGATGTCAAAAAGGCCTGCCAGGTCTACACGGTCAACACGCGACGCGCCTTTTATCCCAATCGCACCGACGCCGACGAAACAAATTTCAACGCGTTCCTCGGCTGCGTGATCCTGAGCGACCGTGTGCAGACCGGTCGTATCAGCTTCCCGAACCGTACATGGAACGGGATCATCGGAACCTTCCGCATCGGTGATACAGTTTATCCCATCACGGATAAAGCGCGCGACGTCGAGGTGCAGCTGACCGCAGGGGAGAATTTCTTCCTGATGCAGATCCACGGTAAATATGACGATCTGTACAGCCACATTGAGTTCCGCTTCCCGGAGGATATCCGTGTCAAAGCGCAGTCCGGCGGATCCGGTTTCTTTGCGCTCGGGCCGACAGCGGAGTTGCACGCAATTCAGGACGGAAAGCACCCGATCTACGGGGACATCGATTTTCTGACACCGGAGGATACGCGCATATTTGCCTGCCGGAGCATGCAGGAGCTTGCGGAAGCGGGCTGTGCGCCCAAATGGATCGCGCCAGAGAATACGATGGAGGATATGTATATCCTGTCGCTGAACCGTCTGGCGGAGATTGCGGCAGACTATGCCGTGCAAGAAAAGCACCTCGGCGTTCTGTGGAGCAATGACGCCGTCACGCGCTTCGACCCGCCCGCATGCGGCGATTACCGCCGGATTCTGCTGGATTTCGGCGACCTGTACATGGGCTATCTCAATATCTGCATCAAGGCACCCGCCGGGACCATCCTCGATGTCTACGGATTTGAAAACATGTACCGAGGTGAGATCGACCACACCATTGGGCTGAATAACGGTGCGCGCTATATCTGCCGTGAGGGCTGGCAGGAGTACACGTTCCTTGCAAAGATGGGCATGCGTTACGCCATGCTCAGTGTCCGCGGAAACGGGAAGGCGCCCGTCGAACTGCGTACGTTCCGGCTGGAGCACGAGGTCTACGCCACGGCCAACCAGGGCTCTTTTGAGTGTGACGACGAAAAGCTTAACCGCATCTGGAATATGTGTGAGCAGACGCTGCAGGACAGTGTGGCCGACACCTACGCAGACTCTCCCACATACGAGCAGGCGTACTGGCTTGGTGATTCGCAGGTCAGTGCGGCTGTCGATGCGTATCTCTACGGTGATTACAGCTTTATCCGGCACAATCTGGTTTTCGGTGCAACGGGCGCCGACACCACGCCGCTCGGCAATGCGCTGACCCCCACGGACTGGGTCACGCCGATCCCGATGTGGACGATGAACTGGGTCGTGATGCTGGCGCAGTATATTGAAGCGACCGGCGACAGAAGCATTCTGCGTGAGCTGTATGGCCCGGTATGCGAACGGCTGGAGTATTACCGGTCGCTGCTCACACCGGATGGAGGAATTTTGACGCGCTCGTGGAACCTGGTCGACTGGGCCGCTCTGGATATCTCCGACTACTGTGTCTGCACGGCATATCAGGGGCTGCTTGCCTACTGCTTCGACTGCGCGGCGCGCTTTGCCGAAATGCAGGAAAAGCAGGCCGACGCGCAGAAATTTACCGACACCGCGAAGCTTCTGCGGCGCTATCTCTCGCAGGTCTTGTGGGACGATACGCGCAAGGCGTACCGCGATAGCTGGAGCCCGGAGACGGGACTTTCGAAGACGTTTAGCATCCAGACGCATATGCTCCTGCTGCTCTATCACGCCATTGAGGAGCCGGAGCGCCGTGCGCTTGTCACGGAGTATGTGCAAAACAGGCCTGTGGATTTTCTGGATGTCGGTTCGCCGTTTATGCTGTACTACCTCTATGAGGCGTGGGCGCAGCTTGGTGTCTGCGACCCGATCGTGGAGGACATAAAGCACCGCTGGGGCGAGATGCTCCGCTATGAGACAACGACCTGCTGGGAGGTTTTCCCCGGCTTCTACGAAAACAGCCGAACCAGAAGCTATTGCCACGCATGGTCTACTGCGCCCGCGATGCTGATGCAGAAATATCTGCTGGGTATCCGGCGAGAGTCTGAGGGCTTCAAAGACGTTTCGTTCTGCTTCCCGAATACGGGTCTGCGCTGGTGCCGCGGCAGTATTCCGACGCCGTTTGGTGTAATTTACGTGGACTGGAATAAAGATATTGGCGAATTCCTTTTAAGAATTCCCGAGGAGATCAAATTGCATGGTGATGAACCTGACGGCTTCCATGTAACGATCCAGAAAACAAAACAAGGATAAGCTGTTTTGGCTCCGTCCAATTATCTTGGGTTGGGCGGAGCCTGTTTTTCTTATGTGCGGAAGGCGCGGCATACTGTCCCAGCAAAGTGATTCCGGCACGATATATACTTCTAAAGAAAAAGTGTCTATATTAGTCGGTTTTTTGCCTTTTCATGAAAAGGTAATTCCGTACAATAGAACGTAGACAGTATTATATTGGGAGGTATTTTGCGTGTCAAAGAAGCTGTTTGAAATTACGGATTGCCGCTGCTGTGGGCAAACGAATCCGCTTGGTTTGGACTCACAGCCTGATTTTTCATGGAGAGTGCAGCCATGCAGCGCGGAAGCGGTCGAAATAAGCAGTTATCGGATCCGCGTTATGTGTAAAGATGCTTGCGGTTGCTCCCCGCAGGCGGTCGTATGGGATTCGGGTGTTATAAATGAGCCAAATGTTTCGCTGATCTGTTATGCGGGGTCGCAGCTGAAGCCAAGGACAAGATACGATTGGATCCTGACGCTGTGGGATATGCACGGAAATTGCGTTGACAGCGAGGTTTGCTGGTTTGAAACCGGTAAATGCAGGGAGGCATGGACGGCAAAATGGATCAGCGCTCCGGGGATCCGTCTCGACCGCAATGACGCGCCCGCGTTGTATTTGCGCAGGAAGTTTGGACTCGGTGCGGCTGTCAAAAGTGCTCGTATGTATATTTGCGGATTGGGTCTGTACGAGGTATTTGTTGACAATGCGCCGGTCAGTGATTCGCTTCTGGAGCCCGCATACACAAAGTACGATGCATTTGCACTCTACCGCGTATATGATATCACGTCTTTTTTGACGCAAAAGGATTATGCAGCTGTTGGCGTCGTTTTGGGAAACGGGTGGTACAACTGCTTTACGAAGGATGAATGGAATACCCCGCAGGCCAGTTGGCGTGCTGCTCCGAAGCTGTTATGCGAGATCCATATCGAGTATCTGGATGGATCGACCGAATGCATTGGCTCAGACGAGGCATGGTCCGTGTCAAGGGACGGCCCGATCGTTTTCAACGCGATCCGAAGCGGAGAGTGGTACGATGCACGAAAAGAAGATCCGAAATGGGTATCGGGGGAAGCAAATCATTGGACGTGGACGCCTGCAATCCGTGTCCGCAGCCCTGGCGGAGCGCTTCGCGCGGCGGAGGATGACCCGATCCGTATCACGAAGGAGATCACACCTGTTTCGGCAAGAATCACGGCAGAGGGCCGTATGATCGCCGATATGGGTCAGAATTTTGCGGGGAAGGTGCGCCTGCGCGTAGCGGGAAATACCGGCACGCATTTTATCCTTCGGTACGCAGAGGAGCTTACAAAGGATGGCGAGCATGTAGATCAGACCCATCTGCGCTGCTTTGTAAAAGAAGGAGAATTCCAGACTGAGCATTACATAAAAGGCACTGACAGCATTGAAACGTGGACATCGCACTTTACCTACCACGGCTTCCGTTATGTCGAATTGACGTGTGTGAACGGTTCTGTTGCGGACAGCAGTATGACAGGACTTGTTATGCATACAGACTTCCGGCAGATCGGAAGGTTCGATTGCTCGGATGATGGATTCAATACGATTTGGAACATGAGCTATTGGGCTACGATCTCAAATAGTGTTGGATTACCTACAGATGATCCGCACCGGGAGAAAAACGCGTGGATTGGCGACATTGGGTACGCGTTTGAACAGATGCTGCTGAACTTTGATTGTGCACGCTTTTTTGCTGCAGTGGCTGGATAATTTGTGTGCGTGCCAGCGGGTCGACGGCGCACTCCCGTGTGTTTGCCCCTCTACAGGGTGGGGCTACAACTGGGGCAACGGCCCGGACTGGGCACTCGTCTTTACGCGGCTTCCGTGGTACCTCTACCGGCAGACAGGGGATATCCGTATTCTTGAGCGTTATTATCCGAATATTTGCCGCCATTTCTCGTTTATGAAATCGATGGCTGTCAATGAGATCGTGAATTATGGAATCGGGGACTGGTGCGCACCCTTTGATGGCCCGGCGGTTTCCGTGAATATGGAATCGTTCCGTGCTCCGGTCGCGCTTACAGATACGGCCTGTTTTTATGAAACGGCAGTCATGATCGGCAAGATGTCCGCTGTCATGGGCTGTGAAAATCCGTTTGCGGACGAATGTACCCGGATCAAGCGTGCGTTCCTCAACAGATTTTTGAATGAAGCGGGCGAGGTTGCGGGAGACTGCCAGACATCGGATGGATGCGTCCTCTATAATCATATGCTTGGCGCGGAGGAAGATCAGAAGCTGGCGGAGCGTCTGGTCGATCGGCTCCGGACGAATGATTGGCATCTTGACTTTGGTATTCTTGGTTCGCGATATGTCATGGAAAGTCTGGGAGAACGGGGATATATAAAAGAACTGTATCGAATGCTTTCGGGAAATACATATCCGAGCTACCTTTATCTGGCGGAGAATGGCTGCACAACACTGACAGAATGCTGGAATCTCGGCGGCTCCCACAATCACTTCATGTTCTCGCATGTTTCGGCCATTCTTTACCGCTATATCGCAGGGCTTCGCCAGCCAGCGGATGACATTGGGTGGAAGCACTTTGAAATTGTGCCGTCATTGTTGCCCAAAAAGCTGGACTGCTCGTTCGACTCTCCCCGCGGAAAAATAGAGCTGCACTGGCAAAGAGCGAAGGAGACCGTGCATGTAGATGTGGCAGTTCCGTTTGGAACAACCGCGACGCTCTTCGTTCCAGAATGTGCCGCCTCAGAGACACGAAAATGTGAGTTAACGTATGGAAAGTACGAGTTTGAGTGGAAGCTTCTTTATGATCCGGTGTTAGCGTAGGCTCAAATCATAAAATAGAGGTAAGAAAGATGTTCACAGAAGAACGAATTGGTGAGATCCTGCGGCAGCTGTCGCTGCTGCGTTATCCCGAAACAGTCCCTGCAATAGGCTGGAAAATGCTGCGCACGACCGGCGAACAGCGCCCCACCCCTTCCGAGGCCTGCTCTGGCTGGAGTACAATTCCCGCGGACGGCATCTGGGGCGGCGACTGCGAATATTACGCCTTCGTCGCCGACCTCACGCTCCCGGAGACCTTCGCGGGGCATCCGGCGGAGCTCTCGCTGCTCACCGGCTGCGAGGGGCAGTGGGATGCGACGAATCCGCAGTTCAGCGTATACATAAACGGCGAACTGCGGCAGGGCTTCGATGTCAACCATCACGAGCTCACGCTCACCGAGTGTGCAAAGCCCGGCGAGTGCTTTTCTGTTTTCCTTTCTGCCTATACCGGCGTGCAGAACTTTCATCTGGTATTTGACGCCTCTCTGCGCACCGTAGACCGCGAGATCGAGGGGCTGTATTATGACCTGCTCGTACCATGGCAGACCGCGTGCCTGCTGGATCAGGACGACACACAGTATATCCGCCTTATCCAGACGCTGAACGAGGCGGTCAATCTGCTCGATCTGCGCAAGCCCGGAAATGAAGCGTTCCACGCAAGTGTGCAGAACTGCGCGCGCGTTCCTGCGGGAGAAGTTTTACACCCACACGAGAAATGGCGGTCCGTGCGTCCTCTGCGTTGGGCATACGCACATCGACATCGCGTGGCTCTGGACGCTCTCCGTGACCGAAGACAAGGCGGTACGCAGCTTCTCCACCGTGCTGGAGCTGATGCGCCGCTATCCGGAATACAAATTCATGTCCAGCCAGCCGCAGCTTTATCTCTATGTCAAGAAAAACGCACCGGAGATCTATGAGCAGATCAAGGCGCGTGTCGTCGAGGGGCGCTGGGAGATCGAGGGCGCGATGTTTGTTGAGCCGGACTGCAATTTGTCCTCCGGCGAGAGCCTTGTGCGCCAATGCTTGTACGGCAAGCGATTTTTCATGCGAGAGTTCGGAAAGGACGCGCAGATCCTCTGGCTTCCGGATGTTTTTGGATACAGCGCAGCGCTGCCGCAGATCCTGAAAAAATGCGGCGTGCATTATTTCATGACCACGAAGATCAGCTGGAACGAGGTCAACAAGATCCCCTACGACACCTTCTACTGGAAGGGGATCGACGGAACAAAGGTGCTGTCCCATTTTATCCCGACACGCGATTATGTATCCAAAACGCGCAGTCTGAAGACGAACAACGAGCATACATCCGCCATCACCACCAACTATAACGGCTATCTCAACCCCTGCCAGATCAAGGGCGCATGGCAGCGCTATCAGCAGAAGGAGCTGAACGATCAGGTGCTCTGCTCCTTTGGGTATGGCGACGGCGGCGGAGGTCCGACGGCGGAGATGCTGGAAACACAGCGCCGCCTGGCATACGGCATTCCCGGCTGCCCGACCACAAAACCGGCAACTGCGCGGGAGTTTTTTGACAAGCTTGCTGCGGATGTTGCGGAAAAAAACGTACCTATATGGTCAGGCGAATTGTATCTGGAATATCATCGCGCGACCTACACCAGCATGGCGCGCAACAAGCGCAGCAACCGCAGAGGTGAATTTGCGCTTCTGAATCTTGAAGCATGGGCTTCGGCGGCAAGTCTGCTCTGCGGTACAGAGTATCCCTCGGCGGCATTGCAGGAGGGCTGGGAGATCCTGATGCGCAACCAGTTCCATGATATTCTGCCTGGCTCCTCCATCCGGCAGGTCTACGAGGACTCCAAGCGTGAATATGCGCGTCTTTCCCAGCTGACCATGGAGGAGACAGATAAACGCCTTCAGCAGCTGACGGACCGCATCGGCGGTACGGTCGTCTGGAACCCGAACGGTCAGAGCGTGAGCGGCTTTGTCGAGCCTGACCGCGCGGAAGGACGCAAAAATGTGCAAAGGACTGCCGACGGCAAGTATCTTGCGTGGGCAGAGGCAGTTCCAGCCAAGGGCTGGAAGCGTCTGCGCGACAGTGCGCCTGCCTTCGGTGAACTGCAAATCAGCGACCGGGAGATCGTCACGCCCTTTGCGCATCTGCGTCTGAACGAAAAGGGCAGATCGCATCCTGGTATGACCGGGTCGCGGAGCGCGAGCTTTTGCAGCACGGCAAATGCGGCAATGTCCTGATGACGTATGAGGACAAGCCGCACAAATATGACAACTGGAACCTTTTCGATTACTACCGTGAAAAAGCCTGGGCGATCGAAACGCTTCTTTCTGCCGAGGTGCTCGAGACTGGACCGTATCGCTGTGCGCTGCGGCTGCGTTGGCGGTATCTGGACACCGAAATTCAGGAGACCATCTATGCGTACTGCAACACTCCGCGCGTAGACTTCGTGTTCGATACCGACTGGAAGGAGGATCAGCTCTTCCTCAAGGCGCTTTTCCCGCTGGAGCTCAACAGCACCGAGGCGACCTATGAAATTCAGTACGGCAATGTCAAGCGCCCGACCGTCCGCAATACCTCATGGGATCAGGCAAAGTTCGAGGTCTGCTACCACAAATGGATGGATGTGTCCGAAGGCGGCTATGGCGCAGCGTTCCTGAACGACTGCAAATACGGTGTGAGCGTGGAAGAAAATACGGTCGGTCTGTCCCTCATCAAATGCGGACGCTATCCGAACCCCAGCGCCGACCGCGAGCCGCACCACGCCGTCTACAGTGTGTATCCGCATATGGGCACATGGCAGGAGACCGGTATCGTAAAGGAAGCCTATGCGCTCAATAATCCGATGGTCGTTCTTCACTCTGAAAATGCAGGCGGCGAGTTGCCTGAGGAGTACGCGCTTGTCCGCTGTGATGCACGCAACGTGATGGTCGACGTCTGCAAAAAAGCGGAGGATCGCGATACGCAGATCCTGCGGCTATATGAATTTGAAAAATTGCCGGACGAAAACGCAGCTTCGGTTCCCGCAAAAGGTTGCACAGGTTTGGCTGTGCGATATGCTGGAAAACAGGCAGAGACTGCTTGCGGAGGAAACGGATTCTGTGGAGATCGAACTGGCTCCATTTGAGATTTGTACGTTGGAATTGGATAGGGGAGGAAATTATGAAGCGTTCTGAAATCAACAAAGCACTCAAAGAGCTCGAAGCCATGTGCGCACGCGAGCATTGCTACCTGCCGCCGTTCTGCAATTTTACGCCGGAGGAATGGAAAACCAAGGGGCATGAATACGACGAGGTCCGCGACTGTATGCTTGGTTGGGACATTACGGACTACGGTCTCGGCGACTTTGACAAGGTCGGCATGTCGCTCATCACAATCCGCAACGGCAATCGTGCGATGCAGGACAAGTATCCGAAGGTCTACGCAGAGAAGCTGCTCTATATGAAAGAGGGGCAGTATTCCCCGAATCATTTTCACTGGTACAAGACCGAAGATATCATCAACCGCGGCGGTGGAAACATTCTGATCCGCGTCTACAACAGCCTGCCTGACGAGTCCATCGACAAGGAATCTGATGTGACCGTCCACTGCGACGGCAGAACCTACACCGTCCCTGCTGGAACGCAGGTGAAGCTCACGCCGGGCGAAAGCATCCATATTCAGCAGTATATGTATCACGATTTCGAGGTCGAACCCGGTACCGGCGCTGTCCTGCTGGGCGAAGTCAGCCAGTGCAACGACGACAACACCGACAATCGCTTCAATCCGCTGGTCGGACGTTTTCCGAAGATCGAAGAAGATGAAGCACCATACCGTCTGCTCTGCAACGAGTATCCAGCGGCGAAGGACTGAGCCATGATCGAGCTGCAAAATGAAAATTTGACCCTGCACGTCGATTCGCTCGGCGCGCAGATGATGGAGCTGCGCTCCAGACATGGCACGCAGTTTCTCTGGAACGGCGATGCGAAATACTGGCGTGACCGCGCGCCGGTGCTGTTCCCGTATGTTGCGCGCCTGACGGACGGCAGCTATACGCTCTACGGCGAACGCTATTCGATGGACATTCACGGCTTCGCAAAGGATTCCGTTTTCTCCGTCGAAGAACAGTCTGCCGATTCTGTCACGCTCTGCCTGCACGAAACGCCGGAAACACTGCGCCAGTATCCGTTCCGCTTCACCTTCCGGGTGCGCTATGCGCTGCGCGGCTGGACGGTCAACGTGACCTATTCTGTCCGCAATGAGGACGAAAAAGAGCTGCCGTTCGGCATCGGCGGGCATCCGGGCTTCCGGCTACCGCTGTCTGACGGCACGGCGTTTGAGGACTACGAGCTGCGCTTTTCGCACGCCTGTGAGCCGGATCGCGTCGGCTTCACAGAAGCCTGCTTCCTGAACGGTCACGATACCCGCTATCCGCTGGAAAACGGCACGACCCTCCGGTTAAGGCACGACCTGTTTGATGACGATGCCATCGTGCTGAAAAATATGGCGCGCCGCGTGACGCTCTGCGCTGACAAAACAAACCGCTCCGTCACCGTGACCTATCCGCAGATGCCGTATCTCGGTATCTGGCATATGCCGCACACGGACGCGCCGTATGTCTGCATCGAGCCATGGGCGTCGCTCCCATCGCGGCAGGACGTGGTGGAGGAACTGAGCGGCAAGAGCGATCTCATTCATCTTGCGCCGGGAGCGGAGTACGAAAACACATGGAGCATTGCGATCACAGAGGAATGAGTATGTATGACGTTGTTGCGCTCGGTGAGCTGCTGATCGATTTTACGACGCAAGCGACCGACCCGGACGGCTATCCGACGATGACTGCGCATCCGGGCGGCGCACCGGCGAATTTTCTTGCCGCGATTGCAAAGTTCGGCGGCAAAGCGGCGCTGCTCGGCAAGGTCGGCACGGACACGTTCGGAAAGCTGCTGACCGATACGCTCCGCAAAGCTGGGATTGAAACGAAGGGACTTGTCGCGTCCGACGAAGTTTTCACGACGCTGGCATTCGTGACGCTGGACGAAAACGGCGACCGGGAATTTGCGTTCGCGCGCAAGCCCGGCGCGGATACGCAGCTTCGCTTCGATGAGCTGAATCTTTCCATTATCGATGAAGCGCGCGTGTTCCATTTCGGAACGCTTTCTCTGACCGACGAACCGGCAAGAAGCACGACGTACCGCACTGTGAAGTACGCAAAAGCACACGACAAGCTCATTACATTCGACCCGAATCTGCGTAAACCCCTGTGGCGTGACCTTGGCGACGCGAAAGAGCAAATGCTCTGGGGACTTGACCACGCCGACGTGGTGAAGATCAGCGACGAGGAAGTTGAGTTCCTGTTCGGTCTCAGTGCGCAGGACGGTGCACAGTACATTCTTGACCATTTCCCGGCGAAGCTTGTATTTGTGACCTGCGGCGCGGACGGTTGCTGGTTCCAGAACCGCGGCGCAAGCGGTCATGTGGACAGCCTGAAGAATATCAAGGTCGTCGATACCACCGGCGCGGGCGATATTTTCGGCGGGTGCGCGGTGTGGAGGCTGCTTCAGACCGGGACAGCGCCAGAGGATTTGACAGAAGCGGAACTGCGTGAGATCGTATCCTTTGCCTGCAAAGCCGCAGGACTTTCCACGACGAAGCCCGGCGGGATTTCAAGCGTTCCGGAGTTTAATTTTGATACAAAATGATCGGTTGAGCAGACCAATACTCAACGGTGCTGTGTGCTGCCGAACAGGGTTTTACGCCATAGGGGATGCTATGAAAAAACTGGGCTTTGATTGATGAGACTGCCGACATTGGAGCCGATGGATTCTTCGTCCATTGATCTGTCTAAGGTTGTGCCGCTTGTAGATCTGTATTTGAACTCCGGCTTTTCCTATTTTGACACAGCATACTACTATCATGGAGAGAAAAGCGAAGCGGCCTTTCGCGCAGCAGTTGCGAAACGCTGGCCGCGGGAGAGTTACACGATCACAGATAAGCTGCCGATATATGAAAAGCCGGAGGAGCGGGAGCTGCTTCCGATATTCAATGAGCAACTGCACCGCTGTGGCGTGGAGTATTTTGACTATTATCTGCTCCATAACGTTGGCGGAAAAAACTATCAGCACGCCGAAGCTGTGCATGCCTTTGAGTTTTTGGGTCAAAGAAAGGCAGAGGGGCGCGTGAAGCATATCGGACTGTCTTACCATGATAACGCCGAGCTGCTGGAGACCATTTTGAACCGGCATCCGGAAATCGAGTACGTGCAATTGCAGCTGAATTATCTTGATTGGGAGGACTGTGCCGTCCAATCACATCGTTGTTACGATGTATGCAAACGTTACGGCAAGCCGGTTATCGTCATGGAACCAATCAAAGGCGGAAGCCTCGCCGCTCTGCCGGAAGAAGCTGAGAAGCTTCTGAAGACCCATAATCCGCGTGCGTCTGCTGCATCCTGGGCGATTCGTTATGCGGCGTCGCTGGAAAACGTGATGATTGTTTTGAGCGGAATGAGCAGCATGGAACAGGTCGCTGATAACGTAGGATATATGCAGGAGTTCCATGCGCTGGATGCAGAAGAGCGGGCTGTGCTGGATCAGGTTGTGTCATTGCTCCGCAAAGCGAATACGATTGGCTGCACGGGCTGCCATTATTGTACGGACGGGTGCCCGCAGCAGATCCCGATTCCTGAAATTTTCAAACTGTATAATAATTATATGAAGTTCCCGAAAACACAGGATCATGTTGCGCTGAATTACTATGGCAATGTTACGAGCGGACGAGGGAATGCAGCCAGCTGCGTGGGCTGCGGGCAATGCGAAGAACACTGTCCGCAGCGCTTGGAGATCCCAAAGCTGCTGAAAGAAGTAAGCAGAGAGCTTCAGAAATTATAAGAGTATAAAACACGCGCCGCGAGGCGTGGAATGATGAATCATTGCAATCCGCCTGTATTTTGTGCACAAAAATGCAGGCGGAGAATTGTATATATCGAACAATGTGACCAAAACACATAGGAATTGTGGAATTTCATGTCGGATTTTTGTGTTGTGGCCAGGAACAGTGCCTGATATCATAATTATGCAGACGGGACGTGCAGTCCTGCAAAACTAAAGGAGAAGAACATGAAAAAAGCGTATCGAATTTTAGCAATCCTGTTGTGCCTGTCGATGCTGTTTGCCCTGGCTGCCTGCAGCGCGAAACAGGAAAACACGACAGAAGACCAGAAGCCCGACGAAACCGCAACAGAGACTACCGACACTGCGGAGCCGAGCGGCGACGCTCCTGCAAGCGAAGAAGCGCCTGAGGAGATGACGCTTTCTGTTGCATGGTGGGGCGGCGCGGCCGTAATGAGCGGATCGAGAAAACACTCGATCTCTATAGCGAGCTGAACCCGAACGTATCCTTCAGCACTGCCACCAATAACTTCAGCGATCACTATACCGCGATGGCAACTGCGGCTGCGTCCAGCGATCTGCCGGATATGTGGTTATTGTCAGCATCGCTGTGGTTGAATCAATTCGCAGGCAGTAATCAGTTGCTCGATTTGACTCCATACATTGAGAGTGGCGCGCTGGATGTCAGTCAGATTCCTGAGACCATTCTGGAATCTGGACGTGCGAATGATGGAAAAATCTATGCAATTGGTGCAGGCTACAGCGGACCAGCGATGCAGTATAATAAGACTGCATTGGAGACTGCGGGAATTACAGTCGAAAATGGTATGACTATTGAGGACTTTTGTAAAAAAATGTGCAGAAATCTATGAAAAAACAGGACTACAGACAGTAATCAATAACCCTGAAATGTTTATTGAGTATCTGCTTCGTGCTGACGGAAAGCTGCTTTATGACGATGGCAGACTTGGTGCCGATTCGTCGGAGGATCTGCTCCCCGTACTTTGAACTGATGGAACGCGGCCGCAGCGAAGGCTGGCTGATCGACTATGAGACATGGGTCAGCGCTGGCGGAGATTCTGCCCAGCAGCCAATTGTGACAGGCGCAACGTGGAATTGTATGTGGAATGCAAACCAACTTCCGCTTGTGCAGGACCGTGCCCAGATGGTGTCGAACTTGATCTCATTACATGGCCGACAAGTGACTTGGCAAAGTCGAATTATATGCTTGCGAACATGGTATGGGGTATCGGGATCAATACGGAACATCCGGACGAAGCTGTCGCGCTTTTGAACTGGTGGATCAATTCCATTGATGCGCAGAAAATCATGCTCGGTGAAATGGGTGTACCGCTGAATGCAGAGGCAGCTGCTGCCGTTACTCCTGAACTGGACGAATCGACGAAAAAAGTTTTTAACTATGAACTTGATGTTGTAGTTCCGGAAAGTTCTAAGGCGAACCCGACCGGCGGCAATGGCGCTGCGGAAGTCCGTGCACTGATCGATGAGCTGGAAGAGGGCATGTACTACGGCTCAATCGGCGCAGAAGAGGCTGCGGAACGGCTGTTCACAGAGGGCAATGCTCTTATGGCGGCAGGTAAGGCATAAGCTGCTGCGGCGAACTGTTTCTAAAATAAAATAGAAATGCCGGGGATAATCGGAATACAGTTCGATTCTCTCCGGCATTTCATTAAAACGAAATCATGAAAGTAAGGAGTCTATAATGCCAAGAAAAAAAACGTCATTCCGTATGTGGCTGAATCAGGAGACCACTGCCGGCTATTTTTTTGCAGCTCCATTCATAATCGGGTTTGTTGTGTTCATTGTCGTACCGATGCTCATGTCGCTTTATTTTTCGTTCTGTGACTATAACATCCTGAGCCCTGCGAAATGGATCGGCTTTGACAATTTTAAGAATCTGTTCAACGACCCGAAATTCTGGAAATCCCTGACGGTAACGCTGAAATACGCTTTCTTTTCTGTTCCGCTCAAGCTGATCTTCTCGCTACTTGTCGCCCTGCTGCTGCTGCGCTCGACAAAGCTGACGCCTATTTATAGAGGGATGTACTATCTTCCGTCTATCATGGGCGCGTCTGTTGCAGTCTCGGTTTTATGGAAGCAGCTGTTCGGCAATGACGGCGTGATCAATCACATCTTTGGAACCCATATCTCATGGCTCGGCTCGCCAAGCACGGCAATCTGGGTTCTGATCCTGCTGTCCGTCTGGCAGTTCGGCTCATCCATGCTCATTTTCCTGTCTGCAATGAAGCAGATCCCGCAGGAGCTTTATGAAGCGGCGCGTGTGGATGGAGCAGGCCCGGTCAAGCAGTTTTTCACGATCACACTTCCGCTGCTCACATCCACAATCTTTTTCAATCTGATCATGCAGATGATCAACGGAATGCTCGTGTTTGCACAGGGACAGATCATCACGGCGGGCAAGCCGATGGATTCGACCCTGTTCTATGTTTTATATCTTTACAACCAGGCGTTCAAGTTCAACAACATGGGATATGCATCCGCAATGGGCTGGATCATGATCGCGATTATTGCGATCCTGACAGGTATCCTGTTTGGAACGAAGAAGCTTTGGGTGTATGAAGGAGGATACTGACGTGCAGAAGCAGCGCAAGGCAAAGAAAAAATATCCCAAGATCCTGTATCATCTGTTTGTAGCGGCCTTGGCCCTTCTGATGGTGTATCCGCTCATCTGGATGGTGTGCAGCTCCTTTAAAGAGACAAATACCATTTTTTCGACTGCGTCAAAGCTCATCCCGGAACATTTTACGCTGCAAAACTACGTAAATGGCTGGAAGGGCTTCGCAAAAACGTCATTTGGCACGTTCTTTTTCAATACCCTGATTGTGGATCTGGTCGCAACGGCCGGCACTGTGATCTCAACGACGCTGGTCGCCTATTCACTGGGACGCCTCCGCTTTAAGGGCAGAAAGTTCCTGTTCGCATTGGTTCTTTTGACAATGATGCTCCCGGGAGAGATCCTGATGATCCCGCAGTACCTCTGGTATAACAAGCTCGGGTGGATCAATACATATTCACCGCTGACCGTTCCGTTTTTCTTTGCAATTTCCGGCTTTTCGTGTATCTAATCTCGAATTTCATGGGCGGTATTCCGCGCGAGCTGGATGAAGCCGCGCGAATTGACGGCTGCTCGTTCTATCAGACGTTCTATTATGTCATTTTACCGCTGGTCAAGCCAGCCCTTGCGACAGTCGCTATTTTTTCGTTCATCAATAACTGGAATAACTATATGGGAGCGCTGCTTTATCTGCGGCGGACAGAAAAATATACGGCAAGCCTTGCACTGAAGCTGTTCTGCGACGTCACATCGCAGTCGGACTACGGCGCAATGTTCGCAATGGCGACGCTGTCACTTGTTCCGATCTTTGTGATATTTGCAACAATGCAACGGTTCCTGACAGAGGGTGTATCAACAACGGGCCTGAAGGGATAAAACATATGGATGGAGAAAACATGAGAAACGAGCACATAGACAATTTTCCGCGAAAGCCGGTGATCAGCCGGTTCGTTGCGCCGTGGGATACGAGCGGCTGGTATGGCGTATGGCCCGATCTTCAGCCCCGAAGCCGGCTGTATACAAATTCCGAGGCGCAGGTTGCGCAGCTTCCCGAAAAATACAGGGGCGTTCCCTATATCAGAACCTACAATTCCAATGCGGAGGGCTTTGACGACAAGCAGGAGGTCGATTTCTACGTTGAGCAGGATCCCGTTGTGTATGCTGCGCTGGATGATCGCTGTGTGCCGGATTTTCTGGAACAGTTTCAGGACAGCGGCGACGTTCTGACGAGCACGGATGGCACCGTTTACCGGATCTTCCTGCGAAAGTATGCGTCCGGTGCGCAGGTTCACATTCCGGGATTCAAGGGACCGTACAACCACTATATCGTTTTTGCGCTTCCGACCAGCCGGGAATATGCGGAACACCATTATGATACGGCACAAGTTCCGGTGACGCTGGAGCCGTATCAGAAACGGTCGTATCAGTGGTATTTTTATGAGACTTTCAACCACCTGGAAGATGGAACCTGCCCGCAGGACTTCTGCATGGACGGGACCGGAGGCGTCAGGACATATCGAAGCGCACCGCAGCGGAAGTATCTGTATCTGGGCGCAGACGCCAGACTGTATCGGAAAACGCAGACAACCGGAAAAGATGTTTTTGAGACCAGCTTCACCGCTGTATACGGCGAGAGCAGGCTGTACGTCTGCGGCGTCGTTGTGCATAACGCCGCAGGAGATCCGTCTTCCGGCACAGCAGCGGGTATTGGCAAAAAGCACGGATGGTACGTACCAGATCCAGATCAAACGGGATCCTGCAGCGGCACGCAGCGAGATCTGGATCAATAGCCGCCTTCAGTGCCATGTGACCTGCAGTGAGGACAAAATAGCGGACTTCTCGATTTGCACGATGGAAGGCGCGTGCGGACAGGTTGATTTTCTATCGCTGCGCGACGAAACAGAGGACTATGTGGTCGAGGATCATTTTGAAGAACTCCCGAAGCTGCTCAGAACGTCGCATGCAGACGCAGCGGAGTTCGCGGCTGACGCATTTCCCGCGTGCAAAGGACTGCGGATACATGGGAAGAAGCAGGCGTGGGTGCTCTATCCGTTCCAACCGATAAGCGGCATTGTTCGGATTGAAACGCGCGTGAAGGTATGCGGAGACGGATTTGCCCTGCTGCCTGAGCTCAGGAACAGCCGTGGAGAGTTGCTTGCCCGCGTGGCAATGTATTATAACAACCTGTATGTTTCCAACGGAGACCGGTGGGAGCAGATCTTTGACCCGCATGGCGGCTGGTTCTACTATCCCTGCCACAACTGGTATGAGATCCAGATCGTCGCAGACACGAATACCTGCACATATGCGGTGATGGTCGACGGCGCGAAAAGAGCGGACGGGCTTCCGCTGCTTTCAAAAACAGATGACGCTGCGCAGCTTGGATTCTTTACGGATACAGATGACCTGCTAGTTTCTTCAATCCAGGTTTCGGATACAGATACCTTTTCACGACATCTGCTGCCGCCGGGAAAGCTCTATGATGTAACGCAGGCACCATACTGCGCGGCAGGCGATGGGCGGACACTCGACACGGAAGCGATCCAGCGGGCGCTGAATGACGCTGCGTGCATGGGCGGGACTGTGTATCTGCCGCACGGAACATTCTTTACCGGTTCGCTGCGCATCTACTCTGATACAACATTCTTCCTTGATACGGAGGCGGAACTGATCGGCACGCAGGATCACAGCCAATATCCGCTGTACACGCCAGGCGAGAGTCTGTGCGCGGCCCGCCAGCTTGGGCGGAGTCTGCTTTACGCAGAAAATGCAAGGAATATTCGAATAACAGGCGGCGGCACGATAAACGGAAACGGCCTGTACCGCTTTAAAATGAACGACCCCAAAAACGACCGTGAAAACGACTCCCGCCCCTGCGCGGTCTACACCGCATACTGCGAAAATGTCCGCATTGACAATCTTTCCTTTAAAAATGCGGCGTTCTGGACTGTAGTGCCGCTGTCCAGCAGAAACGTGTTCATGGAGCATCTTGATCTTGACTGTATGAATACGCCGAACAGAGATGGGATCGACCCTGTGGATTGCGTTGATATGACGATCCGGAAATGCAGGATCATGGCAGGCGATGATGGGTTGTGCCTGAAATCCTCGGACATTCTGGGCTGTGAAAATATTTTTGTTTCAGATCTGATGATCCAGTCTCTGGCGAGCGGCATTAAATTTGGAACTGATACCTATTACAGCTTCCGAAATGCAGTCATTCAGCGATGCACGATAAAAAATGTGAACCGGTGCGGGATCTCGCTGGAATCGGTCGACGGCGCTGCTGTGGAAAATGTCCGGTTCGACCAGATCGATATGACGGACGTTGGCGCACCGATATATGTTGTCGTCGGAAAACGCGGCAGATGCCCGAGAGGGACGCACGAGCAGAGGGCAAGCACGATTGACGGTGTTGAATTCCATGAGATTCATTTTGAGAGACCGTACCCGTTCAGCTTTACAAAGGATATCCGAGAAACGATGGTGATCGGACAGAGCCCTGAGCAGCCGGTAAAAAATATTACGTTTTCTCAGTGCGAGTTCAATCTGCCAGGCGGGAGAACAGAACGGCCGGATCGTCCGCAGCCGATCGGAACAGCGTATCCTGAATATGACTGCCACGGCCTTTCAGCAGGAAGCGCATATACATTCTGCTTCGCTGAACATGTAAAGCTTCTGGACTGCAAGGTGCAGCTTGATCAGGAGGACTGCCGCCCGGTTGCTGCATATGTGGATTGCGGCGGAAAAGGGGAGGAACCAGACGCATGAAGCCGTTCATGGACAACGATTTTTGCCTAAAGACAGCAACAGCGCGCCATTTGTACCATACATATGCAGAACGGATGCCGATTTTGGACTATCACTGCCATTTGTCCGCGCAGGAGATCTGCGAGGATCGGGAGCCACGAAATCTGTCCGAACTATGGTTGCAGTATGACCATTACAAATGGCGGCAGATGCGCGCCAATGGAATTGCGGAGACGTTCATTACGGGAACGGCACCTGACAAAGAGAAATTTCTGGCTTTGCGCAGACGATGCCGTATATGATCGGGAATCCGCTGTATCACTGGTCGCATTTGGAGCTGCAGAGATATTTTCATATTACAACTCCGCTTACACCGGAGACGGCGGAGGAAATCTGGGTGCAGACGCAGGAAATGATCGACAGGGGCGGCTACAGTCCGAGGGCGCTGATCCAAAAGTCCAATGTTTACGCGATCGTAACGACAGAAAGGCCGGCAGATGATCTCACATATCATGCGCGATTGAGTGCGGATGCGGGCTTTGCGCCAAAAATCGTTCCAGCCTTCCGCCCCGATTCTGTTCTGGCTATAGCAAAGCCTGCATGGCGTGGGGAGATTCAGCGTCTTTCCATGAGGAGCGGGATTCAAATTGACAGTATCGATATGTTGTATGCTGCGCTGAAAAATCGTATGAATGCGTTTTCGGACGCGGGCTGTGTTTTGAGCGACCATGCGTTTGAGCGGATGCCTGGCCTGCCGGTCGGAAGAGAAGAATTTGAACAAATTTTTCAAAGTGCACTGAACGGTGGGCACATTGATTCCATGGCAGAGGAACGCTTCCAAACCACGCTTCTGACATGGCTGGCAGAACAGTATGATATGCGCGGCTGGGGGATGGAACTACATCTCGGGGCATTGCGGAGCGCAAACTCTGCTGCGGTCAAACGGGTAGGGCCGGACAGCGGCTTCGATTCCGTCAGCGACCATCCGGTCGCCGCTCCGCTCCGTGCCTTTATGGACAAGCTGGCCTCAAAAAGACGTACTGCCCAAAATGATCCTGTTCAGTCTCAACGACCGGGATGATTTGGCACTGGTCAATTTGGCTGGAAGCTTTCAGGATGACACGATCCCGTCCAAAATACAGCTCGGGCCTGCATGGTGGATGCAGGATCACAGAGACGGCATGGAAAAGCACATGAAGTTGCTGGCAAACGAGGGGCCTATTGGGACGATTTATCGGAATGCTGACGGGCAGCAGAAGCTTTTTGAGCTATACGCGGCATGAGTATTTCCGAAGAATCTTCTGCAATCTGATCGGGCAATGGGTCGAGGACGGCGATTATCCGAACGATGGGTACGCATTGAAGCCGCTCGTGGAGGGCGTGTGCTTCGAAAACGCAAAAAGATATTTGAAACTTTAACAGCTCAGGACGTTCGTTTGACAGGCTTCTGGATTCATGCTATTTTGAAAACCAAGAGGTGAATGATGATGAATGAAAAGGACCCCCTTCGTAGTTTCAAAATGCATGAAAGAAAGCAGAACACATTCCTGCTGAATGTACCGCTGCGCTCGAAAATCGTCTTTTGCTTGCGTTTTGCCTGCTACTGATGTTTGTGATCTCAACATATAGCCTTCATGCGCTCGGAAGGACTACGATTATTTATTGTACCAGTCCTATCAATCGCTCATGGAGAACTGCATTGAGGATTTCTCAGATGAACTGGAGAAAACAGAGAATTATCTAACGACAGTATCTCTGGATGAGACGCTGCAAAGTGTGTTGGCGCAATTTAAAGACACAGGTGTGCAGTCCTCATCCGGAACCTATGCTGTCAAGCAGCGGATGCAGCAGTTTTTAAGCAGCGATATGAATGAAAGCCTGTCGGATTTTTTGTGTTTATACAGATTCTGCCGGGATTTTCAACAGCAGCGCATATAACCCTTATTCACACAAGGAAGCCCTGACCATGACGCCGGAGCAGATACAGACGCTTTTTGCGCAGGCCTCCGGAGGGAAGAATTACTGGATCACAGAATATGCGGATGCTTATGGACTGTTAGTCGTAAAAGAGATCCGCCGGGCCGCATCGATCAAGCTGGACTCGCTCGGTATGCTGGTCGGATATGTGGATCTGAAACAGACAGTGTGGGATCAGATCATGCAGGCACAGAGGCAGATCTGCTATTTTTCTATTGCAGATGGGAATCAAAAACTGGCGACCTGCAGCATGCTTGGGGACGATGCGGAACTTGAGGCAATGTTTCCAAAAGGGGAAGACTATTCGATCCTGAGTGTAAAACACACACCGTATTTCACGATTCGCGGGCAGATCGAGCCGTATGGCTGGACGTATACTTGCGCCATATCGTATGAAAGCATCAGCAGTACGCTTCAGAGCCGATTGACGAGCATCGTCTTTACGCTGCTTTTGTGTACCATCATTATGTTCCTGTGCTCGCGTTTCTTTGTTGATCAGTTTCTGAGCGGCTTTAAAAAGCTGATGTGGATGATCGACAAGCTGCGCGTGGGCGAATTTTCAGAGGTCGCGCTCAGCAAACAGGATATGGAAAGAAAGGACGAGATCGGAATCACGATCCGGCAGTTCAGCGTGATGGCAAACGAGATCAAGGCGCTGATACAGGATAATTATGAGCGAAAGCTCCTGGAGCAGAACGCAAAGCTGCAGGCGCTGGAGATGCAGATCAATCCGCATTTTCTGTATAACACGCTGGAGGCTGTCTACTGCTGCTCAAAAATGAAGCGGATGGAGGATGCCTGCAAGATCGTAAATGCCCTTGGGAATATTCTGCGTCAGATTATGAGCACGCACAACAACGAGACGACACTGGGACAGGAGATCGATCTTGTCGAGGACTATATTGCCATTCAAAGAATCAGATTTGAGGATGTGCTGAACTTTTCCATGCAGGTCGACCACGGATGCGAAGCTGCACGGATCCCGAAGCTGACTGTGATGCCGCTCGTAGAAAATGCGGTAGTCCACGGAACGGAGAACTGTCTGGATTCATGTGATATTGTGCTTTCGGTAGAATCGGACGGACAGTACATCCGGATCCGTGTATCCAACACGGGGACAGCTTTCTGCGATGATCTGCTTGAAAAGCTTCGCACGAAGGCGATCCGGCCCAGGCATAATGGAATCGGTCTTATGAATATTGACAGCCGTCTGAAGCTGTATTTCAAGGATCAATACCGGATACGTTTTTTTATAATGATGGGAAATATGCTGTGGCGGAAATGGTCATTCCCTATGAGCCTGTGAAAGAGGGAGGCGGAGACAAATGCTGAAGCTTGTGATCGCAGACGATGAGAAGCTGATCCGCGAGAGCATCAGCCATTTGATCGACTGGAGCGCGCTGAATATTGAAATACTCGCGGTCTGCAAAATGGGCTGGAAGCGTTCAAGGTCATATCGGAAGGCGAGCCCGATCTTGTCTTGACGGACATCAAAATGCCCGGAATGACCGGCATAGAGCTTGCTTCGCATTTTTCCAAGTGCGCGGGACATCCGATAGAATTCTTGTTTTTAACGGGCTATGAGGAGTTTGACTTTGCGCTGGCCGCGATCGAAAATGGCGTGCATCATTATCTTGTGAAGCCGATCGATGAAAACCGCCTGATCGATGCGATGAAGCAGGCCTGCAAAAGCGTTGAGCAGAAGCAGCGCGAGCTGCGGAACGCTCATGTAAAAGGAGACTGCGGCGGAACGGATATACAGCGAGTGTATCCGGCAGGTTCTCCATTATGTTGAATTAAACTATCAGGATCCGGATATTTCATTGAAACAGATCGCTGAAAACGTGCTGTATATGAACGTAGATTATCTCGGGCGCCAATTCAAACAGGAATACGGCGTGCGCTTTACGCAGTACCTGACGGAACTGCGGATCTCGAAGGCGATGTTTCTGCTTCAGCATACAAATCATAACGTCAATGAAATTGCGGAAGAAGTGGGCTATTCCAACAATCCGAAATATTTCAGCAGCGTATTTCGAAAGGAAGCCGGAATGTCGCCGCATGAGTTTCGTTATAAGCGAAGAAAAAAACCAGATGAAGACTGAGCCTCAGGGTCTGAAGCGAAACGGTGCAAGAAAAAGAAAGGGTATCAGCTATGAAATTAGGTATCGGACTTTATCGTCATATGCTTACACCAGATTATTTCCAGTTTGCAAGACAGTGCGGGTGCACGCACCTGATCATTCACCTCGCAAATTACTACTCAAAAGAAAGAGGAATCGTTACAGCAACAGATGAAAATCGAACTACGGTGCTTCTGCGAAGGACGATCCGATATGGGATCTGGAAAATTTACTGGCAATAAAAAAACAGGCAAGTGAATACGGGCTTGAAATATACGGAATAGAGAATTTTAGCCCGGCAGACTGGTATGATGTTTTACTTGCGGGGCCAGAGCGCGATCAGCAAATTGAGCGCTGCAAGAGAATGATCCGGAATGTGGGCAAAGCCGGTATTCGGGCATTTGGATATAATTTCAGTATAGCAGGCGTTTGGGGACATCAGAAAAAGAAGGCGGCGAGGGGCGGGGCTATCAGCACCTGTTTTGATGCGTCTCTGCTAGATATTAATGCACCGATCCCCAATGGCGAAGTATGGAACATGACGTATGCTGCGTCAGACGGAGGCTTTGTCGCACCTGTCTCACAGGAAGAGTTGTGGGAGCGTCTATTTTATTTTCTGGAGCGGATTCTGCCCGCCGCTGAAGAAAGCGGCGTGGAGATGGCACTGCATCCAGATGATCCTCCGATGCCGGAGCTCCGTCGGGCAGCAAGGCTTGTCTATAAACCGGAGCTCTATCAGAAATTGATTGACTGGAATAAAAGCAGCTCGAACAAGCTGGAATTATGTCTGGGAAGTCTTCAAGAAATGCAGTCCGAGCGTCCGATTTATGAATATCTGGATACATATCTTGCACAGAATCGGGTGAGTTATATCCACTTTCGGAACGTAAAGGGAAAGGTTCCCTGCTATGATGAGGTATTCGTGGACGAGGGCGATATTGATATGCTGCGCGTGATCCGCCAATTAAAAGCGCACCGGTTTGAGGGCGTTCTGATCCCGGATCACACACCGCTTATGAATTGCGCTTCATCGTGGCACGCGGGAATGGCCTATGCGCTCGGATATATGCGGGCGGCAATACAGGCGGTAAACGAAGAAGACTGAAAATATGGAGGAAGAGAAAATGAATCAGAATTTTGAGCGGGCATTTCAGCTTTCTGGACAGGTTGCCCTGATTACAGGCGGAGGAAGCGGGCTTGGTTATGCAACCGCAAAGTGCATGGCGGCGGCCGGAGCCGTGGTCGTGATCATGGGAAGAAGGGAGGAGGTGCTTCAGAAAGCTTGTGCAGAGTTGGGCGACACTGTACATTATATCGTACATGATATTACAGATGTGAGTGCGGCCCAGACGGTGATCGATAGGATCGTCCGCGATTATGGTTCTATCGATATTATAGTCAACAACGCGGGACGACACTGCAAGAAGCCAGTCGAGGAGATCTGCATTCAGGATTTTAAGAACCTTATGGATGTGCATCTTTATGGCGGATTTGCACTGACACAGGCGGCGATCCCCTACATGAAAAAAAAGAAGAAGCATGGGAGCATTATTTTTATTTCTTCGGAATCTGCGCTGGTTGCGCTGACGAATGTTTGTGTATATGGTTCCGCAAAAGGCGCACTTCTGGGACTCACAAAATGTCTTGCAGGCGATATTTCAAAGGATGGAATCCGCGTCAACGCGATTGTGCCGGGCTTCATCGATACGCCGATGTTCCATCAGGCTGTCGATCAGGACTTGCCCAGACAGCAAAAAATTCTGGGACATACGCCGCAGTGCTGCTATGGGAAACCTGAAGATATTGGTTGGGCGGCGACATATCTGTCGTCTGAGGCGGCAGGCTTTGTGAATGGCAGTACACTCGTCGTCGACGGTGGTTTTTCGATCGGTTTTTGAAGGGACAAAGAGGGAGGAACGCATGGTAATGTGGAAAAATGAAGACGAAATGTTCGCGCTGATGCGCGAGAAGCTGTATACACCTGTTATTGGCGATATTCTGGATCAGAATGGCTTTGTACATCAGTTTTTGCCGCCTGATATTCGTCCGCTCAGTGGAAATATGAAAATCGCTGGAAAGGCGATGACTGTTCTTATGATTGATGTATATGGCGAACAAAACAAACCGTTTGGATATTTGACTGAGGCACTGGATCAACTGGAAAAGAATGAGATCTACTTGGCGACAGGCGGCACAAAACGCTGTGCGTACTGGGGCGAACTGCTGACGGCGACAGCAAAGAAGAGAGGCGCCGCAGGCGCTGTCCTGAATGGATGGCACAGAGATACGCCGCAGGTTCTTGAGCAGAACTGGCCGGTGTTCAGCTGCGGATGCTATGCGCAGGACTCGAGCGTCAGAACCCAGGTGGTACAATATCGCTGCCAGATTGAAATTGGACAGGTGACGGTGCAGGACGGCGATATCGTTTTTGGCGATATTGATGGCGTGGTGATCATTCGAAGGAAATAGCCGAGGAGGTTATAACAAAGGCACTTGAAAAAGGCTGCCGGAGAAAAACAGGTTCGAAAAGCGATCGAAAACGGTATGTCGGCGACGGAAGCTTTTTCAACGTTTGGGATCCTTTGAGTTTTAATGAAAAACGATTTAATATACGAGGGGCTTTGTATGAACAACCAAGAGGAAATGGTTAGAGAAGCTAATAAGTATTACCCAAACCACTGTGAAATTGACAGGTGGGCGGCGGAACTGTTAAGACGGGCTGAAACGATTGATGTTTTCGGAGAACCTATGAACTATTGTCCGTCGAGCATACAATTTGGAAATTTCCCAAATGCATTAGAGAATAGATATATTAAGTTTAATACTACTGGTGTTCAAAGAAATTTTTGGGGATATTGGCAACCGGCAATCTGTAACCCAGCGCCGCTGCTAATTAATCTTCAGGGTATGGATCATCAATTAGTATGTACCCCAATTAGCTGATCAAGGGTTCCATATCTTACATATTTCTCCCATGGGATATGTTGAACCAACAGCGGTTCACACAGAGTTAAAATTAGCGGATGGAAATTGGCCCGTTCTCGACTACACAGCGCGAGGAGCATCAGGCGGATATACAGAATGGCTAACAGAATGCCTTTTGGCAATACGTTGGGCTATGAAGCAACCCGGGGTGTTGCCACGGGTGTCAATATTTGGGACAAGTCAAGGTGGGGGTGGCGCAATTTTGCTGGCATCAATTCTAGGAGATGAAGTTCGGTGCGTATGTGCAGATCTTCCATTTTTGACGGATTTCAAAGAAAATTTATTTAGCGGCTCTGCTTATGGCGTTTTAAAAACAGCATATGCAGAGGCGAATCATCAACTGTTTTGGAATCGGCTAGGATATGTTGACACACTTTCACATGTACACAGGATACATATTCCCGTCATGCTATCGGCGGGGGAAAAGATGAAATTTGCCCGGCAAAATCGGTTGAGAAACTTTTTGCAAACCTAAATTGTACGAAGCAATATACTTTTTGGAAAATGCAGCACACACTTTAACTCGCGAGAGTGTAATACTCTTTGCCGGGTGGCTACGTCTATATGCGTGACTATAATGTTTTTCATAAAATCTATAAATGGGAAAGGACGTGCTGCTATTGCTGGTAGTTTTGCACTTAATGAAGAAATCTGGTGTTATTCCGGTCGTCGTATTAGATGATACAGCGAAAGCTTTGACAACTGCAAATGCGCTGTTGGCTGGTGGTGTGAGCGTGATGGAAATCACGTTCCGCACCGCAGCAGCGGCGGACTCCATCAAGGCAGTCAGTGAAAACTGCCCGGAGATGCTGGTCGGCGCGGGCACGGTCGTGACGCTCGACCAGTGCAAGCAGGCGCTGGAATGCGGTGCAAAATTCATTGTCTCTCCGGGCTTTGACCCGGAGGTGGTCAGCTGGTGCGTGGAGCGGAACATTCCCATTACCCCCGGCTGCGTGACTCCAACGGAGATCATGGCGGCTATGAAACTCGGCCTGAACGTGGTGAAGTTCTTCCCGGCAGGCGTTTACGGCGGCCTGAAAGCGATGAAGGCGCTCTCTGCTCCGTTCGGCGGAATTAAATTCATCCCGACCGGCGGCGTGGACGCGAAGAACCTGAAAGAATATCTGGAAGCGCCGTTTGTCCACGCCGTCGGCGGCAGCTGGCCGTGCCCGAAAAAAAGATGGCCGCAGGCAATTTTGACGCGGTGACGGCGCTGTGCCGCGAGGCAAGCGAGATCGTCAGGGAGGTGCGCGGATGAAGGTTTTAACGTTTGGTGAGATCATGCTCCGCCTGAAAGCGCCGGGGCATGAACGCTTTTTCCAGTCTCCGATGCTGGAAGCGACGTTTGGCGGCGGCGAGGCAAACGTAGCCGTCAGCCTTGCAAACTACGGCATGGACGCGGAATTCCTGACCGTCCTGCCGCAGAACGATATTGCCAATGCTTGCATCCGCGAACTGCGCTACTTCGGCGTAGACACGAAAAAAATCGTCCGCGGCGACGGACGAATGGGGATTTACTATCTCGAAGCGGGCGCGAATCAGCTCCCCAGCAAGGTCGTCTACGACCGCGCGTATTCCTCGATTGCGCTGGCAAAACCCGGTGATATCGACTGGAACAGGGCATTTGACGGCGTAGGATGGTTCCACATCACGGGCATTACGCCTGAAATCAGCGAATCCGCGATGGAACTGAGTCTGGAATCTGTCAAGGAAGCAAAGAAGCGGAACATCACCGTCTCCTGCGACTTGAATTACCGCAAAAACCTCTGGAAATACGGCAAAAAAGCCAGCGAGGTCATGCGCGAACTTGCAAAAGTACGTCGATGTTGCGATTGCCAACGAGGAAGACGTGCAGAAATCGCTTGAAATCACGGTCGACGTGAATGTGGAATCCGGCGAACTCGACCGCGAAAAATACCGCGCGCTCGGTGATAAGGTGCTGGAAGCGTATCCGAATATGCAGTGCATCGCCATCACGCTCCGCGAGAGCCACAGCGCCGACTGGAATGGCTGGGCGGCGTGCCTGAACGACGGCAAGGACTTTTACGTTTCCAAGAGGTACGAAATTCGGGACATCATCGACCGCGTCGGCGGCGATGGCGGACTTTATTAAACGCCAGCTCCGCGCACGGAACATCCGCTTTGAGGGCTGAATATCGAACAGGGCGGGCCGTGGGGCTATCGGCACCAATTTAATGTTGCGGACTCCGGCTTCGGCATGCGCGCACCGCGTCTCTGGAATGACCGTACTGGTGAAGTTGGTCGGACACTTTCTATCGAAGATTTTGACGTGGAGCGCATCTTCGGTCAGGAGGGCGTCGGAATCCTGCACCTGTCCGGCCTCATCGCGGCTATGAGCCATGAGACAACGGAGTGCTGCCTTGCGCTGGCAAAGGCCGCGAAGCAGTACGGTACGCTCGTCTCCTTCGACCTTAACTACCGCGCCACGTTCTGGAAAGGCCGTGAGGAGGAACTCCCCAAGGCGTTCAGTGAGATTGCGTCGCTGGCCGACGTGCTCATCGGCAACGAGGAGGATTTCCAGCTTTGCCTCGGCTTTAAGGGCCCCGAAGCGGGCGGAAAAGATCTGTCCTCCAAGATTGAATCGTTCAAGGGCATGATCTCGCAGGTGCAGGAACAGTATCCGAACGCGAAGATGTTTGCCACAACGCTTCGTCAGGTCATTTCGGCCAACGAGCACCTTTGGGGCGCGATCCTGCTGGCGGACGGCAAGTGGTACGTTGAAGAACCCCGTGAGATCCAGGTGCTTGATCGCATCGGCGGCGGCGACGGCTTCTCCGGTGGGCTTCTGTACGGCGTGCTGAATAGCTGGGAAGCGGAAAAGTGCCTGCAATTCGGCTGGGCAAGCGGCGTGCTGGCGGCTTCTAGTCTCAATGACTACGCCGAGCCTGCGGATGAAAAGCAGGTCTGGGATATTTACAAGGGAAACGCGAGGGTGCAGAGATGAAAAAAGCAGATATTGGTTTGATTGGCCTTGCCGTCATGGGCGAGAATCTGGTCATGAACATGGAGTCGAAGGGGTTTACTGTGGCCGTTTTCAACCGCACGACAGAAAAAGTAGACAAATTCGTAAACGGCAGAGCGGCGGGCAAGAACATCATCGGCTGCCACAGCCTTGAAGAACTGGTGGACAATCTGGAAAAGCCCCGCAAAGTCTTTATGATGGTCAAAGCGGGACAGGCCGTGGACGACATGATTGAAAAACTCCTGCCGCTCCTCGACGACGGCGATATTTTAATTGACGGCGGCAACTCCCACTTTCCGGACACCATCCGCAGAACCGCTTACGTCGAATCCAAGGGCAAGCTCTACATTGGCACCGGCGTGTCCGGCGGCGAAGAAGGCGCACTGAAAGGCCCCAGCATGATGCCCGGCGGCAGCCCCGCCGCGTGGCCGTATGTGAAGCCGATTTTCCAGGCCATCTGCGCCAAGGTCGAGGACGGCTCTCCGTGCTGCGACTGGGTCGGCGAGAACGGCGCGGGGCACTTTGTCAAAATGGTGCACAACGGCATCGAATACGGCGACATGCAGCTCATCTGCGAAGCGTACCAGCTCATGCGTGACCTTCTTGGAATGTCCGACGATGAAATGCACGAGGTCTTTGCCGCATGGAACAAGACAGAGCTCGACAGCTACTTAATTGAGATCACCCGCGATATTCTTGCCTACAAGGATACGGACGGCGAACCCATCGTGGAAAAAATTCTCGACACCGCTGGTCAAAAGGGTACGGGCAAGTGGACGGGGATCGCGGCGCTGGATGAGGGCGTTCCACTGACTCTCATCGGCGAAGCGGTCTTTGCACGCTGTCTGTCTGCGATGAAAGCGGAGCGTGTCGAGGCGGCAAAGGAATACGCCCGCACGATCCCGGCCTTCACCGGCAACAAAGCCGAAATGGTCGAAGCCATCCGGCAGGCGCTCTACGCATCCAAGATCATTTCTTACGCACAGGGCTACACGCTCATGCGCACAGCAGCAAAGACCTACGGCTGGAATCTCAACTATGGCGGCATCGCGCTCATGTGGCGCGGCGGCTGCATCATCCGGTCTGTCTTCCTTGGCAAGATCAAGGAAGCGTATGACAAGGATCCGGAGCTTAGTAACCTCCTGCTCGACCCGTATTTCAAGGAAACCATGCAGAAGCTCATCCCCGCGTGGCGCAAGGTCGCAGCGGCGGCTGTTTCCTACGGCGTTCCCGCGCCTGCAATGACGGCGGGCTCAGCTACTTCGACGGCTACACCACCGACCGCCTGCCCGCGAATCTTCTACAGGCGCAGCGCGATTACTTTGGAGCACATACCTATGAGCGTCTGGACGCGCCGCGCGGCGAATTCTTCCATACCAACTGGACCGGCCACGGCGGTAATACTGCCGCGAGTACCTACAATGCTTAAGGAGGCAGCAATTATGAATCTTCCCCTGAACACAAATCTTACCGGCAAGGTCGCAGTTGTGACCGGCGCAGGCGGCGTGCTGTGCGGCATGTTCGCAAAGTCTCTGGCGCAGGCAGGCGCAAAGGTTGCTGTGCTCGACCTCAACGAAGAGGCCGCGCAGAAGGTTGCCGATGAAATCATTGCAAACGGAGGCGTTGCAAAGGCTTACAAGTGCAACGTTCTCGACAAGGATTCGATGGAGGCCTGCCATCAGGCGGTGCTGGCAGATCTCGGCGCGTGCGACATTTTGCTCAACGGCGCGGGCGGCAACAACCCCAGGGCGACGACCGACAAGGAATACTATGAAGCGGGCGATCTGGACACGGAAACCAAATCGTTCTTTGATCTCGAGCAGAAGGGCGTGGAGTTTGTCTTCAACCTCAACTTTCTCGGAACGCTTCTTCCGACGCAGGCCTTTGCAAAGGACATGCTCGGGCGCGAGGGCTGCAACATTCTGAACATCTCGTCCATGAACGCCTACACGCCGCTGACCAAAATCCCGGCGTATTCGGGCGCAAAGGCGGCCATCTCCAACTTTACGCAGTGGCTCGCTGTACATTTTTCCAAAATCGGCATCCGCGTCAACGCTATCGCGCCGGGCTTTTTCTCGACGAAGCAGAACGCGGCGCTCCTCTGGAACGCGGACGGCACGCCCACGGCGCGCACCGGCAAGATTCTCGCCGCAACCCCGATGGGGCGTTTCGGCGAAGCAGAGGAGCTGGTCGGCGCAGTTTTGTTCCTGCTGAATAACGACGCCGCTTCCTTCATCACCGGCGTGGTTCTCCCCATTGACGGCGGCTTCTCTGCGTATTCCGGCGTCTGATGCATACCAGCGCCCCGCCACTCCCTTTCCGGCGGGGCGCAAATCTATCATTTGGAGGATTGTATGGAACTGTTTTTACACGAAACGGATCAAAATGGTCTGACCTTGCAGGAAATTGAAGCGGCGCTCGTAACATCGCTGGAGGGACGGGATCTACATAGGGTTCTGATCATCCCGCCGGACTTCACACGCTTTCATTCGCAGGCCGGTCTGATTACAAGAATTTATTACCGTGAGCTGACGGCGCGCGGTGTACAGGTCGATATTATGCCAGCCCTCGGCACGCATGAGCCGGTATCTCGGGCGCAGTGGGAGGTCATGTTCGAGGGCGTTCCATACGAAAACATGCTCGTCCATGACTGGCGGCACGACGTGGTCAAAATCGGCGAGGTTCCCGCTTCGTATCTGGAGGAAATTACGGAAGGACTCTGGCATGACCCCGTCAGCGTGGAGATCAACCGCCGCGTGATGGACGGGAGCTATGATCTCATCATCTCACCCGGGCAGGTTGTGCCGCACGAGGTCATCGGCATGGCGAACCACTCGAAGAACCTCTTTGTAGGCGTCGGCGGCAGCGACATGATCAACAAATCCCATATGGTCGGCGCGGTCTACGGCATGGAGCGCATGATGGGAAAAGACCATACGCCGGTACGCAAAATCTTCGACTACGGCATGGAGCATTTCCTGAACAAACGCCCGATTCTGTTCGTTCTGACCGTCTGCACTGCGCCGAAAGGCGAGAGCATCATGCATGGGCTGTTCATCGGCGAGGAAAGAAGCTGCCTGACGGAGGCGGTCAAGCTGGCGCAGGAAAAGAACATCGACTTCGTCGAGCACGGCATCCAGAAGTGCGTCGTGTATCTCGACCCGAACGAATTCAAATCCACGTGGCTCGGCAACAAGGCGGTCTACCGCACGCGCATGGCGATTGCCGACGGCGGGGAGCTGATCATTTTAGCCCCCGGCGTGACGAAATTCGGCGAGGACGCGCAGGTCGACAAGCTCATCCGCAAATACGGCTATAAGGGAAGGCTGCACACGCTGGAGGCGTTCAACAAGCCGGAAAACCAGGACTTGAGGGACAATATGGGTGCGGCGGCGCACCTGATCCACGGCTCCAGCGATGGACGGTTCACGATTACCTACGCTGTAAAAGAAATTTCGCAGCAGGAGATTGCAGACGCCGGCTTCCAACCGGCAAGCTACGACGAGTTGACGAAGAAATACGACCCCAAAATGCTCAAATATGGCTATAATACGGTGGACGGAGAGGACATCTACTTCATCCCGAACCCTGCCCTGGGGCTCTGGATCAACCGCGAGAAATTTGAGGGCTGACGATGAGAACATTTATGGACAAAGACTTTCTGCTGGAAAATGAAATGGCCAAAACGCTCTTTCGCAAGTACGCAGAGCACCAGTCGATTTACGACTATCACAACCATCTGCCGCCGCGCGAAATCGCAGAGCGCAGGAAATACGAAAATCTGACGCAGCTCTGGCTGGCGGAGGATCATTACAAATGGCGTGCGATGCGCGTCTGCGGTGTGGACGAGCGGTACATCACCGGCAGCGCGTCGGAATATGAGAAATTCCAGAAAGTGGGCGGAGGTTATGCCGCAGCTCGCCGGGTGCCCGCTGCATCACTGGACGCCTCTGGAATTGCAGCGCTATTTCGAAATCTACACGCCGCTGACGCCGCAGACCGCTCCCGCCATTTGGGAGGAAACGGCGGAAAAGCTGAAGGCCTACGACGCGGTTTCGCTCCTTGAAAAAATGAACGTCCGCGTCCTGTGCACGACGGACGACCCGGCGGACGCGCTGCAATGGCACCGGAAAATCGCGGCTGATCCGACGATTTCGTTTCAGGTTCTGCCATCGTTCCGGCCGGACAAGTATCTCGGTGGCAATCCGGACGCGGAGCGCGCGCTATGCGAAAAATTCGGCACAGACAATCTGCCGGAAGCGCTGGAAAAAGCCCTCGATTATTTTTGTGCAAACGGCTGTAAGGTTGCCGACCACGGATTTATCCGCTTTTCCTATCTCCCCGGCACGCAGCAGGCAAGGCTGATGCATCTTCTTGGCAGGGCATATCATGCGCGCGGTGTTGCCATGCAGCTGCATCTCGGAGCGATTCGCAACCAGAACCCGCGCATTTATGAAGCAATCGGCCCCGATGCAGGCGGAATCGCGTCCGGTAATGCTGAAAATGGTATTAGGGTAAGCGAGCAAATGGTATCGCAGAGACGATCTACGACTTTCTCCAAGGTTGCAAAAACCTCGTTTCGAAAGCCGCGCTTTCGTATCTCCTTCCAGATCTGCTCTATCGGATTCATCTCTGGTGTGTATGGAGGGATATGGAAAAGCACAATATTCTCAGGCACTTCCAGTGTTCCCGATTTGTGCCATGCAGCTCCATCACAGCACATCAGAATGGTATCCTGCGGAAATTGTTTGGATAATTCCCGCAGAAACAGATTCATACACGCAGTATTGCAATAGGGCATGACAAGAAAGCAGGATTCCCCAGTCAGCGGCTCGACCGCACCATAGGCATACCGGTATTCCCGAATATGGTGACATGGAACGCTGGGTCGGATGCCTTTTTCGCACCAGCAGTACTTGGGATGGTTGATGCGGCCGAAGCCTGCCTCATCCTGGAACATAAGGCGCACTTTTCCACAGCCCCTGTGGAGATTCTTCAGTTCGCCGATGGTGGTTTTAATTTTTTTGAGGTCTCAATGACCTCCTCGCTTGCCTTTTTAGGGTGCCTACTGCGGGGCATGACCTTTCTCCAGCCATGTCGGTGCAGAACGTAGTAAATCTGACTGGTGCCAATAGAGTGGCCTACCGCCTGTTGGTATGCCGTCTCAATTTCGCTGATTTCCACAAGCTCACCTTTCTCGGCCCTGGCCTTAAAAGGGGCAAGTATCGCAGCTTCTTCCTCAAAGCTCATATTACGGTGATTACCGCCATAATGATTCCCGGAGATTGCTTCCAGTCCATGATCCCGATATTTCGCCACCAGTTGGCTCACATAGGCTGCATGGAAGCCCGTTGCCTGCGAAACCTCACTGAGTTCCATACCCTCTGCTCGCAGTTCAAGTGCTTTCAATCTTGCATCCACACGTTTGTCCTTTGTCTCTCTGCGTGCTGCCTTTATTGCGGCCATTTCCTCATTGCTGAATTTATAGTTCGATGCCATTATTCATCACCCAGATACAGTATAGCATTTCTGGTAAGACGGTTAAAGTGTTTTACTGTCAGCTCAAAAGGCAAATGTTCCGTCAGCGGCGAGTTGTTTCTGAATCCGGACAACATCGTGTGTTACATGTTGCTTTTTGAATCCATTGAGCGCAGAAAACCGGACAGCGTCGCTGTCCGGCAATATAAGGTTTTCAAATTAGCCGCGGGCAGAACCGCAAAATCATCTCCGCCGTCCAGACGCCGATGCCCTTCAGACTGCTCAATGCCCGGATAGCAGCTTCATCACTCATATGCGCCACGGCGTCCAGATCGAATGCACCCGTATGGACCCGTTCGGCAAAGTCCGTGATATACGCCGCCTTGCGGAACGTCATGCCAAGCGCCTGCAGGCTCGGAACGCCTGCGGCCAGAATGGCTTCAGCATTGACCGTGCCCAGCGCGTCCTGCATTCGCTGCCAGATCGTCGCCTGCGCCTTCGTTGAGATCTGCTGGCCGATGATGTGGTGCACGACGGACGAAAACAGGTCCGGGTCCACCGTGCGGTCGATATGCCCGATGCGGTCGATCACCTCACAGAGCCGCTTGTCCTTTTTGCGCAGATAGGAAAGCGCCTGTTCTCCGTATGCGAAATACATCCTGTTACCTCCCTGCGTTTTGCAATTTTATTATACAACAGCGAAGTGTGCAATGCCATCAGAAAATATGGCGAGGCAGCATTTGATGCGCGGAAGAAACTGGTTTGCATTTTCTGCTTATTTCTGTTATGCTTTATGTACCGCGCTGTGTACGCGGTATTTTTTACGTGAAGGGAAGGATGCGCTGTGGGCGGAAGTACGCTGGATATGACAAAGGGAAGCGCGTGGAAGCTGATCGTACAGTTTGCCGTGCCGGTGTTCCTCAGCCAGGTCTTTCAGCAGCTTTACAATACGGCGGACGCGCTGATCGTCGGCCGGTTTCTGGGAGATGAGGCGCTGGCGGCCGTCAGTGCGTCCGGGCCTCTGATCTTCCTGCTCATCAGCTTTTTTACCGGCCTGTCCATGGGTGCAGGCGTGACCATCTCCCGCTATTTTGGCGCGGGTGACTATGACCGCGTATCCAAGGCCATCCACACGGACGTGATGCTGGGCCTGATCAGCGGCGTGATTCTGACGGTGGTGGGCGTGTGGCTGACGCCGACGTTCCTGCGCTGGATGGGCACCGCGCCGGAGGTCCTGCCGGACGCAATCGCGTATTTCCGGTATTACTTCATCGGCGTTCTGGCCGTCGTCATGTACAACATGTGCAAGAGCATCATGAACGCGCTCGGCGACAGCAAGCGGCCGCTCTATTATCTGATCATTTCGTCCCTTACCAATATCGTGCTCGATCTGCTGTTTATCGGCGCGTTCCATTGGGGCGTGTGGGCGGCGGCCGTCGCCACGACGATCTCGCAGGCCGTCAGCATGATCCTGTGCATGATCCATCTGATGAAGAAGGGTACGATCTATCAGGTCGAGCTGAAAAAGCTGCGCATCGACCGCGAAATGCTCGGCCAGATCATCCGCTACGGCCTGCCGTCCGGTGTGCAGAACTCCGTCATCGGATTTGCAAACGTCATCGTCCAGTCGAACATCAACTCCTTCGGCAAGGTCGCCATGGCGGCCTACGGCGCGTACGTCCAAGCTGGAGGGCTTCGCGTTCCTGCCTGTCACCAGCTTCACCATGGCGCTGACGACTTTTGTCGGCCAGAACCTCGGTGCCGGGCTTCACGACCGGGCGAAAAAGGGCTCGCGCTTCGGTATCATCGCGTCTGTTGTGATCGCGGAGATCATCGGCGTGACGATGTATCTGCTCGCGCCGCAGCTTGTCGCGCTGTTCAGCCCCACGCCGGAGGTCGTCGAACTCGGCACGCGCCAGATGCGCACGACGGCGCTGTTCTTCTGCCTGCTGGCATACTCCCACGCGATTGCGTCGATCTGCCGCGGCGCAGGCAAGGCCTTCGTGCCGATGGTTATCATGCTGCTGTTCTGGTGCGTCGTGCGGATCGCATATATCACCATCGTCATGGGCATCGTCCACGAAATTCAGTATATCTACATGGCCTATCCCATCACGTGGTCGCTCAGCTCCATCGTCTATTTCCTCTATTACCACTTCTCCGACTGGGTCCACGGCTTTGAGAAAAAGCCTGCGAAATCATAAAAAAACGCCATGCCCGGCAAATACCGGGCATGGCGTTTTTTATAGCAGGCCGATTTGCTCATAGCAATGCGCCGTCAGGTCGATCCGGTAGCCTCCGCCGGGGCGCGGCTGCCAGTCGTAGCCGGACTTTTCCTCCTCCGGGAACAGCGCCTGCATGATCGTGAGCACCGTTCCGCCGTGTACGACGGCGAGGAGATCCTCGTCCTGCGCGCGCATACGGGAAAGCGCGGATAAAATACGAGCCTCCGCCTGCGCAAAGGATTCGCCGCCCGGCGGGACGTTCCGGAACCAGTCGCCCGCCAGCCATGCCTCGTACTCCGCCAAGCCCTTCAGCTCGTCGTAGGACTTTCCCTCGAATATGCCGAAGCTGATCTCACGCAGCTCCGGCCAGATCTCGTGCGGCGCCTCGCCGTAGATCAGGCGCAGCGTCTGCTCCGTGCGGAGCATTCCGCTCGTCAGGATGCGTTCGCCGCTGTACGGGGGATACAGGCCGCCTGCGGCGGCCTCCTGAACAGCTGCTTGTCCGGCCTCGCACAGAGGAAGATCGAGCGCCCCATAATACCACCGGCGGACATTTCCCTCCGTCAGTCCGTGGCGGATGAGCGTGAGCCGCCTCATCCCTTCAGCTCCAGCGGGAGTCCACAGAAAATGCGCGTGACTGTATCCGCCTGCGCAGCCAGCGCCGCGTTCATGCGCCCGACGGCCTCGCGCCATTCGCGCTTCCGCGTCCATCGGCACAACGCCGCAGGAAATGTCCTCGCAGATCAATATTTTTCCGCTTGAGCAAGCCCGGCCAGCACGTCCGCAGGCTCTTTCCCGCCCGGACGCAGGCAAGCGCGAAGCGCTCCAGATGCCGGAGGCAGCGGGCGGTCAGATCGAGCGCTTCGCCCTCGCAGGTGAAAATTTCCGCGTCCCGCAGGCCGTATTTTGTTTGCGCGTATGCCGTTTTTCCCTGATACGCGCCGCCGATCAGCAGAACCATATCCGTTCCTCCTTAAAAGACTGCCAGAATGAGAAGGGCGGACGCTCGCCCAGCGTGATGGAAAAGCCTGCGATGTCGCCGGACATCCCGCCCAGATGCTTTCGTGCAGACGGCAGGCAAGAATGGTCACGAGCCCCGCCCACGCAACGGCCAGCGCGCAGCTGGGCCGCGAAAACAGGAACACGAACACCGCCAGCATGACGGCAAGGTACATGCCGAGCAGAATGTTCCGCTGCCGCTTCGTTCTTCCCGGCTGCGAATGTCCCGGCATATTGGCTGGTCTTCATGGGCGCGAACGATTCCACCGCAACGCCCGCCATGCAGCGTGTTACGACCGGAACGAGCAGCAGCGCCCGCCAGATATACGAGAAGTCACAGTCTGCCAGCGCTGCGAACGAGAACAGGAACAGCAAAATCGCACACACGACTGCAAACGCGCCGACGCGCGAATCCTTGAGAATTTTCTGCCGCGTGTGAAGATCACGCCGCGATAAGATCGCGTCACAGCAGTCGAGGAACCCGTCCAGGTGGAAAAAGCCCGTCACAAGAAACGGAAGCGCCGTCAAGATCGCGGCGGCCAAAATCCGGTAAACCGGAAGTGCGCAAACAGAGCGGCGCACAGCGCCCAGAGTCCGCCCACGATCAGCCCTACCGGCGGCAGGCACACGATCTGCCACGGGCGCAGCGCATCGTCCCAGACCTTATACGGGCACGGGATCGCCAGATACGTCCCCCACGCCATCATGAGTGCCGTCAGAGGCTTTTTGAGCTTGGCTTTCATCCGGAAAAGCCTCCTTTGTACCAATATGCCTGCGCACAGCAAAGCTCTGCGGCGTTTTCGCACGCGCGGCCAGCGCGCGGTCAAGCCGCGCCAGTCCCCGGCGGTAGCATTCCGTCCACGCGTCATACTGTCCGCCGTCAGCGTAAATAAAGTCGCTCACGAACACGCAGCAGCGCATCCGGCGGGAGAATTCCAGCAGCTCCGCTTCCAGACGCGCCGGGGCAGAGGCGTCCATCGTGCCGTCCGCGCGGAACATCTCATTTGACAGAAGCGCCGTCACGCTGTCGAGCAGCACTGCGCCGTCCGGCTCCATCCGTGAAAGCGAGGAGAGAATGTCCGTTCCGCATTCGACGGTCTGAAAGCCCATCCCCGCGCGGTTGTCCAGATGGCGCTGAATGCGCAGCCGGTCCTCATCGTCGTGCGGGATCATGGTCGCAAGATAATAGCGCGGACCGCTCTGCGCGCAGACGATCTCCTGTGCAAGCGAGGATTTCCCGTTTTTTGCGCCGCCGGAAAGAAAGTAGTTCATACCGTAAAGCTGTCCCTTTCACGTATTTCGGTCAGGTATCCGTCGTCGATGGCGGCCTCCGGGAAGGTTGCCATCGTGTTCATGACAGCGCAGGCCGCCTCGACCACGCGGAAGGCCAGCGGGCAGCCGCTGCCCTCGCCGAGGCGCATCCCGAGCTGCAAGCAGGGCCTCAGGCCGAGCAGCCGGGCTGCGATCTCGTACCCGCGCTCATAGGACACGTGCGAGCCGATGAAATAGCCCGTTGCGGCCTCAACACAGCCGGGCAGCGCAGAGCGCGGCGACGACGGAAATGAACCCGTCGACCACGACGGGCAGGCGCTCATGCGCCGCGCCCAGAAATACGCCCGTCATGGCGCACAGATCGAACCCGCCGACCTTGTGCAAAACGTCAACAGGATCGTTCCCGCCTGGCGTGTTTATGGCCAGCGCCTGTTCGATCACCTGTTTTTTCTTCAAAAATGCCGCGCCGGTCAATCCGCCGCCGCGGCCCGTAACGGCTTCAACGGGTTTGCCGCTCAGCGCGCACAAAACAGCGGAGGACGTGGTCGTGTTGCCGATGCCCATTTCACCCACGCCGAGAATTTGAATGCCGTCCCGTTTTGCCTGTGCGGCAAGCTCCATGCCGGTCAGAATGCCCTGTACGGCAGTCTGCCGCGTCATGGCCGGGCCTGCGGCGATGTTCGCTGTGCCTTTACCGAGACTGCGGTTCAGAATCTCCGGGCAGGTATAGGGAAGCGCGATGCCCATGTCGGCGACGACCAGCTCGTCGCCGAAGTGCTTCGCCAGACACGACGCGCCGGTCAGGCCGCGCGTCAGGTTGATGGCCTGCGCGCGCGTGACCGACTGCGGCGCGGACGAGACGCCCTCGCTGACCACGCCGTTGTCGGCGGCCAGCACATAGATGCGGGTGGGGCCGACTTCATTTTTGATATGCCCGGTGATGCCTGCCAGCTGGACAGAGAGGTCCTCCAGCAGACCGAGACTTCCGGGCGGCTTGCAAGCGCATCCTGCCGGGCTTTCGCCTTGCGCATAGGCGCTTCGTACAATGGGGTAATTTCGGAAAGCAGCGAGAAAAGCTGCCGTTCATTCTGTTCCATAGGGTTCACTCCAAAAGATGCTTTTCCACGAGCCAGTCAAGGCTCGGCCTGTCCTGCATCAGCTCCAGCGTACACGTCGCCTGCGGGGAAAGCGCTTCCAGCAGGGAAAGAAGCTCCGCAATATCCATCACGCCGTCAAAGAGCGCCGCGTGCAGGTCATGGTCGCCCTGATTGTTGTGCAGGTGCACGTGAGACAGATACGGCGCACAGGCGCGCAGCCAGTCCTCCGGGGGAAGCGCTGACGCGCACGTATTCGCGTGGCCGAGATCGAGGCAGATACGCAGGCGCGGGTCATGGACGGCCTCCATGATCGCCGTTAAAAGCTGCGGTTCCGGCTCCAGCACGTTTTCCAGGCACACGGTCATATCGTCCGGAACATCGCAGAGCAGCTCCTGCCACACGGCGGCGCTGCGCTCTACGAACCACTCCGGATAATAGACCAGCGGCAGAAAGCCTGCGTGCAGAACGATCTTCTGAATGCCCATTATATGCGCCTTTTTGATTGCCTGCCGGTATCGCTTCTTCGTCACATCCAGCACAATGGGTCGATGGCTGCCGGGGTCAGCTCGTTGAACGGCCCGTGCAGCACGAACCGGCTTGATGCAGACAGGCAGCGTTCCACCGGAAGCTCCCACGGCTCCGGCGGAGCGCCGTCGAGCCGGGCGGCGGTGCAGAATTGCGCAAGCTCGATCCCAAGGCCAAACTCCCGCGCAGCCTCGCAGCAGTCTTCACCGATGGACGAGACGTACAGCAGATCCCGCCTCACGAGAGCTTCCCCTCCTGCAGCATGCACCACACGCGAAGCGCGGCGGCCTGCGTCTTGGCGTCGGGAATTTCGCCGTTCAGGACCTTTTCGACCAGCTCCCGCAGCGGCAGGCGGAACACGTTCAGAAATTCATCCTCGTCCAGCTCCCGTTCGCCGAAGCTCAGCCCGCGTGCCAGGAACATCTGGATGACCTCGGTCGAATATGCGCAGGTGGGGTAAAACGGCCCGAGCGGGATGAGTTCGCTTGCAACCGCGCCCGTTTCCTCCCGCAGCTCCCGCAGCGCGGCCTCCTGCGGGTCCTCGCCGATGTAGTCGAGCTTCCCGGCGGGGATCTCCGTCAGGACTTCGCCCATGGCATAGCGGAACTGCCGCTCGAGCAGCACGTCGCCGTTTTCCAGCAGCGGCAGGATGCACACAGCGCCGTGGTGGACGGTGTATTCCCGTGTGGAGGTCTTGCCGTTCGGCAGGCGGACGGTGTCCTTGTAGATATGCAGCACATCGCCGTCGAAAATCGGCTGGGACGAGAGTTTTGTTTCCTGCAAATTTTCAAATTCTTCCATTGCGTTTCCGCTTCCTTTTCGGTTTTTTCTTATCTTACCGTTTTACGCCTGCAAAGTCAAATTCCGCCTTGTGTATTTTTCTTCGCTCTGCACATACTATGGCCAGAGAGATCGTTGGCAAATGCTTTTGAAATGCTTTGTCCGCCGGATGATCCATACGCAGGTGCGCGTTTCGGTCAGACGCCGCGCTTCGCCGGAGCGGCAGAAGGCAGGCAGAACGGGGGTTCCGCGTCCCGCTGATCCGGGCGGAGCCCGAAAAGCAGCCGCCCGGTTTCTTCGCAGTCTCCTGTTCCGGCCGCACCGATTGACCGGAAGGGCTGTTTTTTCCGGCAAGAGCCGGGGAAGCGTCGACGCTTCCCCGGCTCTGTTTGTCTGTCAGCGCTTCTGCGCCAGCGGTCTGGATTTCTGCTGCGCTTCGAGAAGCTCCACCAGAATGGTGTTCGAGAGCATGAAGCCCTTCGGCGTCAGGTGCCAGCGGCCGGAGGTAAACGCGGCGTATTCCCGCGCCTGCAGCCGGACAAGAATGTCCTCGATCGGCTCAAACGGCAGCAGGAACGAGCGGGTGTATTCGCTCTTTTCAATGCCGTCGACCGTCCGCAATCGGAGCATGAGGTATTCGCCCGCGCGTTCGCGCAGCGGGACAAGCTCAGATTCGGACAAAATCTGGCCCTTGTCCGTCACGCCCTTGATATAGCCTTCCAGATCAGGCTTGATGGTGAACCGCCGTCCGGCAAAGTCTGACGCCGCGCACGGGCCGAAGCCCAGATACTCGTCGCCGACCCAGTATTTCATGTT
>VOFG01004096.1_pt1 | contig 51035 bp, 63 predicted proteins | sample 5384171 | NCBI WGS metagenome assembly VOFG01 (sample SAMN12384726, study PRJNA508395) | human gut metagenome | isolation source: healthy gut F | host: Homo sapiens
TGCAGCAATCTGCGTTATATCGCGGTTCCGTATGCAATAACCAGCATCGGAGACAACGCATTTTCCAACTGTGGAAGGCTCCGGCTGCTCTACATGCCCACAAGCAGAGACGTTGATTTGGGCTCGAATATCTTCTCCGGGTGCGGCAAACTGACCGTCGAATGCGAGGAATATTCGTTTGTAACGGTATACTGCATCAAGCAGGGCATCAGCGTGCAGTTTATCAGCAGCAATCTGCACAACACGGAATCTCTGAGGCTCTCCCGCGAGGCAACTTATTATATGGCCAATACCGTCGGCGCGATGTCGAACGGATATATTACCATGAACCTGGCCTATGCGTATAAGAGCGGCGTGTCCGGGATCACAAAGCAAACACTGGAACTGTATCTCCCGGATAATGCCACGCTCATTGAGAAAACGCTCCGGCTGAACGGAAAGGTACTGAGCGGATACGATCTGGAGAACAATGTCCTGACAATCTCCCTGCAAGAAACCTCCGGCAGACTGTCCTTTAACCTCCAGCCGACCGGAGACAAGACGCTGACCTCCTACGCGATCATGGACTTCACGGAAAACGGAACTGCAAAGCGGGAGATCATCGGGATTATTAACGAAAACATCCCCATCCTCAGTATTTTTGCAAACGAAACGACAGATTCCGCGCAGTTCACCGTTACTGGTGTCGGTCCTGCCGATGCAAACATCGACATTTATATTGATTCCGCAAAGGCCGCGACTGCACACAGCACAAAGGGCGGAAGCTACAGCGCGTCCGTTACGCTGCCGTCCGCTTCTGACTACACCACCTATACTGTTTCGGCAAAGGCGCAAACGAAAGACGGTATTGCGGTCTCTGCGGCTGCGAGTATCCTGTATTGCAGCGGCTCTCCGGAACTCAAGGCGTTTACAATGAAGTATAGTGGAAATACTTACGACGTCTTGAAGCTTGGAACAGCGAAACCGGCTGTGACCTTTACCCCCGGAACCGCGTTCTCGTTCGATGCAAAGTTCAGCAATGCAGAAAAAATCGACAAGGTTTATGTCTGCAGCACCAGAAGCAACGTCACAAAGCGGATAGAAGCAAAATGGAACGAGGCTACACAGACCTATCAGGCCACGGGGCTGTTTGATCCATCCAATCCGAGTTACATTCCGGGAACAATCACCGTGCAGTACTCGCAGGCGAAAACACCGATCCAGTTCTCCGGCACGATCGATTATGGCGCTGCCCGATATGTAAACGGCGCCAGCACGCCCATCAAAAACGTACTGAATGGGAAGCTGCATGACTGCATTGAGGATCTGGTCAGCACGGATAAGCAGCTGAGCGGCATCATAAAGATGGTGGATGTAGATGCACAGCTTGACTTTAACATTCTCACGGATATCATTCCTTCCTACCTTGACCCGAGCAGCGCCGGACAATACGGCTATGAGGTAATGGAGGACGACTATGGAGCCAAGCTTTACCTCAAGGTCGCGGAATACGGAGAAGATAAGGTTCGCGGCGAAATCATTGATTTTACGAAGGACAAGCTTACAACGTTCCTGATCGATGGCAAGCATATCAGTGCGGCAGAGAATATCGATTCCTATTTCTCCTTTGTCGAGGTACTTGGCTATGCCGATAAGCTGATCACATGGGATAACAACAGAGTCTCGCTTGAAGACGCGCGGCAGGCGGTTCTTGCATCCTCTATGGGGGAAGCCGAAAAGGCTGCGGCGCTGAAACGGCTCGAAACTGCCTCCAAGGCAAACAATGGTGTTGTTGCGGCAATGGGGCTGAGCATCATTCTGACGGCTGCCGGCATTACCCTGCCCTTCCCGTGCGGGTTGATTCTGCCGCTGCTGTCCATGCAGAACAGTTCGTATGTCGAGAGTATTCTTGGAGAATTCGGTTTCCTGAGCGCCTCTGAATCTGCCGGAGCAGCTTTCAGCTTCAGATGGAAAATCGATCCGAGCGGCTATGTCTATGATGTCAGCGACAACAGCAGACTGCCTGGTGTTACAGCGACGGCGTACTGGATTGAGTATACCGATGCCGACAGCGACGACAGCTTCTGGGATCACGCCCGTCCAGCACTGAGTACGGGACGAAGTGGGATGCTTCGGACTGGGATGAGATCAACCCGCTGACCACGGATGCAAACGGCGCATATTCGTGGGACGTTCCGAAGGGCTGGTGGCGTGTCAAGTACGAGAAGGAAGGCTATGACACGGTCTGGAGCGACTGGATGCCTGTGCCGCCGGTTCAGGAGAATGTAAACATCGGCATGACGGCAAGTACGGTGATAGAGAAATACGCGCTGGATGCAGTTTCCTCCTCCGCCACCTCGACTACCGTAACACTGACCAATAACACCGCCTCCAGCGTCTCCGTGCAGTATATCCTCGCAGCATACACGGCAGACGGGCAGATGGTAGCAAGTTCGACTGTAGCGAGCGATCTGCAAAGCCAGAAGTCTATCAAGCTGACGGTGCAATATTCCGCAAAAGATCAGGTCAGCTGGGTTTCTGCATTTGTATTGCAGGCCGGAACATTACAGCCGCTGCGAGCAGTGTGGAAAAAGGCCCTATGAGTTCAGGAATCTGCTGCATTCTCCCTGCAAAAAGAAATAACGAGTAACCCAGCATCCGAAAGGGCTTGTTGTCTGCAAACCGCAGGCAGCAAGCCCTTTTACTCTGCTGTACTTTTTTATTTTGGTGCCACGGGAAACTTTAATGGCACACAAAAACAAATTTATACTAAAATCTAATTAAAACAATTAATTATCCAACTACGCCGTGTAATGCTCTTTATCGTATCAGAGGTCAAGGTGCAAATGGTATCGCAAAGCCGATCTACTACTTTGTTGTCGCAGCATTCGTGCTGCTGACTATCCGCGGCTTCTTCCACAAAAACCAGAAGTAGTACCACAAATTTTCCGCTTTTGCAGGCGGCCTAACATCAAACAGGGTTCGATTCTCAGGCCGACGGAGCAGCGGCATAATCGAGGCGCATTGCTGTGCTTTATGCTTTGATTTATTTTCCATCTTCATCCTTGACTTTTCCTCTGGTTGCTTTATAATGATATTATGTAAATTGGTTGTTGTGTGGATTTATCATCGTGAAGATCGGCTTTGAGCAGCCAAGGGATGCAGAAAAACTATGAAAAAGAACATACTCGTACTTTTTTGTCGTATGCTTATGTTTTCTGACAGCTTGTGCCCCACAGGAAGAAGTTCATGCAGAGCCTGCGAAAACGCCTCCGAAGGTGTCTTCAGAGGTGCAGCTTGACATTCGCAATTTGCCGGATGGGCAGTGTTACCGGCAGACGACATGGCCGCTGCCGGAAGGGACTGCGGAGGCCGAGGGGCAATGCGTCTGGGACGGCAGGATCTATTCCTATTCCAACGTTCCAGCGGCGCTTGGCGTAACGGATGCGGACGACAGTACTGCGGCACTCCCGCTGCCGGACGCGGAATATCTGTATGGCGTGTGCGAAGCCGGCGATGCGCTGGCGCTGCTTGCGGGGACTTATCCGGCGTTCTATTTTGATGCAGATGGAGAACCGGTCACTGTGGACGCGCCGGAAGGCCGCTATTCGGTCACGACCTATGATTCAGGCGGAGCGATTATCGGCACTGTGCCGCTGGCGGAGGTCTACTCGGAAGAGCCGCGCGGATTTGACGGCGGCAGAGGCGCATCATATTATCTGCTCTTTACCGAACGGGTCGTCAAAATCGGCGCGGATGGGCAGCAGCTTGCGGAGCAGACCGCGTTTGACAGACAGCTGCTGCAAATTCTGGCTGCTCCGGATGCAGTCTATGTGCGCGTCGAGGGCGATACACTTTATGAGACGGAGAAGGTCGTGCGGCTGAACGCTGAGACGCTACAGGCGGAAGCGGAGTTCCCCTGCGCGGCGCTGGACGTGCATGGTATGGGACTGGATGTTGATGGCAGGCTTCTGCTTGTGAATCAGGAGTATTTGTTACAACCGGATTTTGAAACTGGGACTGTCGCGGCGGTTCTGAGCTGGAAGGATAACGCCAACACAGCGGCGAACAACTATCAGACGGTTCTTGGCACTGGCGCGGGCTTCTTCGCGCTGAACAGCAGCATCGAAGCCGCGTGCTTTACGAACGGCTGCCGGACGGCGAAACGCTGGCGGAGCCGACGGAGATCACACTGTATCAGGCAGCATTCAGCGACCTGCCCTTGACAGTTTACGCGCGTGAATTCCAGAAGCTTTATCCACAATACCGGGTCACAGTGATTGAAGCGAAGTCCACCGAAGAAAAGAACTGGCACTGACCGAGCTTGGAACTGGCAAGGGCTATGATATCTATCTGCTGCGCGAAACACAGTGGCAGCAGCTGCGCGACGCGGACGTGTTTGAGGATCTGCTGCCGTGGATGAACGCGGACAGCTCCGCGCCGCTGGATACGATGTACTCCGGCATCCGTCAGGCTCTGACTCGGAGCGGCAGCATTTACCGCCTGCCGGTCGGCTATCGCATCAGCACCTATGCCGTCGATCCGAAGCGGCTGGCAGCATTTACGCCTGAGGCTGTTTTGAAAGCCTGTGTGAGTTCCGATGTTCCGCTTTATCCATTTATCGCAAACAGCGCTGGTGAGGACGGCTTTGACTATGCACCGGCGATGGCTGCGCTCTGTGCGCGGGATTATGTGGATATCGAGAAAGCGTCTTGCAGCTTCGATTCGGATTCGTTTAAGGCGCAGCTGCAGCTGCTGGAGTTGCAGGAAGCGGCTAAAGCGGAGTCCTTTCCGTGCAATGGTCTTTTGTATTATGATGTGATTGCAGACGCGGGAACTGTCGCGTATCGCGCAGAGCGCTATCTGCTGCCGCCGATGGAGCAGTATGTATTCTGCGGATATCCCAGCGACAATGGGAACGGCAGCGTTCTGCATTTTTCGGAATTATTTGCTATCAACGCGAACAGCAAACAAAAATCCGGCGCGTATGCTTTTCTGAGCTACCTGCTGACGCAGCCCTGTCAGGGAAAGTATGAAGCTGCGTCTGCCTGTCAACGATTCTGTCCTCCAGACGCAGCTTGCCGGGCATTTGGAAGATGAAACGATCACGCAGCATGAGATTGATATGTTCTATCAGCTGGTCGATGGTCTACGAGTAGCAGACTATCCGACAGATCCCGTCGAACAGATCATCTGTGAAGAACTCGCCCCTATCTGGCCGGAGACGCGACAGAGGACGAAACGGCAGATAAGGTTCAGTCAAGAGTGTATCTATACCTGCAGGAACAGTATCAATAAATGGCAGTATACAGCCCGCGCGGCATAGCTGGCTGATGAAACCCATATTGTATTGCGAGGAGTATATAAAAATGAATACAATCAAAGATCTTCTTTTTGCTTTGATTCTTCTTTTTAGCAGGGGTTGTTTGTATCCTGCTGATGCAATTTACGTCGTTTGAGATCGCCGGTATCGGCGGCGTGATCTTTCCGCTTATCGGGCTGGTAATTGCTTTTTTATTCTTATTTCAAGCGAACAGACCGCAATTAATCATGCAGATTTTTTTAGAAAGCAGCCTGCAAGTTTTCTGACTTGCAGGCTGCCTTTTTCGACTCTGTTCATCGTTTTGAAAGCTGCTGATATAAACGCGGGAGCATGGGCGGCGATACGGATAACTCATCGACTTCCAGATCGTAAAACCAGTCTGTCAACGCCGGATCTGCCGCAAGTTCGCCGCAGACACCAACCCAAATACCGTGGCGGTGCGCACTTTGCACGCTCATTTCGATAAGTCGGAGAACCGCCTCATGGCGCGGCTCATAGTAGGCCTCCAGGCTTGGCTCCTGCCGGTCGGCTGCAAGCGTATACTGCGTCAGGTCATTTGTACCAATGCTGAAGAAATCGACCTCCTGCGCAAGCGCATCGCTGAGCAGCGCGGCCGCAGGCGTTTCGATCATGACGCCGACCGGTATGTCCGGGCAATCCGTCTCGCCCTCGTCCCGCAGCGTCTGTTGAACGTCAGCAAGAATCTGTTTACTCTGCCGTACCTGCCATACAGATGTGATCATGGGAAACATGACCGCAATCGTTCCAAACGCAGCAGCGCGGCAGATTGCGCGGAGTTGGACGCGAAAAAGGTCCGGCTGCGCAAGGCAGATGCGGATCGCACGGTAGCCAAGCGCCGGGTTTGGCCCAACAGGCAGGTTCAGATACTCCGCCTGCTTATCCGCACCAAGATGGAGCGTACGCACGATCACCATCCTGCCGTCCATCTGTTCCGCCGCCGCACGGTATTGCAGAAACTGCTCCTGCTCGCTGGGCGCATTTTCGCGGCCCAGATAGAGAAATTCGCTGCGGAACAGGCCGATTCCCTCCGCCCCGTTTTGCAGCGCTCCGGCAACCTCGCTGCTGCTGCCAACGTTAGCAAACAGGCGAAGCCTTCTGCCTCCAGCGGTATGAAGCGGCACCTGCGTGCCAGACTGGATCGCGCAGCGCGTGCTTTGCTGTTTCCGCATAATGGAATCGTATCGTGTGCACGTCTGCTCGTCCGGCTCCAGAAACACGGCCCCGGTCTCCGCATCGACGATGGCCTCTGCACCGTTTTTTGCAAAAAAGAGATGCCATATCGACACCGGTGACAGCGGGGATGCCCATTGTTCGCGCCAGAATGGCCGCGTGTGAATTTGCCGTGCCACGCGCCGTTACAAAAGCAGCGACCTTCTCCCGATCAAGCCGGATCGTCTGGCTGGGCGTCAGTTCCTCTGCCGCGATGATACAGCGTGCATCCGGCAAGGCCGCCGCGTCTGCGCCGCCGCGCAGGCAGCGCAGCAAACGGAAGCTACATCGCGTACATCCGCGCTGCGCGCCTTCATATAAGGGTCGTCCATTGCGGAAAACAGCGTTTCAAATTGCTTTCCGGTCTGCTGGACAGCATATTCACAGCTTATTGCCTCTGCTTTGAGCCTTTCGCGGACAGCTGTGCAGAAATCCTCGTCCTGCAGCATCATTTTATGGATTTCAAAGATCTGTGCTGCCTCTGCGCTGGTCTGTGTACGCGCCGTTTCTTGAGTGCGTCCAACTCCCACAGCCCTTCCCGGAGTGCCTGTGCAAAGCGCTGCAGTTCCTCGTCCGGTGTCCGGGATGTCTCGCGGGGCACGCCGGTCTGCGCAGAAAGCAGCGTCACGAGTTTTCCGGCAGCGACGCCGCCAGATATGCCGTGACCGGATAATTGTTTCATGTTATTTCTCCCGTCTGTGTTCCGTTATACCGGCTGCCGGCTTCCGTAAGACATGCACCGTTGGTGTGTATAACAGACTGGTACCAGAAAAAAGACTGTTTGCGCCAGCGCCGAAGCGTGCCGCTTCCGTCGTCATTGCGATCTACATAGATCAAACCGTAGCGTTTTCGCATCTCGCCGCTGGAGGCGCTGACAAGATCAATGCACCCCCATACTGTATATCCCAGCACCTCAATGCCGTCGGCAATGGCCTCGGCAACCTGTTGTAAATGCGCGCGCAAATATTCAATCCGATAGGCGTCGTTCACGGTCTGTTCCCCCGTCTTTTCCGGGAACAAGCGTGTCGCGCGCGCCAAGGCCGTTTTCTGCGATAAAAAGCGGCAGGCCATATCGGTCATAGAGTTGGTTCATCACAATACGAAGCCCTTCGGGGCGATCTGCCAGCCCCATCCAGTCGCAGGCAGATAGGGATTGTCCACACCCGCAATCAGATTTCCGACAGCGCGCCGCACGTTTTTTCGGGTCAGCCGCAGCGCAGGTGCTGACATAATAGCTGAAGGATACAAAATCAACCGTATTTTTCAGGAGTTCCTCGTCCCCCGGCTGCTGGTCAATCCGGATCCCGATTTCACGGAAATAGCGGGTCAAATATCCGGGATACGCCCCGCGCACCTGCACATCGGCAAAATAAAGCCCCCGTCGTTCCTGCTCCATCGCGGCGACAACATCCTCCGGCGCAGGCGTCAGCGGATAGGTTGGCAGCGCCAGCAGCATGCAGCCGATCTTCGCCTCCGGCATAAGTGTGTGTGCAAGCTTCACCGCGCCTGCACTTGCAATCAGTTCATGGTGTGCAGCCTGAAACAGATCGCTCTGAGAAAGCTGCGCTTTCGGCGTGCAGATCCCGCCGCCCATATACGGGTTTTCCAGAATGGAATTGATCTCGTTGAATGTCACCCAATATTTCACTTTTCCGCGATAGTGCAAAAAAGACCGTGCGGGCATAGCGGAGGAAGCAGTCTACCAGCTTCCGGCTGCGCCAGCCGTCATAGGTGCGTGCAAGGAAGAGCGGCGTTTCGTAGTGTGAAAGCGTTACAAGCGGCTCAATTCCATATCTGCGGCATTCGTCGAAGACATCGTCATAGAATTGCAGCCCCTTTTTATTCGGTTCCGCTTCGATTCCGAGCGGATAAATACGGGACCATGCAATCGACAGCCGCAGCACCCGAAAGCCCATTTCGGCAAACAGCGCAATATCCTCCCGGTAACGGTGATAAAAGTCGATGCCGGTCAGCTTCAGATTGTCCGCCGTCGGCATGTCGGTGACAGGGCCGTGAATGCCGTGCGGATATACATCCTGAATAGAAAGTCCCTTTCCGTCCTCCTGATAGGCGCCCTCACACTGATTTGCGGAAATAGCGCCGCCCCATAAGAAATTCTGCGGGAATTGCATCATCGTGCCTCCCGTCTCAGAACTGTGCGCGCATCAGCGCCTCGAGCGCCTGCGCAGCCTCCGCCTCCGCATCGCCTTCACAGCAGATGCGCACAGTCTCCCTGCTTGACGTTCAGCCCCATGACCTGAAACAGCCGCTTGCAATCCGCCTGCCGCTCCCCCGCAAAACATACGGATACTGCACGGGTGCTTCTGCGCCTGGCTGACCAGCAGCCCCTGCCGGGCGGGCATGGATTCCGTTATCATCGTGTACAGTATAAGAAAATTCTGTCATTATTGCCATTCCTCCGTGTTCTGCCTGCGTGTTCAGCGGATTCGCTCTATGATGCACGTCTGCCCGGCCTGCGCACGCATCCCGCTGTTAAAACGAAGCTGCCCGGACAGTTCGGCCTGATTTGTGACCAGCACCATAATATCCGTTTGATAGCCAAGCTGTCTGAGCAGCGGCAGATCAATCCGGCACAGGGGTTCCGCACGCCGGATCTTCTGGCCGGTGCGAACACAGGGAGAAAAGCCTCTCCCCTTCAGTTCCATGGTGTTGATGCCAATATGCACAAGGATCTCCATCCCGTCGTCCGTGCGGAGCCCATAGGCATGGCCGGTATCCTGTACGCTGATGATCCGTCCGGAGGCCGGGCTCAAAACCTCGTTTCCTTCCGGGCGGATTGCAACGCCGCCGCCCAGAATCGATTGTGCAAAAACGGGGTCGTCAACCTCGCTGCCGGGCACGACAAGCCCTGTCTGTACCGCCAGCAGGCGGCCGTCACTGCCAGCTTCTTTCTTCTTGAAAACATTGGTCGCTCCTTATTTCCAAATACATCTGACACGGTGCGCCGCCCGCTCACGCGCGGCGCACCGAAGAAGGGTCATACAGCTGCTTTCTGCTTCTTGCCTACAAAGAGCACAGTTGCGATCATACCGGCTGCAATTTCGGCCAGGAAAACAATGGCCGATGTCACAAAGCTGCCGCCCATTTCCACCAGTGGAACGGTAAAGATCGTCGCCATGCAGAAGGAGGTTGCCTTTGTGCCAAGCAGTCCAGCCAGACCGCCGCCCAGCGCACCACCGATCGCCATCGGGATTGCGTAGCGCTTGTTGCGCAGCAGATAGGAGAACAGTGTCGGCTCAGACACGCCGCCGAAAAATTGCGACAAGGCTGCACGAAAGCGCAAGACTGCGCTCCTCCTTATTGCGCGCAACAAGCAGCGCGCCCAGCGCAATACCGATCACGGAGATGCAGGCTGTCCACCAGTAGCCGAACAGGATGCTGTAGCCCTGCGCAGCAAACTCCGTCAGGCACAGCGCCGTAAACCCAGTGCAGGCCGGTGATGGTCACATACATCATCGAAACGCCGACCACAATACCGGCAATGACCGGGCTGAGGTTATTGAGCGTGTCGAACAGCAGGCCAATGCCCTCGCCGAACCAATAGGCAATCGGTCCAAACACGATCGCCGTCAACGGGACAAATACGATGAGGCAAATTGTTGGGTTAAGCACGCCCGCAATGGAGGTCGGAACTTTTTTTTCTGCAGCCATTTCCACGCAATGAAGTACATCCACGTTGACAAAAGCGCGGGGATAAGCGACGCAGAATAGTTGAACATCGCAACGGGGATTCCGAAGAAGCGCACGATATTGCCCGTCTCTGTCAGCAGGCCGGAAAAACTCGGATCAATGAGCGCCGCAGCAATGCAGGCGGCAATAAACGGATTGACATCCAGCTTTTTGCCGCCGAGAATGCAGCCAGGATCGGCAGGAACGTAAAAATGCCGTTGGAAGCCGCATTCAGAATGGCATACGTCGAACTGGCAGCGTCTAAGATATGGAACTGCGCCAGGAAGACAATGATTCCTCGGATCATGGAACAGCCGATCAGCGCCGGGATCAGCGGCGTCATCGTGCCTGCGATGTAGTCCAGGATCGCCATCAGTCCACCCTTGACGCCCTTCGCCTGTTTTGGGGCGGGCGCAGCAGTGACATCGGTTCCCAGAATCTTTGTCACAACGGGATAGAATTTTACAACATCGCCGCCGATGATGACCTGACACTGGCTGCCGGCCATATTGACGCCAAGTACGCCGTCAATGGCCTTCAACTCGTCCTGCCGGATCTTCTCGGTATCCCGGATTTCAAAACGCAGCCGTGTTGCACAGTGGGTCACGCCGGCAATATTATCCGAGCCGCCCACAGCATCGACGATCTGCGCTGCGCTTAACTGAATATTCATGTGTGATGCACCTTTCTCTTTCTTTTTATGTTCTGCACATCGCAAAGCTGTGCGGCTTAGCATCCCAGCTTTGGACGCAGCGCCGCATACGATGGTTGCATACGAATTTCAGGTACGCCCTAGCCTTCGCCGAACAGCTTCTCCAGATGCAGCGTCAGGTAAATGACTTCATCATCGGAAATCTCATAGCTGTAGCGTTTCAGCACATACCGGCGCATTTGCTGCGCGCAGTCGTAGGCCTGCCGGAAATTTTCGCGTACGAACGCGCTGAGTTTTTCATCGTAGGTGGATTTCGGCTTTTCATGGTCGATCACGCGCAGGGAAAAATACTTCAGATGCGTGATGAATCGGGAATAATTGTAGCTGTCTCGTTCAAGCGGCTCACGAGCCTGGTGACGGACAATGTCCACAAGTTCATGCACCAGGTCGAGTGACTGCACCGTCTCGCGCAGATTGCCGCGGCCAAGATTGATCAGATGTGTGGCGATAAAGGCCAGTTCGTCGTCGCTGATCCGTACCCCGTAGTTCTGTGTGAGCATGCTGCGCGCCAAGCGGCTGATCTCGAACTCCTTTTTGTAAAACATCATAATCTCGTTCGTCAGCGCATTATGCAGTTCCAGTCCGTTTTTGAGGCGGGCAACCATCTCATGCAGGTGGTCGGCCAGCATCAGGGCAGCTGTAATCGGGATACTGCCGTCCATACCGCGCGCCTGCTGCTCCATTTGCAGAAGCTGAACGGCAAGATCAAATTGATCCTCCGGGATCTCGTTGTAAATCTGCCGTATTCTGGCGTGCTCTGCATCGTCTGGCACGAAAAAGCCTATGATCCGGATAACGCTTCAGATCGACAGCCGCACCCGTCCGTCCGTGATAGCCGATGCCCCTTGGCGACTACAATCAATTCCTTGCCGCCTGTGTCGCGCACCAGAACAACATTATTGTTGATGATCTGCCGGATAAACACAGCCCCGCCTCCCATACTTAGATTTACAGGCTCGCGCCCAGGAAATATGCCTCTGTGGTCGCCTCCGTGATAGATGCGGCGCGTTTGCAATCACCGACATAGTACGTCTCCGGCACAACGCCGTAGAGTGCCTCCACTGCGTCTGCATCTGCGCGCAAACCCGCTGCAATGACAAACGTATCGTGCGGAATGACGCGCGTTCCGCCGTCCTTCTCCCGCACCGTGCAGCCCTGCGCCGTTACGCCGGTGCAGACCGTCTGTGTCAGAATCGTGATTCGCGTTTCCTGTTCCAGATGCAGCATCAGATCCTGCCGGTACAGTTCGTTTCCGTTCGCGGCAAGCTTGTCCCGAAGTTCAACAACCGTGACCATTCTGTCCAGCGCTGCGAGTTCCAGCGCCAGTTCGCAGCCAATGCTGCCGCCGCCGAGAATGGTCACACGCGTACCGGCGGATTCAAGTCCAGCATTCAGCAGCGCCACAGCCTGCACCGCGCCGGAAGTCCCAAGACCCGGAACCGGCGGCATCACCGCACGGCCGCCGACGGCCAGAATCACCGCGTCCGGATGCAAGTGTTCGAGCAGCGCACGATCCGCACGCGTATGCAGCATCACATGGATCTGAGATTTTTCCACCTGACGGCGCAGATAGGACAGATAGCGACGCAAATCTTCCTTGAACGCCCCACGCTGGCCGGGATCATCAGACCGCCGAGCGCACCGCTCTGCTCGACAAGCGTCACCTGGTGTCCGCGCTGCGCAGCGGTCAGCGCAGCTTTCAGACCAGCCGGGCCGCCGCCGACCACAACGACGCTGCGGGCTGTCTGCGCCGGGGCAGCGTCAGCGGAACGCGGTTTTCTCTGTAGACACGCGGGTTCACAGTACAACATGTGTTGAAATGCTCGGTGGCGATGTGATAGCAGTTGTTGCAGCGGATGCAGGGCACAATATCGTCTTCGCGGCCCTCCAGAACCTTTTTTTCGGCCAGAAGGGATCGGCGACCAGAGAGCGGCCCAGAAGCACCAGATCAGCTGCACCCTCGCGCAGCACACGCTCGGCCTCCTGCACATCCATGATTGCGCCGCTGATGTTGACCAGAACATCGCAGCTTTCCCGGATCGCGCGGGCCCGCTCCAGATTCAGCAGATGCGGCTCAAAGATTGGCGGACAGAGTTTCACATTGCCGTCGTGGTATTCATCCATGCCGGTCACAAGATTGACGATATCGATCTGATCCTCCACGGATTTAAGGAACTGCAGCATTTCTTCAAACGGATACGTTTCCGGTACGCCAAGCGTTGCGCTGACGCGCAACTCCAGAACAAAATCCGGGCCAATCGCCTCTCGCACACGCGAAACAATCATCTGCGCCAGACGGAACCGGTTTTCATAACTCCCGCCCCAGTTGTCCGTGCGTAGGTTGAAGCCGGGCGCCATGAACGCATCGACGATACTGTCGTTGCTGATGTCCAAAATCAGCGCATCAAATCCGAACCGCGCCCGCTGCGCGCCTTTTCTACGGCCTGATCCAGCAGCTTATAGAGAATCTCCTCTGTGACCGGCGCAGTCGGTCTTGCATAGGACGGCCAAACGGAAGTCCGGACGGTGAATACTGTACGCCTTCATAAACCTGTCCCATTCCAACAGCCATTGCCGCAAGCGCACCGCCCGGCTTTACGACGGAAAGCGACTCGCGCAGTACGTCCAGATCATATTTGCTGGCAAACGGATCTGCACCGTTTGCTTCATAATGGCTTGCCCCGGCCTTTCCGTGGTACATCATGCCAATCATCGCCACGCCGCCGAGTGCCTTGTCATAGATCCCGATGCCGCCGTAGTTCGTAGAGGACAGATGTGTGTGCGTCGGCACCGTGGACATGGTCGTCGAGCAAAGTCTGTTCTTGTAAATGATGTTTTGACCCGCAGAGGGCTGAATACATGCGGATATTTTCCTGCTGCTTCACCGTACATGGATGATATTTCCTTTCATGTGTCATTTGATGCCGGGTGAAGGCAGAAAAACAAAAAAACTCCTTGAAGCGATCACCAGACAACAGAAATCGTGTCCAGGTAATGCCTCAAAGAGTAACATGCCTTGTATGTTTATCATATACCATACGGCCTTGCTCTGTCAATCGGCATTCCTGTCAATTTCCATGCCTGAAAATTGTGAAACATGTCCATAGCAGTACGGCTCAAATACAATCTTGCGCAAATATTTACCGTTGACAAGCGTTATCATTTGTGGTACGCTTCAAATATAACGTATGTTAGCATTTTTGAAGGAGGCTGGGTATTATGGAACATCTCAAACTGTCCGACGGGGAATGGAAGCTGATGAAAGTGCTTTGGAACTGCCAGCCGCAGACGCTGGCGGAATTGGTTGCGGCATTGGACGCGGATACCGGCTGGAGCCGGGCGACGATTTTATGATGCTCAAGCGGCTAATTGCCAAGGGCGCAGTCACGATGGACGACAGTGGAAAATTTCAGAAATACAGCGCAGCCGTTGCGTATGCCGATGTAGAGCCGGAGGAAACGGAATCGTTTCTGTCCAAGGTCTACGGCGGAAGCGTGGGCATGATGGTATCGAACTTAGTCGGACGCGGCGCGCTGTCGGAGCAGGAGATTCAAGCGTTAAAAGCCATTTTGGATGCAGCAGAACAGGAGCATTTGCAATGAAAAAACAATTTCTCTTTTCGATACTCTGCATCGGCCTGCTGTTATCAGGCTGCCAGAAAACACCGGAGGCTTCACCAGCAGCGCAGCCGGTGGAACCTCCATGGGAAACCGAATCGCCGGATGTACTGCCGTCCTACACAGCGTATTTCACAGAGATCCGCATGTATGATACGGCAGACTATGCCTATACCCCGGCATGGCTGCAAACCGGGGACTATGAAATAGACTGCATCGACGGCAAACTGGCACTGTTCCAAACCTCGGACGGCGAACGGCTGGCTGTCTATGCGGAACAGCCGTTTCTGAGTTGGCGCACGGGATCTAGCGGCGTATATGTGTTCCGGGAACAGGACATCCTGCACTGTTCCTATGATGGGAGCAGCGAAGAAACGCTCTATGCGGCGCAGGATGGAACGATCATCAGCTTTGCCGCGGCCGGAGATGTGCTGTTTTTGCCGAAAAAACGGACAACTGCATCCGCCTTTGCCGCCTGTATGCGCCGGAGGAACGGCTGGACATTCTCTATGACGCAGTCAGCCCGGATGCGCAGAAGTTTCTCATATTCCCGGTTTCCAACCACGAGTTGTGTTGGAGCATGGACAACCCTGCATTTCTGGAACTGGCAGCGGAGCAGAAGCAGACCTACATCGAAACGCGGAACCTTGACCCAGACGATCAGAGCACCTACTGGGGCATGCTGGAACTGGATTCTGATGTAAATTCCGGCATCCGGTACTATTACAACGACCTGACGCAGGAACTTCGGTCGCAGGAATTCCGGATCATTTACGGCGAGGAAGACGACGCGGATTGGTGGAAGACTGCTGCGCAGGAAGAAACGAAGGACACTTCGGGCATTGATCAATATGACGATGCAAAAACCTGGAGTTGGGCGCCGTATGAAACGCTCTATCGGACGGATGGCACCCGCATGGGTCTGGTGCGGGATGCCGATGGGACGCGGCACATCGGAGAAATCCCGGACACAAAGGTCTGGATCCGGCTGAAGGACGGCACGCTTCTTTCTGACGAGCCGTTTGACGCCTGCATCGGCTATATGGACGAGCCAGCGGGCGAGGTCTACTGCATCCGGAGCGGCACCGGCTACCGCTATACCGTCAGCGCCGGGGACGGAAGCTTCTGGCTGAGCGAGGTGGACGAGCCGGAGATTTTGGACGAAGACCAGTTCGGCTATCGCCTGCGCGTTACCCGCTGGGACAGCCGCGAGCCATGCTATGGCATTGTGACCGCGGACGAAACCGAGGTGATCGCGCCGGTCTATGAGCGCGTGGAGACTCCATTCGCAGATCGCTTCCTGCTCTATGAGGGCGGCGCGTCGCAGGGGCCGGTCATGGGCTGGTGCAGGCTGACGGACGAGACCGGCGGCACGCTCAGCGTGCGCTTCCATTGGATCGACTACAGCGTTTTTGATGACGGGTACATCGGGATCGCGGTATGCTACGGCGAGCGCGCGGCGTATCCGTGCTATGACGAGGACGGTCAGCCGATGCCGGAGGGCTACTGGCTCGTAGACCGGGATGGAAAGCTTTGCAGCGAGCGCTTCGTGAAGCTTTCCCTTTGGGGACGGTGATGAGACGCACGCGGCGTCGGAAGACGATGTCCTGCGCGCCCTGCGCGAAGATGGCACGGAAGAACTGCTGCCGGTCGCAGAGCTGCTGCTTCCGTAGCTTAGATGGAAAGACAGGAGGATTTCTTATGCTGAGAGAAGTATTGACCGTTTCAGCGCTGATTCTGGCCGTTCTTCTGGTGCGGGCAATTTTCAAAAACCGCGTGCCAAAACGGATGGTCTATGCGCTATGGCTCGTGGTGCTGGTGAAGCTGTGTCTGCCGGGAACGCTGGTTTCGCTGCCGATACTTCCGGCAGAGGAGACAGCCGCGCCGGTGCAGCGCGTGGAACTGCCCGCGCAGACAGCGCCGGTCGTTCTGCAGCCCGCGCAGGCTGTGGTGCAGCCGCAGGTTTCTGCGCAGCAGCCGGTTTCCCCGGCGCAGGAGGCTGCGGAACCGGCGGCAAAGCCGCTGACGGCGATGCAGATATTCCAGATCATCTGGGCGGGCGGCAGTGCGCTGCTCGGACTATGGCTGCTGGGCACATGGCTGGTTTTTGCGATTCGGCTGCACAAGAGCAGACGCTTTCTCAGCAAGCGCGGCGGAACGCGTATTTATGTGTCCAGCGCGGTCAAATCGCCGTGTCTGGCCGGGCTGGTTCCGGCGGTGTATCTGACGGAGGATGTGCTGCAAACGGATTCGACGGAATTGATTTTACGCCATGAACTGACGCATCTGCGGCATCTGGATTTCCTGTGGTCACTCTGCCGGACGCTGGCTGTGATTGCCTACTGGTGGAACCCGCTCATCTGGCTGGCGGCGATTTGTTCCAAGCGCGACGCGGAGCTGGCGTGCGACGAGGCGGTTGCTGCCGGGCTGTCGGACGCGCAGCGCCTTGTCTATGCACGGGCGATTCTGGCGCAGGCCCCGCGTAAGGCCGCGGCCCTGAGCCTTGCCGGGCCTCCGGTCAAAGAGCGCATTCTGTTCCTGACGAAAAAGCAGCGCACGAGCGTTCTGTGCGCTATTCTGGCTCTGCTGCTGGTCGTGTCTGCGACCGGATGCTCGTTTGCGGAGCTGACGCGGCAGAAATCGGGAGAAATCACGCTGCCGGAGGAAGCGGAACCCGCACAGCAGGAAGCGCAGAAAACCGCGACGCCGCTGACGCAGGAACAGATCGACGAAGTCAACGCGGTCTTTGCCGACTATGAATTTTCGACTGACGAAACACTCGGTCATTTCGCGGTCAACGGCTTTTTTACCTCAACCTATGACGATGTGCGCGAGCTGAATCTGAACAACTTCCTTACTTACTTCGGAGAGTGCGGTGGACATGATATTTCAGAGGAAGAATTTGCCCAACTGAACGCCAAATGGGAATTTCGCGTCGACAGCGTGGCGGATTTCCCGCTGCCCATCCACCGCTATCCGGCATCTGCAGTTGAGGGCGTCCTGCGGCGCTTTGCCGGCATCGGCCTTGCCGACCTGACGGATATGCAGACGCCGTTTTCCGGCTACACCTATCTCGAAGACACGGACGCATTTTATACCACCACCAGCGACTACAGCCCCGGCTATTTCCGCTGCACCAGCGGCGAGATCGAGCCTGACGGAGATACTGCGCTGCTGTACGGCAGCACGGCGGGATCTCTTTCCGGCAAGGCTGTTCTGAAGCTGGTGAAGGACGGCGAAAACTGGTACATTCATTCCTTTACGCTTGCTTCGCCGGAGCAATCGACCGTGCAGGAGGAACAGGTTCCGACGACTGAGCCACAGAGTACGCTCCCCATCCCGGCCTCTTCCATGTTCGGTCTGACCGGGCGGGAGGCGGTGCTCTTTGACGCGGCGGTCGCGCAGCGGTACCCGCGCGACGACAATGATATCGTGCTGCCGAGCCTGCGCGTGTACGGTTCGTTTGAGGAGAACGGGAAAACCGTCGTCATATGCGACCTGCATTATGATTTTTACTATGACTACACCGGCCCCGACTGGGAATGGAACGGGGGCGCGATGAACACATATCTGAGAGCAGAGTTGGAAACACAGGACGGTGCAGAGGTCTGCACGGGTTTTGAAATCTTCCCGGGCGGCAGTCCAAGTGACTGGATTTCCGGAGAATGCGGCCCGCTTGCCATGCAGAACGCGGACGGAGCGTGGGTCTTGCCGGAGGCAGCGGGAGACTGGTTCCCGGCAGTCGAGAATCCGTTCCAGCAGTATCTGGAGGTGATCGCCTCCACTGCCCCATCAAGTGACGCGCCTGCGGCGGATTCTCTTTCTGATGATATGATTTGGGAAGCTGTCCACGAAAAGCTGGACTATGCACACTGGGCGCAGGACATGACGGCGGAATATGAGGATATCGTTCGGAAATTCCAGATCGAGGACAGCAAAATGAGCGACCTGCCGGGCGATGTTTCCCAGTGGCCGCGCTATTATTCCGCGTTCATCGACTATTTCAGCGCCGCGAACGCCGATCTGCGGTATCTGGACGCGGATACCATCTGGACGAAGGACTTGTCGGAAGACCAGCAATCATTGATCGTCACGCTGACGCGGGCGGACGTTGTGCTGACGCTCTCCTATTCGCTCCAGACCTCGCAGATCACGGAGGTCAGCACGCGCCGGAACGCAGTCATGCAGAGCGTGACCGGGGATTCCGTCACAGCCGAACATATCACGCTGCTGAATGCCCTCTCGAAGAGGATCTGCAAACGCTCAAGGCGCTGAATATTCCGCCGCAGAATTATTATTATGGATATTACCGGGTCGATTCCGGCGAAATTTATACCTACAAGGTAGACCCGAACACATCCGTCACGATCTACGATATCGAGCAGGAATATGGCGCGGGCGAGGATCGGCTGTACACGTTCAAAACATGGCGGGACTTTGTCGCCGCCGCGCAGGAAAACGAAGGGCTGCTCGTCCAGCCGTATACGCTTACTTTGAAAAACGGCGTCGTGGTAAAAATCGAGGAAAAATTCTATAATTAAGGCCGCATCCAGCGGGATACCGGGGGCAAGCCGACACTGGACTTATAAAAAGCAGCCTGCAAGCGGTTTGGGCTTGCAGACTGCTTTTTGCATAATCGGCGGTTAAGCGGCTTCTTTCTGTGCAGTTTTGCGGATCAGCCCTTCGTGCATGACAATCATGAGTACCAGAATGGCACTCAGATAGACAGGAAGCAGAGAGACTGTAATATGCCCGGCGATCAGACCGAACAGCGGCGGCATCAGGCTGCTTCCGACATACGCGCAGGCCATTTGAATCCCAATGATCGCCTGCGATTTATCTGCGCCGAAATGGTCCGGCGTGGAATGGATGAGGCAGGGATAGATTGGTGCGCAGCCAAGGCCGATCATAACAAAACCGGCGAGAGAAACAGATGCACCCAGCGGCAGGAACAAAATAACGACGCCGCAGGCAATTAGAACCTGCCCCATACGAACCATCTGCGTATCGCTGAGTTTCATTGTAAGGAAGCCGTTCAGCGCGCGTCCGATGGTAATGCCAATAAAAAACATGCCGGCAAAACGGAGGGATAAAGATGGGATTGCAGGTATGCGCTCTGAACCGGAACAATATGCAGAAGGAATTACAACCTCATGGAACCATCGAATTTCCATGCGCAGCTTATGCTTCCCGTCATACAGATGCACCCGGCGATGCGATTCCATGGCATTGGCATGAGGAGTTTGAGGTAATTTACATTGCCGATGGTACGCTGAAGCTGCAAACGCCCGGCATGGAGCATTTTTTAAACAAGGGAGATCTGGTTACGATCAATGGAAATGTTCTTCACTCTATCATCGGTCATTCCATGGGAGAACTGCAATCCATCGTGTTTTCCCCATTTCTGATCACCGGAGGCGCCAGCACGGCATTTTATAAAAAATACATTGGCCGACTGACCGCTTGTTCGGATTTTACCGTTTGGAAAACAGATGCCGACACAGACAGCAAGTGGTTTCTGGATGCTTTTTCCGCATTAAAAACGATACTTTTGCGTATGAATTTACCGTCCGCGAAAACCTTTCCCATCTCCTTCTGCACTGCTATGCGCAAATGCGCCCGCATCTGTCCGCACAAACGGCCGAAAAACATGCAGACACAATACGCATTGAAAAGATGCTGCAATACATACAGGACTTCTACGCCGAACCGATTCCGCTCACAAAAATTGCAAACGCCGCCGGGCTAAGCGAACGGGAATGCCTGCGCTGCTTTCATCGGATGATTGGCGATACACCGATACAATATCTTCTGAAATACCGGCTCATGCAGAGCGCAGCAATGCTTCATGCCGCGCCTACCGCCTGCATTGCAGAGATCTCCGCCGCCTGCGGCTTTGACAATCCAAGTTACTTTTCCAAACAGTTCCGACGATTTTACCAATGTACCCCACGAGAATACCGAAACGCCGCGTGTGAATCCGGTATGCAAGCAAAGACAGAAGGTTCTTGACAGACGAAAAGCCCGGCAGGTTTTCCTGCCGGGCTTTGCTGTTTGGGCTTACTTTGCGCTTTTGGTCAGGTAGGTGTAGATTGCCATGGCAACTTCGGCACGCGTTGCGTTCTGCACTGCGTTTCTGGCCTGTACGGAGGTCAGGATGCCCTCTGCAACAGCCCATTCGACGTTCTTCCTTGCCCAGCCGGAAACGACTGCGTCTGTGCTCAGCTGGCCGTCGGCCTCGATGATTTTGGCGTCGTTATACTGTGCGAAGCGGCTGAGGAATGCAGCCAGCTGCTCACGGGTCACGGACTTGTCCGGCTTGAACGTGCCATCGGTGAAGCCCTTGACAATGTTATTCGCCGCTGCCCATTCGACAGCCTCGGTGTAGTAGCAACCTGCCGCTACGTCCTTGAAGCTGCCGCTCGTGTGAACTGCAGGTTCCCCTTGTGCTCTATACAGGATCGTTACGACCATTGCGCGGGTCAATTCGCCGTTCGGACTGAACTTCGTGCTTGAGGTGCCGTTCATGATGCCCTTGCTGTACAGATAATCAACCGCGTCGTAGCAGCCATCATTTTTGCTCACGTCCGTGAACGGGAAATTCTTGTCGGTCTTTCCGGGGTTCGCCGGAATGATCGGGCGCGTGTTCCCGCCTTCATCCAGAATCTTGCCGCAGTTCTCGCAGACGGTTCTTCTGGTACGCGGGTCCCAGCGGTAGCTGTGGCCGGTTGCAGGCAGGACTCTGCTGAACCGCACATCGCCGCAACGGGAGCAGACCTCTTCTTCCTTACCGTCCTTCTCGCAGGTCGGCTCGGTGCGTTTTGTCTCGTAGTTGTGCCCCAACGCATTGAGTTCTTCGGTCTTTGTCGCGCTGCACTTCGTGCAGGTATAGGTCTTGACACCCTTTGCGGTGCAGGTCGGCTCGGTGGTAACAACGCCGTTGTCCCAGACGTGTTCGCCGGTGGCCTTGATGCCTTCTGTCTTGGTATCGGTGTAGTTCTTCTCGCCAAAGGTGACGGAAGCAGTATAGGTGCGCAGGCCATCCTCGGTGCAGGTGGGCTCTTTGGTGACTGCGCTGGTGACGGCTGCGGCGACAGTCTCCTCGTGAGAAGCGTCGTTTGCGCAAGTGAAGGTTGCCGACGCACTTTCATAGCCGATCCACGTCCATGCTGGTTCGCCATACTGGTGGCCGGTTGCGGGCAGCTTTTCGGTCTTTGTGCCTCCGCACGTCGAGCAGCTGTAGAAAGCGGAGCCGTCAGCCGTGCAGGTGGGTTCCTGACGCTTTGCGGTGTTCTCTGTCCAATCATGGTCGCCGGACTCGGTCGGGCAGTTTACATAATAGAAATTGATCCGGTCGTTTGCCTGAAGGAGATACTTGTCCAGCGTGGCGTATGTCGTTGCATCCAGCATAGGCATCTTGCCGTTGACGGTGTACATCCAGCCAGACCATTCGCCGTGCGCCGGATCACCTGCGTACAGGCGGCAGCCTGCGGGGTCGGTCACACCGGTCACATAATTGCCGGAGCCTGTGTAAGTGTAGCTGTTGGAGGTCAGCACGGATTCCAGTGCGTCCCATGCCGTCTGATAGGCATTGCTCTTGCAGGTATAGGTTGCAGCTGTCAGATCGGCGAAGGCCGGTGCAAAGGTGCTGCCGGTCACGTTCACAGTGATAGTGATATCCTCAACAGACGGGTCCTCGATACCGGTAGTTCCGATGACGGTGACGACCGTGCTCACTGGCTGCTTGTAGAACTGCTTGAACTGCGCATAGGCAGGATCAGAGCCGAACTTCTCATAGTACTTGCCGTACTCGACGTAGGTGAGAACGCTGTCAATCTTGACATGTGTGTTGTACTGCGGCTTCGTGACGGACAGCTTCTCGTGCGCGACCACACTGGGAACGCTGGAACGGAAGCAGCGGTACTGCTCGGAGTTGTACCAGCCGTCGATATCATCCACCTTCACGCCGAGCCACTGGGATTCGGCCGAGGCGCGGAGGAACTTGTAACCGTCACCGTCCGGGACGATCTCCATGAACGACCACAGATCGCCGGTAACGTTATCGCGCGCGGTATTGGCCTTGCGGATGCCCTCCCAGTAGACGTCCTCGGTGCAGACCTTCGTCATGAAGGCCGCAGCTGCATCGATCTCGGTCTGGGACATAGCCGGGACGGTGATCTGGATCTCCTTGCTTGCAAGGACCTGCATGTTGTCATAGTCCTTGCCGGAACCGCTGGGGCGGGACAGGATCTTGACGGTCAGCGTAACCTTGGCATCTTCCTGACCGGGCAAAGGCCGGTAGACCCACGCTCGGGCAGCATTGGCTTCGAGGGACTCCACGACCGATTCATTGCTGCTGGTGATCAGGATAGGGGTGTATTTTCCGTCAAAGTCTGCGCCATAATTGTCAGCAAAGACGCTGCGCATATCCGAGGTGGTGGGGAAGTGGATGTCGGTGGTGACGTTGTTCACGTCAATCTTCGCACCGGTCGCGGGGACATAGAGTGCGCCGTAGGGGTCCTGCGTGCCGCCGGCCAGCCAGAGCTCCAGAGCCTCCTGATAGTCGATGGCCTTCTGTGTGCCCTTGACCTTGACGGTGTAGGTAGAAGTAGACCTTCAAATCGTCGCGGCCACTGTAGGTCAGAGCGGCGGTGAGCGTCACGCTTGTATCCGTCTTCGGGCGGCTGACCTTCACGGTGTATGGTGCGTAGAGCTTGGTGGTATTACTGCCAATGCCGATCACAGAGGGGTTCGAGGACTGCCATGTGACCTCGGCCCACAGATGCAGATCATTGGACGAATTGTAGTCCACATCATTCTCGTCTACTCCCTCTTTGACCATGTAGTGCGGAACGGATGCAAGCGTCGTGCTGTCGTTCAGTTCCTGCGGGATGACGATGCGATTGCCCTGTGTGCGCAGCGCTTCGAGCGCCTTGCCCTCGTCCAGACCGAGGGCGACGGTCACGTCTTCCGCCTCGTCGTTGTACGCACCGCAGGCGAGGGTCAGCGTAGGCCGGCAGTACAGAGTGGTCGAGGAAGTCGTGCCGTTGTCGTTCCACTTATAATGCAGCGTGCCGTCCGCATCGATGCCGGCATGCGCGTCCGTGAACATATCCTTCGTGGAAACAGCGGCCTTCATCGCGACGGTGACGCCCTCGATCTTGCCGGCGGTCAGGCGCGCCTGCGCCATATCCAGAAGATTTTTATCCGTTCCGTATTTGGGCTGATAGGTCTTCTCAAGAAGCTTCTTTGCGGCGTCCAGCTTTTCACGGGCGGCCTTTTCCTCGTCGGACATGTTCTTGGTCCAGCAGGCGTAGAGATCGAAGTGTTCTCCGTCCTCGCTGCCCTCATCGCCCCAGTCCCAGTCGCCGTCATTCCATTCGCGCAGGAGTTCCGCGCCGTCGGCATATTCCACCTTGCCGCTGGCGCTGGTGGACCAGCCCGCGAACGTGTAGCCTTCGCGCATCAGCGTGCAGGCGGAAAGGTGAATGGTCTCGTCAAACGGGGCGCGCTGGTCTTCCATGCTGCCTGTCACGTCAGCGCCGTTGGCGTTGTAGCAGATGACGTAGCTGCGGCTGTACCACTGGGCCTTGAGCGTCACGCCGCTTTCACGGTAGGCGCTGAAGTCGTAGGAGGCCGTCACGCGGTCGCCAAGCGTGCCGTCGGCCAGTACGATGTACCAGTCGTAATACCTCTTTCCGCTGGGGAATTTGGCGCTGTTCAGCGCGGGAAGCGCCACATGGCCGTCTTCGTCGATGGCGGCGTCCGGAATGGCTTCCTGATAGCCGTTGCCGTCGAAATGGACGGACAGGCTGGCCTGCTCGGCTTCCCAGAGCGCGTAGAGCGTGGTGTCCGCCGTCAGTTCGACTGCCGCACCATCGTCATAGACCTTTTCGCCCGCGGCTGAAAGCGCCCAGCCCGCGAAACGGAAGCCCTCTTTCGTAAAGGCGTTGGCAGTCAGTGTGCCCTTGCCCTCGGTCAGCGTCTGCGCGGCCATTGTGCCCTCGCCGCCGTTCGCGTCGAAGGTAACGGTGACATCGCTGGAAACAGGGTCGGTGCAGCGGATGTTCTTGAGCGTCATCTGGCAGGGCGTCCCGAAATCGTCCTCAGAGTAGAAATCAATCTTGAAAACGTCGCCCGCTTTTACATCCACGTTGTACGGACTTGCGAGTTTATTGCTGCTGGTGCCCTTGGCGATCGCAGTCCCGTTAAGACGCAACTCGGCGTAGCTGTAGGGAGACCGGTTACTGATGGAGAACAGATGCTTGAACCAGAAGTTGCAGTTTTTCTTGAATGTGAACGTCAGAATCGCGTGCGTGTCCTCATACAGCTTCCTGCCGTCCTTGTTGAAGACGGCCACACTGGTTCCGTTGTTGCCGGTGTTCCATGCCGCGGTCTTATTCGCTGTAGAAAGCGGCGTTGTGGTCACGGTGAAATAGTCGCCGAGGTTGTTGGGCCGGGGCGTTTCCGTCGTGTAATTCTGTGTAAAGATCGTTGCGTTGGGGTCAAAGGTGTAGCTTGCTGCGAAGACCTGTGCGGGCAAAAGGCTCAGAAGCATGACCAGCACAAGCACGATGGGTAGAATTCTCTTTTTCATCTGCAATGATTCCTTCCTTTATTTAATATCTATCTGAAAGCCCATTTAAGCAGCCGATAGCTTCTTCCGATTGGATCAGCGGTTACTTGGGCTGAATGCACACAGAGAAAAACGCCCAAGCGAGTCTCCGCGTTTGGGAAACTCACTTGGGCGTCGGTTCTTCCGATGGCCCGGCCTCACAGCCTGCAAAACGTATGTTATTTTTCCTCCAGCTTTTCGCTCCGGGTCGATTCCAGCTGAACGGGTACGCCGTTTCGCATGACGATACGCATTTCTCCGTATTTCAACTGCCGCAGCTCCGCGATAATCCGCTTTTCTGCCTTTGTCAGCCGAGGCTCATTCTGCTGCTCCATATTGCGGCTCCTTTCACCGTCCGATACAAAACAAAAAGCCGTGCGCGCCGATTTGGCCGCACGGACAAAAGCGTATAAACGCCTATGCTGTTTGGCTGCGGTGATGGCGCAAGCACAGGACAGCGCTCAGCGTATCTGACTGATCCCTCCATGCAGGAAGGCTTCACAGTGACCCACTCGTGGGGGCTTTGCACCCGTTCCGCCTGCGGGTCAAGACCCGCGCGCGCTGTCCTTGATTCAGTTTGTTTGATCTATTTGTACTATAACAAATACGCTGTCGGAAATCAAGTCTGCAAACGGGATTTTAACAAGAATGCGCACGCGCATTTTCCGGCAGTATATTGCTCTTCCAATGCTCGACCAGCATTTTTTCCAGTTCCTTGGCGGCGACGCTGAGCGGCTGATCTTTGCGCTTAACGAGGCAGACACTGCGCGGCGGAAGCGGTTCAGCAAGATTAATGACGCACACATTGTCGGATGGGCGAATAAAATCCTGTGGGACGATGCCAACGCCGAGGTCAGATTCGACCATCGGGAGAATCTGATCGGCGGTAAAGGCCTCGATATCCGGACGGAACGGCAGGCCGTGAGCCGCAAAGAAGCCGGAATAAAGCGCATAGGACTGCGTATCCGCGCCGAGTGTGATGAGCGGATGGGTCCGCAGTTCCTCCAGCGTGACGGTACGGTCCAGCAGGTCCCGGAAGGACGGAGAACAGACGGCAACCTCCTGGATCTGCCGGATGTTTGTCTGTTGAAAGGCCGCCGCGTGCAGAACCGGCGTCGTGACAACGGCAAAATCTGCAGTCGTCTCTCGCAGAGCGGCGATAGCCTGCGGGGTCGAATGATTGCTGATGCGCAGGCTCACGCCCGGATATTGGGTGCGGAATGCCTCGAGCACCGGCAGGAGCACGCAGCGCAGCGCGCCCTCGCTTGCAGCAAGAAACACCGTACCGGCTTGCAGAGAACGGCTCTGCGCGAGTTCCGCTTCCCCGGCTTCCAGCTGTTCTACTGCAATTTTGACATGCCGGTAGAGCCGTTCGCCCTCCGGCGTTAACTTCATGCCGCGGTTCGTCCGGGAAAAGAGCGTGCAGCCCAGCTCCCGCCTCGAGATTTTTTGATCGAGCGCGTCAGGTTCGGCTGGTTGTTGACCAGCTCTCTTGCCGCCTGCGAGATTGCCGCATTTCGCAACATAATAAAAGATCCGGTAATAGTCATAATTTACGTTCATACATGTCTCCTCTGATATGTCATATTCATATGAAGACCATATTTATTTCGGATTTTACACATATCTGCATGCGCATTATAATATGGGCGCTTCGGGAAGTCAAGGCAGCGTTCAACTGCTTTCCGAAAGAAAGGGAAACCAAAATGGCACTTACAATAGAGGCGCTGGCCGCAGCCGTCATCGATCTTGTCCTGCTTCGCGTCATGCTCCGTCTGGAAAATGAACCGGGCGCAGATCACCCGAAGGAGCGGCGCTGGATGCTGGCCGCGGGCGTTTTACTTCTCGTGGGCTGCACCGCGGAGATCGCACTGCGCGGCGCGCATATTATGCAGATCCTGCTTGGGATCGGCTTCAATCTCGCGTTTGTCGCCTACTTTTTTCAGCTTCCGCGCCGCTGCGCAGGAAGCCTGAGCGGCGGCAGGCCTGATCAAAGGAGGATGCATATGAGCAAGAAGCGTAAGATCATTTCGCTTGCGGTCCTCGGCGTTCTGCTGCTTGCCTCGCTGGCGCTCAGCCTGCTGCTGGGCAAGGGCGGCGCGAAGGAATCCCTGCAGACGATCATGCGGGACGCGGTTCTGCATGAGGACAATAAAATCAGTCTGTTCGGGCTGATGGACGTGAATCCGGCGGTCGTTTCCGGGTTTATCGTCACGGGCGTGCTGCTGGTGCTGGCGGCGCTGGCGCGGATCTTTGTGATCCCGCGATTCAAATATAAGCCCGGAAAGCTTCAGCTGCTGCTGGAAGAGCTTGTGACATTCTTCCAGAACCTTGCGCAGACGAACAGCCCGCACCGCAATGGCTTTCTTTGGCGCGTATCTGTTTGGTGCGGGCGTCTATGTGCTCTTCGGCACGCTCTTTGAGCTGTTCGGCCTGCAGGCCGTGACGACGGCCGGCGGCTCCATTTCCCTTCCCGCGCCGCTGTCGGATATCAACGCGGCCATCAGCGTGGGCTGCATGTCCTATCTCGTGATCCTTGGCGGCGGCATCGCGGCAAACAAGCTCCGCGGCGCTGCCAACACGCTCAAGGATTTCTCGCTTCCCATCTCTATGAGCTTCCGTCTGTTCGGCGCGCTGCTGAGCGGTCTGCTGGTCACGGAGCTTGTTTATTATTCGCTCAGCCTGAGCTTTGTGCTGCCGGTATTCGTGGGCGTCATGTTCACGCTCCTGCACGCGCTCATTCAGACGTATGTCCTGACGACACTCGTGTCGATCTTCTATGGTGAGGTCACAGAGCCGCATAACAAAAAGTCAAGCAGGCCGCTTGACGAATGGAGGAACAGAAAAATGAAACTGACTGCAAAACGAATGGTATCCCTGATGCTTGTCATGCTGCTTGTCTGCGCGCTGCTCGCCGTGTCGGCCAACGCTGCGGATACCGCTGACGCCGCGCCTGCCGCGGAAGCCGCGGCCGCGGCTGAAAACTCGACCGGCGCAAAGGCGATCGCCGCGGCCGTTGTCGTGGGTCTTGTCGCAACGGCCGGTGCGCTCGGCATGGCCATCGCCATCGGCAAGAGCGCCGAGGGCATGTCCCGCCAGCCGGAAGCCTCCGGCAGCATCCGGTCCTCGATGATGCTGGGTCTGGTCTTTATTGAGACCGCCATCATTTATGCCCTGATCGTCGCCATTCTGATCATCTTCGTGCTGTAAAGGAGAAATAGTATGGGAGTACCGCTGAATATCGACTGGCAGCAGATCCTGCTGCACATGTTTAATCTGATCATCCTGACGGGCGGATTGTATTTCCTTCTGTATCAGCCCGTCACCGCATTCATGAAAAAACGGCAGGAGTATTATGCCGGACTGGAAGCCGACGCGCAGGCAAAGCTGCAGGAGGCCGAACAGAAGGTTCGCGAAGCCGATGAAACGCTCTCCGGCATGCAGGCGGAAGCCGAGCAGCTGCGCGCGGACGCCATGAAGCAGGCCGACGCGGAAGCGGCAGCCCGTCTTGCAGGCGCAGACGCAGAAAAGCAGAAAAATTCTTGCTGCCGCAAAGGCGCAGGCCGCGCGGGAAAAGGACGCCATGCTGCGTGAGGCCAACGAGCAGATCGGTGCGCTGGTCTCCAACGCGGTCGACAAGCTGGTCTCCGACGCGGACGATCCGTATGCGGATTTTCTGCACGCAGTCAAGCGGGGAGCATAACGCATGAGTGAGCAGAAGCTGCAGGCCCGCGTATACAGCCGCACCGCTCCGACCGAGGAGCAGCTTGCGCAGCTGCGCGACTTCCTGCATCAGAAATACCAGCGTCCGGTCAACCTGCACTGGGAGCGGGACGACCGGATGAAGGACGGCTTCCGGCTGGAGCTCGGCGAGGGCGAGAGCCGCGAGCTGGTCTATGACTGGAGCAGCTCCGGCAAAAGCCGTCAGCTGAAGGACAAGATCGCCGCCGCCATCCGCAGCCGGAGCGACGTTATCCCGCTGCTCCGCAAAACGCTGGAGGATTTCCAGCCGGAGGCCTCCGCGACTGAGATCGGCACCGTCCTCTCCTACGGCGACGGCATCGCCGAGGTCAGCGGTCTGCCGGGCGCGGAATACGGCGAGATTCTGATTTTTGAAAACGGCGTGCGCGGCATGGTGCTCGATCTGAAGGAAAAAAGCATCGGCTGCGTTGTTTTTGCGGGCGAGGCCGCCGTACAGGCGGGCAGCGTCGTCCTCCGCAGCGGCAGATCCGCCGGTATCCCGGTCGGAGATGCGTTTCTCGGCCGCGTGATCGATCCGCTCGGCGCGCCGATCGACGGCAAGGGCAAAATTTCCGAATCGGATTATTACCCCATTGAAGCTCCGCCCCCGGCATCATCGACCGCCAGCCGGTCGACAAGCCCATGCAGACGGGACTTCTGGCCATCGATTCCATGTTCCCCATCGGCCGCGGCCAGCGCGAACTCATCATCGGCGACCGCCAAACCGGCAAGACGGCCATTGCGCTCGACACGATCCTCAACCAGAAGGATCAGAACGTCGTGTGCATCTATGTCGCCATCGGCCAGAAGGCGTCGAGCGTTGCGCAGCTCGTGCAGGCGCTGCAGGCGCACGACGCGCTGCGGTATACCATCGTCCTCTGCGCGGCGGCCAGCGATTCCGCGCCGCTGCAGTACATCGCTCCCTACGCAGGCTGCGCGATGGGCGAATACTTCATGCATCAGGGGCGCGACGTGCTGATTGTGTACGACGATCTTTCCAAGCATGCGGTCGCGTACCGCGCATTGAGCCTGCTTCTGAAGCGGTCTCCCGGCCGTGAGGCCTACCCCGGCGACGTCTTTTTATCTGCATTCGCGTCTTCTCGAACGCGCAGCGCATCTGGCCGACCATCTGGGCGGCGGCAGCATGACAGCGCTTCCCATCGTTGAAACGCAGGCGGGCGATGTTTCCGCGTACATCCCGACGAATATCATCTCCATCACCGATGGCCAAATCTTTTGGAGAGCAGCCTGTTCTTCGCGGGCCAGCGGCCGGCCGTCAACGTCGGTCTGTCCGTGTCCCGTGTCGGCGGCGCTGCACAGACGAAGGCCATGAAGAAGGCCGCGGGCGCGATCCGCTTGGAGTTGGCGCAGTACCGCGAGATGGAGGTCTTTATGCAGTTTTCCAGCGATCTGGACGACGCGACGCGGCGCCAGCTGGCCTATGGGCAGGGCCTCATGCAGCTGCTCCGGCAGGAGCAGTCGCATCCCTATTCGCAGCATGAACAGGTCTTTCTTCTCGTCTGCGCGCTTGGGCATGTGTTTCTTCCTGTGCCATCTTCGCAGGTGCGGAGCGTCGCGCGGCAGCTGCTGGACGCACTTTCGCAGAGGCTTTCTGCCCTCTGCATCCGCATCGATACGACCGGCCAACTATCAAGCAGCGACTGTACACAGATTCTGGACGCTGCAAAGCAATTCGTTGCGCAGCAGGCCAAATCGGACGGTGAGCACTGATGGCCAGCACAAAGGAGATCAAAGACCGCATCGAGAGCGTGCGTGACACGCAGAAGATCACGAACGCGATGTATCTCATCGCGTCAACCAAGCTGCGGAAAGCTCGCGCGGAACTCGACCGGACGCGGCCCTATTTTGACGCGCTGCGCAGCGAGATCAAACGGATTTTCCGCACAGTGGAAGGCGTGGAGAGCCGGTATTTTTACCCCGGTGACGATCACCCGCTCAGCGGAACCTATGCGTATCTCGTTATCACGGCGGATAAGGGTCTGGCCGGTATGTATAATCAGAACGTGCTGCGCGAGGCGCAGCGGCTTCTGAACGAGCACGCCGACGCGAAGCTTTTTGTCGTCGGCGAGTACGGGCGGCAGTATTTTGCGCACCATCAGATCCCGGTTGAGCGCAGCTTTCTCTACACTGCGCAGAACCCGACCATGCAGCGTGCCCGCGAGATCAGCAGTACGCTTCTCGATTTCTACGACAGCGGGCAGGTGCAAAAAATCTTCGTCATTTACACCGACATGAAAAACGCCATGACGGAGGAGGCAAAGTCCACGCGGCTGCTGCCCTTCCACCGCCAGACGTTCGCGTCCAGACCGGAAGAAAAGGCGGTCAAGACGCCGTTCCGCTTTGAACCGTCTATCGAAACGGTTCTCGATACGCTGATTCCGAGTTATGTATCAGGCTTTCTCTATAGCGCGCTGGTTGACAGCTTTTGCAGCGAGCAGAACGCCAGAATGACGGCCATGCGCACGGCCAACGACAACGCCGAGGCGCTCTTGGCTACGCTTTCCTCCGATTATCAGCGGCTGCGGCAGGCAGAGATCACACAGGAAATTACAGAAATCACCGCAGGCGCAGCCGCGCAGCGGCGAAACGCAAGGGAGACGCAGACACTATGAATACAGGTAAAATTCTGACCGTTTCCGGCCCTGTCGTGGACTGCGGCTTTGAAACGGGGCAGCTGCCCGCTATCCGCGAGGCGCTGCATGTCACGCTACACGGCGAAGTTCGCGTGATGGAGGTCGTGCAGCAGCTTTCCGCGACGCGTGTGCGCTGTGTGCTGCTGGGCGCAAGTGAGCAGCTTTCACGCGGCATGCCGGTCAAGGCGACCGGCACCGGCATTCAGGTACCAGTCGGTGAAGCAACGCTTGGCCGGATGTTTAACGTATTGGGCGAACCCATCGACGGCGAGGGTGCCTTGCCCAGGGAGACACCGCAGTGGGAAATTCACCGCAAGCCCCGTTTTTTCTGAACAGCGCCCGGCAACAGAACTGCTGGAGACAGGCATCAAGGTCATCGACCTGCTGGAGCCGTATCCAAAGGGCGGCAAGATTGGTCTGTTCGGCGGCGCAGGCGTCGGCAAAACGGTGCTCATTCAGGAACTCATTCACAACGTCGCAACGGAGCACGGCGGCTATTCCGTCTTCACCGGCGTCGGCGAGCGCAGCCGTGAGGGCAATGACCTCTGGAACGAAATGCACGAGAGCGGTGTGCTGCAAAAGACGGCGCTGGTCTTCGGACAGATGAACGAATCGCCCGGCGTGCGCATGCGCGTAGCGCTTTCCGGTCTGACGATGGCCGAATATTTTCGTGATACCGAAAAGAAGGACGTTCTGCTGTTCATCGACAATATTTTCCGCTTTGTGCAGGCAGGCAGCGAGGTTTCGACGCTGCTTGGCCGCATGCCATCCGCCGTCGGCTATCAGCCGACGCTGGCGGAGGAAATGGGCGCGCTGCAGGAGCGCATCGCCTCGACCTCCAACGGCTCGGTCACGTCTGTGCAGGCCGTCTACGTCCCCGCAGACGACCTGACCGACCCCGCCCCGGCCACGACATTTACGCATCTGGACGCGACGACCGTTCTGAGCCGGAAGATTGCTGAACAGGGCCTCTACCCTGCCGTCGATCCACTGGCATCCTCATCCCGGATTCTGGAGGCATCCATCGTTGGGCAGGCGCATTATGAGACGGCCCGGCGCGTACAGGAGATGCTGCAGAAATACAAGGAATTGCAGGACATTATTGCGATTCTCGGTATGGACGAATTGAGCGAGGAGGATAAGCTGACTGTCGCACGGGCCAGAAAACTCCAACGGTTTCTTTCCCAGCCGACGCACGTTGCGGAGAAGTTCACCGGCATTCCGGGCGTTTACGTCCCGCTGACCGAGACGCTGCGCGGGTTCCAGTCGATTTTGAGCGGCGATATGGACGCCTATCCGGAAGCCGCGTTCTATAACGTCGGCACGATCGACGAAGCCGTCCGCAAGGCGGAGCAGCTGCAGAAGGAGGCCTCCCTGTGAACAGCTTCCGCGTGCATATTCTGGCCGCCGACCACACGTTTTACGACGGTCCGTGCGAATCGCTGATCATCCCCGCACCGGACGGCCAGTACGGCATCTGGGCCGGGCACGCCAACACAATCTGCGCGATCATCCCCGGCACACTGCGCCTGCGCGTCCCAGAGGGCGCGGAACAAATCGCAGCAGTCTCCTCCGGCGTGGTCAAGATTGAAGACAATGATGTGCTGGTACTGGTAGACTCGGCTGAACGGCCGGAGGATATCGACCGCCTGCGCGCACAGCACGCGGCAGACGCCGCGAAGGAAGCCATTCTGCAAAAAAACGCTCCATCCGGGAATACCGCGAAGCGCATCTGACGCTGGCACGGGCAATCGCCCGCCTGCACGTCAAGTCTCTCTCCGAACAATAGCCCATTCCCCTTTCTTTTGCCGGGGTCTTCGCAGCAAACTGCTGCGGGGCCCCGGCTTTGTCTTTTTTCGTCTTTCAGCGGCAGATACCAATGGCACACACGGCCGCAAAGGATACCTGTCATGAAATTTTTTGTAAGCCTATTGACATTGTCCGTCTACTCGTGTAGAATGTTCCCATATTCTACATGAGTAGACAGGAGGTGTTGAAAATGGAAATTCCGAAAATTCACGAAGGGGAGTATCGCTTCTGCCTGATTTTATGGAAGCATGAGCCGGTCACGGCGGCGCAGCTTGCGAAGCTGTGCCTGGAGCAGCTGGGCTGGAAGCGAACGACAACCTACACGATCATCAAGCGGCTTGGTGAGCGCGGAATCCTGAAAAACGAAAACGGTATTGTGACCGCGCTTGTTTCCAAGGATGAGGCGCAGGCCTGCGAGATTGACGACCTGGTCGAGAAAAAATTCGAGGGGTCTTTGCCTACCTTTATCGCCGCATTTACAAAACGGCAGGATCTGTCTGAGCAGGAACTTGACGAGGTACAGCAGATGATCGACCGCATCCGTAGAGGAGAAACACAATGAGCGCACTCTTTCTGAAAATTCTCAACATGAGCGTCTGCGCAAGCTGGATTGCAGCGGCGGTTCTGGTACTGCGGTTCTGCCTGAAAAAAGAGCGCCGAAATGGGTAAATGTGCTGCTTTGGGGCTTTGTTGCCGCGCGGCTGATCTGCCCGGTTTCCATTGAAAGCGCGCTGAGTCTGATTCCGCGCGCGGACGCCATCAGTTCAGAGGTTCTGACAGCGCCCGGACAAACAGCAGCCGCTCCAGTGATTGGCGGCGCAGCCGCCGCAGGCGCTGCGGCGAACCCGCTTCAGACATGGATTCCCATCCTAGCGTGGGTCTGGCTTGCCGGCGTTGTCGTGCTTTTCTGTACACCACCGTCAGCACGCTCCGGCTGCGCCGGAAGGTCTGCGAGGCAGTTCGTCTGCGGGGGAACATTTATCAGTCCGAGCAAGTCGCCTCACCGTTCGTGCTTGGGACGTTCCAGCCCAGGATCTATCTTCCCTACCGTATGGGCAGCCGCGACCAACAGCACGTCATCGCACACGAACAGGCCCATCTGCGGCGCGGCGATCACCTGTGGAAGCCGCTTGGCTTCCTGCTGCTGACGATTCACTGGTTCAACCCTCTGATGTGGCTCAGCTATGTGCTGTTGTGCCGGGATATTGAATTGGCCTGTGACGAAAAAGTAATCAAAGAATTGGGCTTCGAGCAAAGAGCCGATTATATGCAGGCACTTGTCTCGTGCAGCGTCAGCCGCCGCAGAATTGCGGCCTGCCCACTCGCTTTCGGCGAAATCGGAGTAAAGGAGCGTGTAAAATCTGTTATGAACTATAAAAAACCAACCTTCTGGATCATTCTGCTGGTCGTCATCGCCTGCATCGCTCTCGTGGTCTGCTTCCTGACTGACCCGGTGGACTCCAAGACGGAGGAACCTGCTGATACCATCGTTTCCAACACGGAAAACACCCCTGATTCGGCGGATACAACGCTGGAAGAATCCTCTCAGCCCACAGTCCCGAGCGAACCGGAGCAGCCTACCGAACAGGATGTGCTGAAAGGAGCCCTGTCCGCCGCTGAGGAAGCTGACACCTCGATTCTAGATGAACTAATCAGCAACGCGGTTCTGGACCACTATGCGGACGCTGTGCAGCCCGGACAGATCCATGTGGAAAGCCATGTCACTCTGGCGGAGGACAAACACGACACACAGTCCGTCACCGTATATCTGCTTGTTCTTCAGGAAATCTACAGTGTGGACGGCGAATCGCTGACGCTGGAGAATGGAAGCTATATTCCCACGGCGATCACGTTCTCGCTCAGTACCTCCGGCGGCGCGCCGATAGAATACTGGGAGCCCAGCGACGGCAGCTATTCCGACGACATCCGCGCCAAATTCCCGTCCGCAGCGGCAGACGAAGCGCTGCAGAACGATCAAGCGTATATCGAGGATTTGAAAACCGTGTGCTATCAAAAAGCGCTCGAAGCAAAGAATGGCGCTGCGTCCTGATACCCTATGCCGGAAGACGCACCAGATCGGTTTGAGGCATGGCTGGATGAAACGAACCGGATCGTATCTTTTCATGAAATTCCAGACAGCCGGTATTACAGCACAGAAGCATCTGACTTCTGGCAGAGAATCACCAGCCTGATTCTGGCCGGATATCGGGTACAATAAATTCGGACAAGAAGCGCCGAAGAGAAATTTTGGTTCTCTCCGGCGCTTTGTTCTTTCAAGTCTTCATAAATCCGCAGCAGTCAAGCTCGGATAGTTCCTGAAACCCGGCAGACTGATAAAATACCCTGGTTTCCGGTGTATCGTCTGTCACAATTTCGATCTGCCGCACATCGGCATATCGTTCAAGTACTGCCCGCAGCAGCGCAGAGCCGATTCCCTGCCGCTGATAGTCCGGACGCACCAGAATATCCTGCACAAATATAATGGTCTGTCCGTCGCCCACCGCGCGAACCAGCCCCAGAAGCGTTGTTCCTTCATAGGCTGCCAGCGTCAGCAGCGAGTTTTCAAAACCTTTCCGCAGCGTATCCGGAGCATCCGTATAGGCAGTCCAGCCTACCTCTGCATACAGCCGTAGAATCTCCGCTTCCTTGTATTCTGTATAGTCTTTGATTGTCATATAAGCAACCTCCAGTTTCTGCATTCTGAATATTGCTTTTTCAGCGCAGCCGCATGCACATCCCTCCGTATGATTTCATCAACGCCAGCCGATACAGACTGTTTCAGCGCAGCTTTGCCTGCCGCAGCGCGAGGATGCGGTTCATTTCGTTGGACACGATCATGTAGCCCTCATCAACACCCATACCGGGCTTGGCAAGGATCTGCACCGGCTGGGTCGCCATGGCGCAATGGACACAGACCTGGGCCGAGCGATCTGTTTCGTTACAGGTGCCGCCCTGATAGGCACCGATGCCGTGTGCCTTGCAGTAGAGCACCGCCTCAATGGTATTGTTGATGCCGCCGAGGTCGGGCGTCTTGATCTGCACCATGTGGCCGGCTCTGCGGTCGGCAAATTCCCGGATGTCTTCGAGCGTGTTGCACCATTCGTCGGCGACCAGTTCGACCTGAATTCCGCGGCGGTCTAGTTCCGCTGTCAGTCCCGCAAGCGCAACGATCTGCGTTTCGCGGTCGCAGTCACAGTCCATCGGGCCTTCGATGCGCAGATGGAAGGGCTTTGCTGCCTGCTCCAATTCTGCAAGATAATCTGCCATGGCAGCATAATTGTTGTTTCCGAACGCAGCGCCGATGGTGCCGTAGACGTCGATGTGCAGGACCGGCTGATAGTTCTCGTCCGCGCGTATGGTCAGGATGCGGCCGCGCAGCCATTTGACATACTCCAGCAGCTTTTCGCCGTGCTCTCCAAGCTTGGTCTGCACGTTATTAATAAGCGCATGCGGCAGCACCTGCGCGCGCTTGATGATCATCTTGTCGGCGTTGTCATAGCGGTCGTCGCCGGACTGCGTAAAGATGGGGATCGGCGTCTGGCTGACCGTGCAGCCGTATTCGTCCGCGACGACCTCGCACATCAGCCGTCCCGTCGCCTTGGCGACTGCGTCCAGAATGGCCTGCGAGACACCGTAGCGGATGGCCGTATGCAGGCGCTTACCGTTTACCTCGATGGCCTCCATCTGCGCGCACAGGCCGCGGAAATCATCCGCCTCCCGACCCAGAAGCATCGGGCGGACATACTGCTCAATGATGGGGATAAAGTCCTTCGCCAGAAACAGCGGGTCGCGTCCGCCCGCGCCGGAATACTGCACCGCCGCACAGTCGCCGAAAGCGATCTGTCCGTCTTCCAGAATGATCATGACCGATACGGCCTCGCCCTTCATGCGTACGGCGGAAAACCCCTCCGTGACAGGCTGGCCGATATAGAACATCCCGTCGTGCCCCGCGCCGCGCTTGATCGCGCGCTGGTCGTCAAAATAAAATCCTGTGCTGCCCGCAGCGCACACAACATCCTTGATCTTCATTTTCTGTTCCTCCTTCATTTATCTGGGCCGCCCGACCAGACGGCCCTTGCTGATGGCGTAAACGTCGTCGGTTACCATCTGGAACGTCGCCTTCCGGTGCTCAAAAGCAGCACGCTCCGCGATTTTTCCCATGTGGTAGTCCCGAAGTTCCTTTGTAAACGGGAGATTGCCCATGTTCATGATGCGCACCGCGCCGTCGTTGTCGCGGCACGGCAGCATCTGCCCTGCGTTATAGCGGCAGGGCGCAAACGGCACGTCCAAAACGCCCGCCTTCACGCCGCGGCACACACCGAGCGCAATATCGCCTCTGCCGAGTTCAAAGCATTTGTCAACAATACAGCGCGTCTCCTGCCGGATGATCTCCATCTCTTCATCCAGATGCGTGTTGGCAAACGTCTGCTCAGACATCATGCTGACGACCTGCCGCGTACAGCGCAGGCCCTGCGCATTTGCCTCCATCGTCGGGATCCCGATCGCTTCGTGCGGGCTTTTTACGATGACCTTTGTGGCTTTGGAGAGCGCCGCGATCAGCGCGCCGGTCGAAATAACGCCGAACGCCTTCGCCTCATCTGCCGGGAAACCGCCCATCCACTGGTGCAGCACCGTCGTGACAAACACGTCGTGATAGCCGTACTTCGCCAGATATTCTTCCGTCAATTCCTCAAGCGTGCGGACTGCGGCGACATCCTGAATCAGATTGCCGCACTGACCGTATCCGACTGTGATGTTCTTCACGCCTTGCTCCGCCGCAAGCAGCGCCTCAATGATGGCGGCAGAATGGGAAATGCAGGGCGGCACAAGCGTGCCGGTCAGCGGTCCATAGGGCTCGCGGTTGATGGAAACGCCCATCTCTTCATACAGCCCGGTCAGCCGGTCAACATACTGCCAGTTGGCGATGGTCGTCTCCATCGGGACATTTTTGCAGTAGGGCAGATTGTAGGAGATGCCGCCGCCCTCATAGCTGGTGAAGCCGCCCGCATAGGCAATTTCGGTCAGAAGCCGCGCATCCGGGGTACCGTGGCGCACCTGAACCGGCACATTGACACTCTCCACAACCTTCCGGCAGCCGTAGACGCCGTGGTTGACGGCCGGGAAGCCGTTGAGCATGGCGCGGCCCTCTTCCTGGGAGGCCTTGATGCCCTCTTCGGCCTCGGTATAGCGATTCTGCCGGGTGTAGCTGTCAATGGTAGTAGGCAGCAGGTCGGCCTCGCCCTCTTTCTCCAGATACTGTAGTAGTTTGATGTGTTCCTCCAGAACCGGCACACCGGCGCGCGGCTGGATGAGCGTTTTATGCTCTTTTTTCGCTTCGATCAGCCTGGCGGAAAAATTGCGGCTTGGCTTCTGCTGCTTCTGATATACCGCAGCCTCCGTCAGATCGACGTCCCGGCCTGTCGGCCACTGCTGCAAAACCTCCTGCCGCATTGCCATGAATTCCCCTTCCGGGATCTTTCTGTTCTGAATTTCCATCAGTTGATCTCCTCTTTCATGATTTGGAGCGCGATCTCCGGCTCACGCTGTTATAGCAGGCCGATCGCCGCCAAAATATAATGTTTGTCCAGAATGATATCCGCCTTTTTCGGGCGGAGCGATATAGGAGAAGCCGGGTCATAGCAGGCAAAGCGCGCAATCTGCCGCGCACGCTGCGAATGGATGAGACTTCCGCCCGTCACAACGACCTTGCGTACCTCGCACAGATCTTTTCCGCTCTGCACGAAGGTCTGCCCAAGCATGGTATACGTTTCTTCGAGCGTACCGGCGTGGCGCGTCACGGCAGTCTGCACGGCCATGGAGGCAACTGCGTAATCGAGCCGTTCCAGTTCCGTGTCGTGCTCCGGCAGCGTCTGCGTATTGTGCGCGAGCAGCTGCACGAGCGTCTCCACCCGCTCCGGCGAAAGCCCGGAAAGTTCCGCCAGCCGCTGTGCGCCCGTCGCAGCCAACACGCCCTCGATGGAATAGCGCATACCGATATCGCCCTCCACCGTCCGCTTGGCATACGGTTCCGGCAGGCCCTTGTAGACCCGGTTCATCTGCCGGGGCATGCCTTCGGCAATGGAATACACATCTGTTGTCGCACCACCGACATCCACGCCGATCAGTTCGCCGATGCCGGGCGTTTTGTCCGTTCCCTTTGCCAGCAGCGTCATGGCCTGCATGACCGCCGCAGGTGTCGGCATCATCGGGCCGCTCATCTGCTCCCGCAGCGGCGCTCAGTCCCTTCGCTTGCACGATGCGGCGCAGGAAAATGCTGCGGATAGTCTTCTGTGTGTCCTCTGTTTTGAGCACGCCAAACTTCGGCATGACGTTTTCGCAGACGGACACCTCACAGCCCTCCAGCGCTTTTCGGCACTGCTGCATAGCCGTGCGGTTCCCTGCCAGAACGATGGGAAACTGCGGCCGGATCGTCGCCAGCATCTGCGCGTTATGAATGACGCAGGCACTGTTGCCGCCGTCTGTGCCGCCGACCAGAAGGAAGATGTCCGGGTTTACGCGCTGAATCGTCTCCAGATCATCCTGCGTCAGTTCAAACGAAAACTGCCCGACAATCTTTGCGCCCGCGCCGAGACTTGCCAGCCGTGCAGCCTCCATCGTCAACTCCGGCACAAGTCCGCTGACCATCATCCGCAGTCCGCCCGCTGCCGAGGAGCAGGCAAACGATTGCGCCAACGTCAACGGCCCCGTTTGCGCCAGCAGCGCATCCAGTGCCTTCTGAAAGCCGATGCGCACGTCTTCGGCGACCGTCGTATACGACTGTGCTGTGCCGAGAATTCGGGCCGCATCCAGATCAACGGCAGTCAGCTTTGTATAGGTACTGCCAAAATCCGTCAATAATACAGGCTTCATTGCGCCCCCTCTTCGTGATACAAAATCTCCCGCAGCGCAGCGATGGTCGTCTCCGGCGGCGTGCCAGGCGGAAAGGCACGGTCAAAGCCCATGGCCTTGAAGCGCTTTTCCACGTCTGCGAAATCCTGCTTGCCGACGACAATATTCCCGCCGACAAGCAGCGGAATCCCGGCAAGACCAGCTTCGTCGCACTTTTCCCGCATGCCGCGGCAGTCCAACTCGCCCTGTCCGTAGAGCGAGGATACCACGATGGCGTCCGCGTCCGCTTCGATCGCGGCCTCGATATACTCCTCCTGCGAGGCCATGACGCCCAGATTTACAACATCAAAGCCTGCCTCGGTGAACGCGTGATAGAGGATCTTGTTCCCCACCGCGTGTACGTCCGCGCCGATGACGCCGATGATGAGTACCTTTTTCCGTTCTTCATTCATAGCTGCACCTCACCTCATACTCCGCTGCCGCACGCTTCACGCTGCCGCATACTGTTCAGATAGTTCTGTCTTCCGATCTCATAAAGGTTATTGCCCTCGCTGTCGATGATGACCGTCACGGGGAAATTCTCGACATACAGCCGCCGCACGGCCTCCGGGCCGAGGTCGGGATAGGCGATGACCTCCGCTTTTTGATGCACCGGCTCAAGAGCGCGCCGCAGCCGCCGGTCGCGCCGAAATAGACGGCGCCGCAGGCGCGGATCACCTCTATGACCGCCTCGCTGCGCTTGCCCTTGCCGATCATGCCGGTCAGGCCCTGTCGCAGCAGCGCCGGGCTGTAGGTGTCCATGCGGTAGGAGGTCGTCGGCCCGGCCGAACCGATTGCCTGCCCCGGCTTTGCCGGCGTCGGGCCGACAAAATAGATGACCGCGCCGCGCATATCAAACGGCAGGGGCTGCCCCGCTTCCAGCAACGCGCAGAGGCGCTTGTGCGCGGCGTCACGCGCCGTGTAGAGTTCGCCCGTCAGCAGACACATATCGCCCGCGCGCAATGCGCGCGCTGCCGCGCTGCCAAGGGGTGTTTTCAGTTCAATCGCCATCTCAAAGCACCTCCGTCACATGGCGCGTCACATGGCAGTTCAGATTCACCGCCACCGGCAGGCCCGCGATGTGGGTCGGGCAGGCCAAAATATTGACCGCCAGCGCCGTCGTCCTGCCGCCGAACCCCTGCGGGCCAATGCCGAGCGCGTTAATTTTCTCCAACAGGTCCTGCTCCAGCTTTCGGTAAAACGGATCTTCATGCGGCGTGTCCAGATCACGCAGCAGCGCCTGCTTCGCCAACAGCGCCGCTTTGTCGAACGTGCCGCCGATTCCCACGCCCACCACGATGGGCGGGCACGGATTCGGCCCTGCATCCTGCACGGTCTGCAAAACGAAGCGCTTAACGCCGTCCAGCCCGTCGGACGGACGGAGCATGGCGATGCGGCTCATGTTTTCGCTGCCGAAGCCCTTGGGTGCAACGCTGATTCTGATCTGCTCACCGGGCACAAGGTCAAAAAATAGAGCATGGCCGGGGTATTGTCGCCCGTGTTGACGCGGTCAAACGGGTCGCGCACGACGGACTTGCGCAGCCAGCCTGCCGCGTAGCCTCTTCGCACGCCCTCCTGCACGGCGGCCTTGAGGTCGCCCGCGATATGTACCTCCTGTCCAATCTCCAGAAACACGCAAGCCATGCCTGTATCCTGGCAGATTGGTTGGGCGTTCGCGGCGGCAAGTTCGGCGTTTTCCAAAATCTGCCGCATAATTTCCTGTGCTGCGGGCCACGGCTCTTCCGCCTGTGCGCTTTGCAGTTGCCGCAGCACGTCGCACGGCAGGTCATAATTGGCGCGGATGCACATCTGCGCCACAGTACTGGTCAAAAATTCCGCCTGTATCTCTCTCATACGCCGCTCCTATTGTCCGCTTGACGGATCGTGTCAAGCAACTCCCCATCTCGTGAGATCACCTTTGCAACCACCCGGTCCGATACCGGAAGCGGCGCAGGTGTGCCTGTAATGCGTTCGGCGCGCTCCTTTAGTTCCTGAATATCCACGACCGGGAGCCTTGCTTCCCAGAGGCGTTCACGCAGTTCCGCGTTTTCGGGTTGACCGCGACACCCGCCTGCGTTACGAGCACATCCACGTCCTGTCCGGGCGTCGAAATGCAGGTCACGCGGTCGCGCACGATGGGCAGGCGTCCGCGGAACAGCGGTGCCGCGATGAGCGCAAGTTTGCTGCCGGCAGCCGCATCACTGTGTCCGCCGCTGCCGCCCATGATGGAGCCGTTGGAATCCGTGTGGACATTGATATGAAAGGAAGTGTCAATCTCCGTCGCACCGAGCACAGCGACATCCAGAGAATCGACAGCTGCGCTCCGGCAGCCGGGGCTGGCATACTGCTCCGCCGATACCTCACAGTGGCGGGAATTCTCCCGGATAGAGGTCACGGCCTTCAGATCAAAGCACTGCACATCCAGCAGCGCCCGGAACAGCCCTTCATTCAGCATATCGACCAGCAGTCCTGTAATTCCGCCCTGTGCGTAGCTGCCGTGAATATTCTGCTGCTTCATAATTTTTCCCAGATACATCGCCGTCGCCAAAGATGCGCCGCCCGCGCCCGTCTGAAAGGAAAATCCGTCCTTGAGAAGTCCGGAACAGGCAATGACCCGCGCGGCGGTCTGCGCAATCGTGATTGCGACCGGATTGCGCGTCATGCGGGTCGTGCCGGAAACAATTCCGGCGGGGTCACCGATGGCGTCAACAGCGACGACATAGTCCACATAGATCTCCGGAATCGACCAACCGCAGAGCGGATACGGCACCAACTCGTCGGTGATGACGATAACTTTTTTGCGTACTGCGCATCCGGGAAGGCATAACCCAGCGAGCCGCAGGCCGATTTGCCGAGCTTGCCGGTGCAGTTGCCCATGGTATCACTGCTTGGTGCGGCGATAAACGCGACATCGATCGGTGTTGCGCCGCTGGCAATATCGCGCGGTCGGCCGCCGTGCGTCCGGAACTCCACAGGCTGCTCCATAACGCCCTCGGAAATAGCGCGGCCCAGACCTGCGGACATATAATTAGTCAGCAGCTTACTGACCGTTCCGTTTTTGATGTGTTCCAGCATCGGCAGGTGCACGTCAAACAGCGCGCTGGCGTTGACCGTCAGATCGCGGATGCCCATGGCGCTGATCTGTTCCATGACCATGTTGACGACATAGTCGCCGTTTCGCAGATGGTGGTGGAACGAGACGCACATGCCGTCCTTTAGGCCGGAAAGGCGGATTGCCTCACGCAGCGAGGATACGACCTTGGAATCCTTCATTGCAGCGTGCCTCCCTCCGCAAGAATTTCTTCCGCTGCGGCCAGCGTCTGTCTGGCCCGCGCGGCAATCGGCGCGTCAATCATCTTTCCGCGCAGCGCCACCGCACCCCTTTGCCGCAGCGCTTTGCGTCCTCAATGGCCGCAAGCACCTCTCTGGCATAGTCTGTTTCTGGCCTGCGAGGGGCTGAAGCAGCGGTTAATTGCGTCCAGATGCCGGGGCGAGATGGATGCTTTGCCGGTAAAGCCAAGGCTGCGGGCAAGGCGGCTGTCAGCTTCGATGCCTTCATCGTCGTTCACATCGGTGAAGGGCGTGTCGTAGACGCCGACTCCAGCGGCGTGCGCTGCTGTAACAAGCCGCGTCCGGGCATAGAGAATCTCCAGTCCCTCCTTCGTCCGGCTGCAGTGCAGATCGGCGCTCAAATCCTCCGCGCCAAGAAACAGCGCCCGCACACGCGGGGAGGCCGCAGCAATCTCGAACGCGTTTTCCACACCGAGCGCCGTCTCAATCAGCGTGATCAGGCTGATTGTACCCGGCTCCATCCCGCAGCAGCGCTCGATTTCGCCGATGGCGGCGTCGCAATCGCGGACAGTCTGCCGCGACGCGGTCTTCGGCAGCATGATATAATCCGGCTTCTGCGGAACAATGGTTTTAAATCCTGCGCAAACAACGGCGTATCTGCCGCGTTGACACGGACAATGATCTCGCTGCGGCAGCGCTCCACATTTTTACTGCATATTTGACCAGCAGCCGCGCCGCGTCCTTTCATCGGGCGATACGGCGTCCTCCAGATCAAATATGATGGCATCCGCGCCGAAAAAGCCGCAGCTTGTCATCATTTTCGGGTTATTTCCGGGTACAAAGAGCATGGAACGTCTCATGCGGTCCCTCCTTCCGCCCGTGCGAGCGCGGCTTCCAGCCGGGCACGCAGGATCCAGTCGAGCGCGCCGTGATCGTCTACAGCAATTTCCCCCTGCTGTACGTCTGCGGCGCGCAGAACGCTGCGCACAGTCTGTTCGATTGCAGCGCCAAACTGCAAACGGACCGTCGATGTGATCCGCAGCTTCAGCGTTTCAGCAGGCCGCACCGTGACCAGTACGTCCGCCGATTCCGCCGCTCCGGCAGAAGCTTCGTTTCGGATAACCACCAAAATTCCCCCTTGTATGTTTTTCAATATTTCATGCTGCTTGCAGCAGATTTTCCTTGATTAAAGCGGGCTTTATCCTCTATACTGAAAGAAAAGTACAGGAGGCGGGCACCCATGACGACAAATGCGATTCAGAGCAGCCACATTTACAGCACCTATTTTGCCCCCCGCGGCCGCAGCCGGATCTACACGCTCGGTATGCAGATCGCGCAGCTTTATCTTTCACCCTTCGACCAGATCATCGGCTTCATCGGGGAAGCCGGCTCCGGCAAGAGCGTCCTGATCAAAGGGATGTTCCCCGGCATCGAGCTTACGAACGACGACGACGGCGTCAACGTCCGCCCGCTCCCGCTTCTGGAGCAGGAGTATGAAACGGGCTTTTTCACGCCGCACACCTACCATCTGGACATCCGCTTCGAGACGGGCTTCCATCAGCTCTCGGAGCTGGCGGACGCCGTCCGGCTGGCTGTCCGGCGCGGCAAGCGCATCATCATCGAGCATTTTGACCTGATCTATCCCCTGCTCGGCGTCAACGCGAATCTGCTCATCGGCGTCGGCGAGCAGATCGTCATCACGCGGCCGAACCTCTTTGGCCCTCTGCCGCAGGAGCTGTGCGACATCGTCTATCCGTCGCTTGCCTATCGCCTCATGGCGCACAGCGCGGAGGATCTGTGCGAATACGCCATGACGCAGGAGCAGATGCTTGCGTGCAGCCACGGCGATATCCGCCACGGCTTCGTACTCGAATTCAACGAGCACCAGCCGGATATCGATATTCCCACGCTCGAAGCGCGCGTCAACGAGCTGATCCGGCAGGATCTGCCCATCGACTACTATGACGAGAGCCACATTCTGCTCGGCGGCGCACAGCACTACTGCACCGGGCCGCGCACCCATGTGCGCTCAACAGGCCGCATCATCGGCTTCCGGCTGCTCGACCATTTTATCTACGACCACTTCCACAAGACGTATATGCTGGTCGGCTGTGTCGGAGACGATTCTGAGGAAAACATCCGGAAGCTCGAAACAATCCACGGGTGAGGTGTTGGGTTATGCAGCGCACCTGCATACCTGGTTGTAGGGGCCGATGCCCAACGGGCGGAGCAGAGCCCCGCCCCTACCAACTGTGTTCAAGGCAGGCTGCTTTTTGCATAAAAACCGAGTTTCCTTGCGGAACAGGCAATGTCCGGATGGGCATTGCCTGTTCTTGTGTCTAAACGACGTCTCCTTTTTTGATTACCGTCTCGACCAGATTGCTGCCAAGGCGGTAGCAGATATAGTCCAAATCCTCTGCGTTCCAGATGAGAATGTCCGCCTGCTTGCCCGGCTCGATGGAGCCGATGCGGTCGGCGCGGCAGATGGCGGCGGCGCCGTTGAGCGTCACCGCGGTCAGCGCCTGCTCAGGCGTTAGCCGGTAGCGCAGGCAGCCGAGGTTGATGACCAGCTGCATATTGAGGCACGGGCAGGAGCCGGGGTTGAAGTCCGTTGCCATGGCGACCGGAACACCAGCCTGTACCATATCCTGCACGGGCGCGTAGGCCGCGCCCAGATAAAAGCTTGTCGCAGGCAGGCAGCAGGCGACCGTGCCGCCGCTTGCCATGGATGCGATGCCGGACGGCGGGCAGACGATCAGGTGCTCTGCAGAGACGGCCCCAATTTCGCCGGCCAACTCGCTTCCGCCGATAGCTTCGATCTCGTCCGCGTGGATTTTGGGCAGCAGCCCGTACTGTCTGCCGGTAAGCAGAATGCGGCGGGATTCCTCGGCAGAAAAGACGCCCTTTTCGCAAAACACATCACAGAATTCCGCAATGCCCTGCTCCTGTACCGCCGGAAGCATTTCCTCACACAGAAGATCCAGATAGCCCTGCCGGTTGTCTCGGTAGGGCTCCGGCACGGCGTGCGCGCCCATAAAGGTCGCAGCAATATCCATCACATGGTGTTTTTTGCAGGTTTCCAATCACGCGCAGCGCCTTGCACTCCTCCTTGGTTGACAAGCCGTAGCCGCTCTTGGCCTCTGCGGTCGTCGTGCCGAAGCGAAGCATTTCATCCAGCGCGGCGGAGGCTTTTTGCCTCCAGCTGTTCCTCGCTTGCCGCCTTTGTGGCACGCATGGTGGACAGGATGCCGCCGCCTGCGGCGAGGATGTCCAGATAGCCCGCGCCGTACAGCTTGAGCGCCAACTCGTTCTGCCGCCATCCGCCGAAGATCAAATGCGTATGCGCGTCAACCAGACCGGGCGTGACCAGCTTCCCGCCGGCGTTGATTATCTGCACGCCCACGGCCGCAGGCGCTGTGCCGGTTCCGACCTGCGCAATCACATCGTTTTCAATGAATATCCATGCGTTTTTCAGAATGCAGATCTCGCCCCTGTGCCCTGCCGCCCCGCGCAGAGGTTCCCTGCGGTGTGGCAAGCATACCGATGTTGGTGATCAGCGTTCTCTTCATTGTCTGTTCCTTTCTGATCAGCGCTCCAGCTGCGCCACGGCCTGCTCGACGACGGCGCTGTCCGCCACATAGGGCATTGTGATGTGATCCTGTCCGGCATAAAGTTTATTATACTCCGCCGCTGTCGTCATAGCGTGCTCGTTGCAGGCCCAGCTGCGGCGGGCGACGCCGACCATGGTGTCCCACGGCATTGCCATGCGGAGGATGGTATCGACGCGCTCCGGAGCCGTCGAGCACCATGCCGAAGCCGCCGTTGATGGCGCGGCCAATGCCCGTGCCGCCGCCGTTGTGCAGGGCGATGTAACTCATGCCGCGCGCGGCGTTGCCCGCATAGCACTGCGTGGCCATTTCGGCCATGATATTCGAGCCGTCCTTAATATTGGACGTCTCGCGGAACGGCGCGTCCGTGCCGCCGGTATCGTGATGGTCGCGGCCAAGGATGACCGGGCCGATTTCGCCATTTCGGACCATTTCGTTGAATTTAAGCGCCAGATTCATCCGTCCCATCGCGTCCTGATAGAGAATGCGGCACTGCGTGCCGACGACAAGCCGGTTCTTCTCCGCGTCGCGCACCCAGACATAATTGTCATAGTCCTGATAGCGCCGGTTGTGCGTGCGGATATACTCTGCGGCGGCCGCGTCGGTCTTTCGCAGATCCTCCGGCTTCCGGCTCAGACAGCACCAGCGGAACGGGCCGTAGCCATAGTCAAACAGGCACGGGCCGAGGATATCCTCGACGTAGGACGGGAACACAAAGCCATCCAGATCGTTTTCGCCATTTTTACAGACCGATTTCACGCCGGAATCGTAGACCGCCTTCAGGAAGCTGTTGCCGTAATCGAAGAAATAGGTGCCCCGGTCGTGGAATTTGCAGATCATCTCATAGTGGTGCTGCAGCGTTTTATCGACCAGAGCGCGGAACGTCTCCGGCTCCTCAGCCAGCATCCGCGTGCGCTCGGCAAAACTCAGGCCCTGTGGGCAGTAGCCGCCGTCGTACGGCACATGGCAGGAGGTCTGGTCGCTCATCAGATCGACGTGCACCTGCTTTTCGTACAGATATTCCAGCAGATCGACGATATTGCCATGGTAGGCGACCGCGCAGGGCTCGCCGTTTTTCTGGCGCGTCAGCGCGATCTTGACCGCCTCGGCCAGATCTGCCGTTCTGTGGCTGACCCAGCCCTGTGTGAAGCGCGTATCGATGCGGGACTCGTCAACCTCGGCGATGATGGACGCCGCGCCGGCGATCTCCGCCGCCTTGCCCTGTGCGCCCGACATGCCGCCAAGGCCTGCCGAGACGAACAGCCGTCCGGCCAGATTCTGATCGTTGGGAATGCCGAGAATCAGGCGGCCTGCGTTGAGCAGCGTATTGAACGTACCGTGGACGATACCCTGCGGGCCGATGTACATCCAGCCGCCCGCGGTCATTTGGCCGTAATTCGCTACTCCCAGCGCGGCGGCGCGGTTGAAATTCTCCTGATCATCGAATGTGCCGACCATCAGGCCGTTTGAAATAATCACGCGTGGGGCCAGCCGGTGGCTGTGGAACAGGCCGAGCGGATGGCCGGACATAACGACGAGCGTCTGCTCTTCCGTCAGCTGCTCGAGATATTTTTTGATCAGACGGTACTGCATCCAGTTCTGGCAGACCTGGCCTGTCTCGCCGTAGGTCGTCAGTTCATAGGGATACAGCGCAACGTCGAAGTCCAGATTGTTGTCGATCATGACCTGAATCGCGCGGCCCTCGATGCAGCGGCCTTTATATTCGTCGATTGGCTTTCCGTAGATCGCGCCCGCAGGACGGAAGCGGTAGCCGTAGATACGGCCATGCTCGGCCAACTCCTGTGCAAATTCCTTCGCCATCTGCACATGGTGGTCGGGATGAATATAACGCAGCGCATTTTTGATTGCCAGCGCCTGATCCGCCCGACTCAGATGCGATTCGCGGCGCGGCGCGCGGCGATAGCGCGGGTCTATTTCCGGGTATTCCGGAAGTTCATAATCGAGTACCAGGGTTTCCGCGTGTTCCAGCTGCATGATGATCTCCCCTCATTGATGATATTGTATCAGCTTCGTTTGCATTTTTCAATTCATTCTTGCGCAAATGCAGGAATTCCTGCGTCATTCTTCACTGCATGCACCCAACATTGCCGCGTAGCAGCGCTCGGCACGAGGAAGACCAGCATCGAGGAGCTTCTGCCCGCTGCACGCGCATCGGCGGCAAACGCAGCGTCGCACAGAGAGCCGGTGTTGATGCACACGTTCAGCCATGCGCCCTGCAGTCCCGCACGAAGGCTGAGGCAGGCGACACCAAAATCGCTGGCCGCCGTCGCGTTCGTCTTTCCCAGAAGCCTTTCCAGCAGTTCCAGCCCCTCCGCGCACAGCTGCATCACGGCAAGCGGCGGCTGCGTGCAGGCCTTGAGGCCCTGTTCGATGGCGCTGCTGCGCGCCTGCTTTTCCTCGAGCGTCTGCTTGGGCATCGCGTAGGCCGCGCTGACTTGCAGGAACGCTTGCGTGTCCTGCTCCATCGCGGCCAGCAGCCGCTTTACGGAGTACGTCCGCCTGCGCCTGCGCGCGGAGCGCAAGTTCCTGCACGGCCTCATATTTTTTCCTGCCGAGCGTCAGACCGCTGACCATCGCGGTCAGTGCCGCGCCTACCGCGCCTGCCAGTGCTGCGGCGCTGCCGCCGCCGGGAGCCGGAGATGCGGAGGCAATCTCCTCCGTAAAGCCGCGTACCGTCAGTTCTGCCAGTTCCATGTGTCACACCTCTCATTCCATCCCAATCAGATGATATTCCGGCGACCTGCTTGCGGCAGTCATAATTTTCAAGCTTCAGATAGAATTCCGCGCAGTCAAGCAGCGCTTTCTGCCGGCGTCAGCCCGACCACCTCGGAGCCGATGATCCGCGCGCCGTAGCGGTCGGCCAGCTGACGCGTCATTTCAAAGGCATAGTAGATCGGCGTTTTTCAAAGTTTGTAAGATTCATCGACACCTGCGCGATATTCCGTCCTTCGAGCATCACGCCGATGGCCTTGCAGCAGGCAAAGCCGCCGTCCTTGGCCCGAATGGCTTTGCGGATCTTCGCAACCTCGAGATCAGAGGTATCGAGATTGATGTTATAGGCGATGAGCGGCATCCGTGCGCCGATGGCGATGATACCTGCCGTCGGTGGATCTTCCGCTCGCCGTAATCCGGCGCCCAGTCCGGCTCCAGCAGCTTTTCAGGCATGCCCCTCGAATTGCCCCTGCGGCACGCTGCCAGATTTCTGCGTTCCGGGCGCGAGGCGGAGTCTCTATACAGGAACGACGGCACGCGAAGTTCCGTCCAGATGCGCGCGGCAACGCTTGGGACAGCCCCACACATTCCTCCACACTCGTGTCCATGGTCGGAATAAAGGGAATAACGTCCGTTGCGCCCATGCGCGGGTGCTGCCCCGTATGCCGGCGCATGTCGATCGTTCTGGTTGCCTTTTTGTCAGCTGGAACGCCGCCTCGGTCATTGCCTCGGGGGAACCGAGCAGCGTAAAGACGCAGCGGTTATGGCTGCTGTCGGATGCAGTAACATCGAAGACGAAGCAGCGGGAATGCTTGTTCGCCGTCAACAAGTCCCGAAACACCGCCGGGTCCGTTTCCCGGTTGACGCTGAAATTCGAACGCATTCAACAAGCTTTGCCATAGTACTTTTCCTTCTATTCATATGAGAATCATCGTTGTAAGAGAGTTCACCTGTCGCCCCGGACGTGTATCCATGCACGGCCCGAGGCGGCAGTTTTCTCTATAGGAGTCTGCCGCAGACCCGTTTGCAGCTCATAGTGCCCTGACTTGGACCAGCCGGTCAAGTTCGGCCATCTGCGGGTACATGACAACATCGGTATCGACCGGCGGGACGGTCTGGCGGATGATAGACTGCCGCCGTCGCGG
>VOFG01003924.1_pt1 | contig 50959 bp, 75 predicted proteins | sample 5384171 | NCBI WGS metagenome assembly VOFG01 (sample SAMN12384726, study PRJNA508395) | human gut metagenome | isolation source: healthy gut F | host: Homo sapiens
ACGATCGCGCCGACAACGCCGATGCCGATCACGTCCGTCACCGTGCCGGGGTACACAAGGCACAGTCCGCCGGCGGCGGAGAGAATCCTCAGATACCAGGGAATGCTCCCGCGGTAGTAGCCCTCGAGCGCCATCCCGAGACCGAACATGCCGATGAGCGACGTGATAGCAATCATAACGACCTCCACGACGGTCGTATCGACGAGCACCATCGCGGGGGTTGTAGGCGAGGATATACGGGATGATGAACGCTGCGATAGCGAGCTTTGTTGCGTTGAAGGCGGTCTTCATCGGATTTGCGCCCGCAATGGCGGCACCGGCGTAGGCCGCGAGCGCGACCGGCGGCGTCAGGTCGGCAACGATGCCGAAGTAGAACACAAAGAAGTGCGCCGCGACCGTCGGGATGCCCATCTGTACGAGAATGGGCGCGCAGGTCGTGGCCATGATGCAGTAGTTGGCGGTCGTCGGAACGCCCATGCCGAGCACGATGCAGCAGAGCATTGTGAGGAAGAGCGCGAGGAGCTTCGCGTTGCCGCTAACGCCGATGATGGCGTGCAGAATCTGATTGGCAAGGCCGGTCATTGTGAGACAGACCCGCGACGATGCCCGCCACACAGCAGGCGACGCCGACCGAGATGCACCCCTGCGTACCGCCGGCCAAAGCTTCAAAGAATTTCTTCGAGTCATGCGTGTTTCTTTGGAAAACATGCTTACGACGATCGCGGTGACGGTTGCTATCGCAGCGGCAAACGCCATCGTCCGGCTGCCGGACGAGACGAGATACACAAGGATCACGAGCGGCAGCAGCAGATACGTCTTTTTCAAAAGCGGCTTCACGGGGGGCAGCTCGCTGCGGGGCACACCCTGCAGCCCGGATTTCTTCGCCTCGAGATGCACGCAGATGAAAATGCCGGTAAAATACAGCACCGCCGGGAGGATCGCCCGGACGACGATGTTTGAATACGGGAGACTTACGTAGTCTACCATCAGGAACGCCGCCGCGCCCATGATCGGGGGGCATGATCTGCCCGCCGGTAGATGCCGCCGCTTCGACCGCACCGGCAAATTCGCCTCTATACCCGGTCTTTTTCATCATCGGGATCGTGACGCTGCCGGTCGTTACGGTGTTTCCGACGGACGAACCGGACACCATGCCGCACAGCGCGCTCGAAATAACGGCGACCTTCGCCGGGCCGCCGGCGGACGAGCCGGCCAGCGAGTTTGCGAGCCGGATGAAGAAATCGGAAATGCCGGTGCGCTCAAGAAACGCGCCGAAGATGATGAATACGGCGATGTACTTGGAGCAGACGTTGATCGGCGTGGAGAGGATGCCCGTCTTTTTATAGAAGAGCGAGCAGACGAGCGATTTGAACGCTCCCGCGCCGAGCCCGCGCTTGACGCCGTAATAGTAGAGCGCGTACGCAATGAAGACGCCCGCCACGATCATGATGGGCACGCCGGTGCTCCGGCGGCAGAGCTCAAAGAGCGAGAATGCCGATCACGCCGAGTACGACCTCGTACGTCTTGAGCGCCGGGCTGCTGCACGATGGTGTTGGCGTTGAAGCAGAAATAGAAGAACGATACAGCGCCGAGCGCCATGATGACCCAGTCGTACCAGGGGACATAGTTCACGCGGAACTCGTGCTTGTGGCTGGGGAAAATGAGGAAGCCTGCGATCAGCAGCCCGCCGACGAACGACGTGAGCCGCACCTCGTCGAGCATCGTGCCAAACAGCGTGACATACACCTCGAAAATGGCGAATGCCGCGAGATACGCCTGCACAGCGATCTTCGGCTTGCCCTCCCAGGCACGGGTATTCGATTCGCGGTCATACTTGCGCATGACATCGTTGAGATTTTTTGTCGCGTCGTGAGACATGGGGCTACCTCCCGAAAAAAGAATCTTTTACATACGCAAAGGGGAGGAGCAGAGCCCCTCCCTACGGGAAATTCAGGTTATCCTGTAGGGGCGGGATCTGCTCCGCCCGGGGGCCTTGCGCCCGGTGAGAGGAGACAGCCGGGAGGATCAGCCGGCGGTCTCAACGGTGATGCCGTTTTCGGCAAAGTACTTCGCAGCGCCCGCGGCGAACGGAACGGCGATGCCTTCGGTGGCGAAGGTCAGATCAAGGCTGTTGCCTTTCTCGTGCAGAGCGGTGATGTCTTCCTTGCTCTCCATGATGGTCTTGACGATGGTGTAAAGCGGTGTCGTCGTCAAGATCGGCGCGGCAGACAAGCGTAGCCTTCACGGTGATGGTGGCGCAGTCCTCGTCAAACCCGGCGTAGGTACCGGCGGGCAGAACGAGCTTGGCGTACCAGGGGCAGCTCGCGAGCAGCTTTTCCATGTGCGCATCGTCAAAGCCGACGAGATACACGGTCTTGGAAGCGGCGAGCTCGGTAACGGCCGGGGTCGGAGCGCCGGCGCAGAGGAACGCGGCGTCGATCTTGCCGTCCTTGAGGCTCTCGGTGCTGTCACCGAAGGACTGGTACACGGGGAAACATCGTCGATGGTCATGTCGTAGGCGGCGAACACATCGATGGCGTTGAAGTACGTGCCGCTGCCGACGTCGCCGACGCACACGCGCTTGCCGCGCAGGTCTTCCACGGTCTTGAGCGAGGGATCGGTCGTGACGATCTGCACCGTTTCGGGATACAGAGCGCACAGAACGCGGAAGCCGTCGATCTTGCCGGAGTCGGCAAAGGAGTTCGTGCCGTTGTAGGCGTAGGTCATAACGTCGGACTGGACGGTCGCAAGATCGTACATGCCGTCCTGCATGCTCACAAGGTTATCCTTGGAGCCGCCGGTCGCAACGACCGTGAGCTTAACATCGGTCTTCTGTCCGATCACGGTGCCGAGGATGCCGGTGTAGCCGTAATAGGTGCCGCTTTCACCGCCGGTGCCGACGTTCAGAGAAACGGTGCTTGCCGCCGGGGTGTCGGAATCACCCGAGCTGCTGCCGCAGGCGCACAGCGCGAACACCATGCACAGAGCCAAAACCAGAGCCAGAATTTTTTTTTCATTTTCATTTCCTCCTTTTCATTCTGACGGATGCACTTCCCGCAAAACCGCGAAATTTGCAAGCCGCAGGAAATAACTTTCGTATGAACGCATTATAAACGCTGAAAACGGCGATTGCAAGAACAAATTTGAAATTTGCAAGAAATTATTATGCAAAAAATTTAGCAGAGTAAATCCGGAAACTGTGCAGAACGGCGAAATGCCCCCGCGCCGGTCTTCGGAAAGGATACGGCACGGGGGCATATATGGATGTTCGCCGCCGGAAGAGCGGCGGCGAACCACTATATTTTGTTTTTCAGCAGTAGATATCCACGGCGTGGCGGTGGGAGCGCAGAGTAAGCGTCCGGTGTGCGCCGCCGTCCTCGCCGTCGCGCGTCCAGGGCACGGGCTCCTCAAACGTGACTTTCACGAAGCTCGACTGCGCTACGGTGAGGCACGGGCTGTCGTAAGTCTTGTTCAGCACGCCCGTGAGGATGCTGTTGACCTCCATCACGTCCTTCGGGCGGCGGACGAGCAAAATCTCAAACTTGCCGTCCGAGAGATCGACGAGATCGTCGTTCAGGCGCACCATGCCCGCGACGCTCAGGGAGTTGGACATCGCGCCGTAAATGAATTCACCTTCGACGACGCCGTTTTCGTGCTCAATGACGGCCTTGTAGCTCTTGATGGTGGAAAGGGCGTTCAGCCCGCCGAGCACATACGCCAGATGGCCGAGCGTTCGCTTGAGCTCCTGGTCGGTCTTGTAGCTCACCTCGGTGAACGCGCCGAATGCGGCGATATAGGTAAAGAAGCCAACGCCGTCCATCTCGCCGACGTCGTAGTGCAGCGGCGTTCCGGCGAGGATTATTTCCGCGGCGCGCCCCGGCTGGCGCATCGGCAGGCAGAGCGTGTTTGCCACGTCGTTCGCCGTGCCCATCGGGATGTACCGAGCTTGGGGCGCTTCTCCTGCGGCAGCATCATCAGACCCGCGATCGTGTCGGAGAGCGTGCCGTCGCCGCCGAGACAGACGAGCCGCTCGTAGTTCGCGGCGTTCTCTTCGACGATCTTCGACGCCGTGCCCGGCGCGGTCGTATAAAAGACGGTCGGGCAATACCCGTTCAGAGCGAACGTCGAGACTGCCGTGCCGAGATTGAGATCAGACATTGACCGCCCGGCGGCGGGGTTCACCAGCATCATTAAGGACTTGGCCATTGTATATACCTCGCAAAAGTTGTCGTTTCGTTTATGCAGGGGCGCTGCCCTGCCTGCATAGATATTATAATGTATCTTCTCTTAAAGTTTATGTCTTTTTGCAAATTTGCAAAATCTTTATACTATAGCGTCGATTGACAAGGGCAAAAAGCACCGAAAAGGCTGGCTGCCCGACGTGTGAGCCCTTGTTAATCGACGCTTTAAAATAGAAAAAACAGTGCGGCAGATATCTGCCGCACTGTCCGGTTTTGAGGATTATTCGCTCAGCGCGTTCATTTTGGAAGCCATGCTGACTTCTTGCGAGCTGCGTTGTTCTTGTGGAGCAGACCCTTGGACACCGCGCGGTCAACCGACTTGACAGCGGCTTTGTAGGCAGCCTCGGCGTTCTCCTTATTTCCTTCCGTCGCAGCGGCGTCAAACTTTTGATCGTGGTCTTGAGCTCAGACTTGTCCGCCTTGTTGCGCTCGGCGCGAACACGGGAGACGAGAACCCTCTTGGCCGAAGACTTGATGTTGGCCATTCTTTAGCCACCTCCTCCATTCAATACTCCTGCGGATTGACGAACCCGCGTTTTGATATTATAAAGGAGGATTCCTGAATTTGCAAGCACTTTTTCGGTTTCTCCCGAAAAATTTTGCATACTTTTGTGTCTCCTTCAAATACTGACCACAAGATATGGCACAGGAGGAAAATCTTTTGAAAAATTCTTTCCGAACCGATCTCGCGTGCGAGTCGCGCGACGTATGGCTCCGAACGCGCGGCGCCGCTCTCGCGGGCGTCTCGGCGCGGCAGGAGACGCGCGACGGTCTCGGCGTTGAGACCGTGGAGATACTGGACGAGGGAGCTGCAGAAGAGTTATGTAAACCGATGGGGCGCTATGTCACGATCTCGCTCGACGCGCTCGTCCGGCGCGAGGAGGACGCCTTCCGCCGCGCCTGCGGCGTTCTCGCGCGCGAGATCCGCACGCAGCTTGCCATGGAGCCGGAGGAGAGCGTTCTTGTTGTCGGTCTCGGGAATCCGGATATTACCCCGGACGCCGTCGGGCCGCTCGCCGCCGAGTGCGTTCTCGTCACGCGCCATTTGAAAACACGGCTCCCGGAAGAGTTCGCGGCGTTTCGCCCTGTGAGCGTTTTCCGTACCGGCGTTCTCGGCACGACCGGCATCGAAAGTGCGGCGCTCGTCCGCGGCGTTGTATCGCTCGTCCAGCCGGATCGTGTGATTGCCGTAGACGCGCTTTCGGCGCGCGAGGCGGCGCGGCTTTGCCGCGCGGTGCAGGTAACGGATGCGGGCATCGTCCCCGGCTCCGGTGTCGGCAACGCGCGCAGCGCTCTCACGGAGGAGACGCTCGGCGTTCCGGTCGTCGTCGTCGGGGTGCCGACGGTCGTGGATGCGCGCACGCTCTGCGCCGACCTCTCCGGCGCGGAGATCGATCTGCCCGAGGATACGGAGCTCTTCGTTACGCCGCGGGATATCGACAGCCGCGTGCGCGACAGCGCCCGCCTCGTCGGCTATGCGATCAATCTTGCGCTGCACGACGCGCTCACCATCGAGGACATCGACATGTTCCTCGCCTGATGTTTCACGTGAAACATCAGGCCGCGCTTTTTGACGAAAACCAGTGTTTCACGTGAAACATCTCCCGAAGCGCTCGGCCGCTGAAAATGTTTCACGTGAAACAGTTGCAAAATGGAAAGCGCATCATTATAATAAACGGTGCTATAAAACAGAAACGTAAGTTCGGCGGCGAAGCAGCTGCGCACGCAGAGGCGGGGCGCTGCTCCGTCCGCGCCGGACTTTGAGAGACCCAAAGGGGGCAAAGAGATGGGCAAAGTGATCGCCGTCGCCAACCAGAAAGGCGGCGTCGGCAAAACGACAACAAGCGTGAATCTTACAGCGGCACTGGCGAGACTCGGAAAGAAAACGCTGCTCGTGGACTTTGATCCGCAGGGCAACAGCACGTCCGGCATGGGCGTATCGAAGCGCAGCAACCCCACGGCGTATGACGTCGTGATGGGCAGCGCGAGCGCGGAGGACGCCGTCATCCGACTGCCGTATGGCTGGGTGCTGCCGTCGAATACCGACCTTTCGGGCGCGGAGGTCGAGCTCGCCAACGTGGAACGGCGCGAATACCGCCTGCGCGAAGCGATCGACACGATCCGGGACGATTTTGACTACATATTCATCGACTGCCCACCGTCGCTGGGCATTCTGACGCTCAACGCCTTCACCGCGGCGGACAGCCTGCTCGTGCCGCTGCAGTGCGAGTATTACGCGATGGAGGGCGTGGCCGATCTCACGACGTCGGTGAAGATCGCCAACCGGCGGCTGAACAAGAATCTCTACATTGAGGGCATGCTGCTCACGATGTACGATAACCGGCTGAACTTCTCCACGCAGGTGGCGGAAGAGCTGCGCCGGTATTTCGGCGCGCGCGTGTACGACACGGTCATCCCGCGCAACGTCCGCCTGGCCGAGGCGCCGAGCCACGGCCGCCCGATCACGGAATACGACGCCGGATCAAAGGGCGCGCGCGCGTATCTCGCCGCCGCCGAAGAATTTTTGCAGAGGCAGGGATGAAGATGGCAAAAGAAAAGACATCACGGCTTGGGACCGGGCTTTCCGCCCTGTTCGGCGAGGAGGAAAACGTCCTCGAAAACGAAACGGTGCAGACCCTGCCGATCTCGCGGGTCGAACCGCGCAAGGATCAGCCGCGCCGGGAGTTTGACCCTGCGGCGATCGAGGAGCTGGCGGCGTCCATCCGTGAATACGGGCTGATCCAGCCCATCACGGTGCGTCCGCTCGACAAGGGTTACTATCAGATCATCGCCGGCGAGCGCCGCTGGCGCGCGTCCCGCGCTGCGGGACTCAAGGAAGTACCGGTGCGCATTTTGGAGGCGGACGATAAGCTCGCTATGGAGCTCGCGCTCGTGGAAAACCTCCAGCGCGAGGATCTGAACCCCATGGAAGAGGCCGCGGGCTATAAAAAGCTCATGGACGATTACGGTCTCACGCAGGAGCAGGTCGCCTCGCGTGTGCAGAAATCGCGCCCCGCGGTGACGAACGCGCTGCGGCTTCTCTCTCTCGGCGAGACGCTGCAGAAGAAAGTATCTTCCGGAAAGCTCTCCGCCGGCCACGCGCGGGCGCTTCTGCCGCTCAAAACCGAAACGCTGCGCGAAAAGGCCGCCGCGGAGGTCGAATCCCGCGGTCTGAGCGTCCGGCAGACGGAAACGCTCGTCGCTTCCCTGCTCCGTCAGGCGGAACAGACGGAAAAGGAAGAGAAAAAGCCGCCGGTCGTGGATTACGTCCGTGAGGCGGAAAAGGCGCTCAGCGACGCGCTGGGCCGCGGCGTCAAATTCCAGGGCGGGCAGAAAAAAAGGCCGCATCGCGCTGGAGTTTTATTCCGCGGACGACCGCGAGGCGCTGATGGAAGCGCTCAGGCACATGGACAAGCCCTGGAAAAGAAATAAAATTGAGGAGAATATATCATGCTGGACATTCGTTTTATCCGTGAGAACCCGGAGCTCGTGCGCGAGAACATCCGCAAGAAGTTTCAGGACAAGAAGCTCCCCCTCGTGGACGAGGTGCTGGAGCTCGATGAGAAGCTGCGCGCGGCGAAGACCGAGGCGAACGAGCTTCGCGCCAACCGCAACGCCCTTTCCAAGAAGATCGGCATGCTGATGGGACAGGCGAAGAAGGACCCTCCAAGCTGGAGGAAGCCGAGGACGTCAAGGCCGAGGTCGCGCGCGAGGCGCGCGTCTGGCCGAGCTGGAAAAGCTCGAGCCGGAATACGAGGCGGAACTCACCAAACGCATGATGGTCATCCCGCAGATGATCGACCCGAGCGTTCCCATCGGCCCGGACGACAGCTGCAATGTTGAGGTGCAGCGCTTCGGCGAGGCGACTGTGCCCGATTTCGAGATCCCCTACCACACGGAGATCATGGAGAGCTTTAACGGCGTCGATCTGGACGCGGCGCGCCGCGTTTCCGGCAACGGCTTCTACTATCTGCGCGGCGATATCGCCCGCCTGCACTCCGCGGTGCTCGCGTACGCGCGCGCGACTTTATGATCGACAAGGGCTTCGTGTACTATATTCCACCCTACATGATCCACGGCGACGTGGTGCAGGGCGTCATGTCCCAGACCGACATGGACGCCATGATGTACAAGATCGAGGGCGAGGATCTCTATCTCATCGGCACGAGCGAGCACTCCATGATCGGCTCGTTCATCGACCGCATTGTCCCCGAGAAGGAGCTTCCCATCACCTACACGAGCTATTCCCCTGCTTCCGCAAGGAGAAGGGCGCGCACGGCATCGAGGAGCGCGGCGTTTACCGCATCCACCAGTTTGAAAAGCAGGAAATGATCGTTGTCTGCAAGCCCGAGGAGAGCATGGACTGGTACGAAAAGATGTGGCGCTACAGCGTGGAGCTGTTCCGCAGCCTTGAGATCCCCGTGCGCCAGCTCGAGTGCTGCTCGGGCGATCTGGCCGATCTCAAGGTCAAGAGCTGCGATATCGAAGCGTGGAGCCCGCGCCAGCAGAAGTACTTTGAGGTATGCTCCTGCTCGAATCTCGGCGACGCGCAGGCGCGCCGACTGAAGATCCGCATCCGCGGCGAGGACGGCAAGCTTTATCTCGCCCACACGCTCAACAACACCGTCGTCGCTCCCCCGCGCATGCTCATCGCGTTCCTCGAGAACCACCTGCACGCCGACGGCAGCGTCGATATTTCCGAGGTCCTTCGTCCGTACATGGGCGGCAAGGATCACCTCGAAAAGAAGTAAAAACGTAAAATCCAGCGGCAGAACGCAATGAGAAATGGCGTTCGCACCCGCGCTCTGCGCTGCCGTGCTCTTCGGCACGGCCCGCAGAAAGTCCCGCGCACGATCGAATTTTGAGGTGAGAAAGTGAACGAAAAGCTGAAGGCTCTCTATGAAAAGTACAAGGACCTTATCCCCTACGTGATCTTCGGCGTGCTGACGACGATCGTAAACTATGTCTCCTACTGGCTGTTCGCGCACCCTCTCGGCTGCGGTACGGTATTCAGCACCGCCGTTGCGTGGGTTTTGAGCGTGCTGTTCGCGTATGTGACGAATCGCCGCTGGGTGTTCCACAGCGAGGCGAAGGGCGCCAAGGCAATCGGAAAAGAATTCGCCGCATTTCTCGGCGCGCGCCTCGGCACGGGGCTTCTGGATATGCTCATCATGTACCTGTGCGTCGATCTTCTCGGCTGGAACGACATGGTGATGAAGCTCGCGTCGAACGTCATCGTCGTTATACTGAATTATATTTTGAGCAAGTTCTTCATCTTTAAGAAAAAAAGAGAAATAAGACACAAAGCGAAAAGCCCCGCCGGGCAGGAAACGTCCTGACCGGTGGGGCTTTTGTCATGCGAAAGATTATTTGAGCATCCGCCAGAGTGTGCTGCGGCTGATGTCGAGATGCTGGGCGGTCTTCGTCTGGTTCTGCCCTTCCAGCTCGTAGACGCGCAGCACGATATCCCGCGTGATCTCGGCGAGCGGGCGATTGAGGTCAATGCCCTCCGCCGCGGCGGAAGGTGTCGTCGTCTCACGCTCGAGCACCGCACGGACCTGCGCTTCGGAAATATACGAGCTGTCAGCGTTCACTACAAGTTCCTGCACGCATTTGACGAGCTGGTCAATGTTGTGCGGCCACGGGAAATTCTGCAAGAGGAGCATGGCCTCACGCGTGAGTCCGATGACACGTGTGCCGAAGCGGACGTTCGTGGCGTTTATGTAGAGCGTGACGAGCGTCGGGATATCGTCGCGGCGGCGCGAGAGCGGCGGAAGCCGGAGTCGGAGCGCGTGGACCGTCTCCGAGAGATAGGCGTAGATCGGGTCACGGGAATACAGCCCCGTGTCACCGGCGTAAGAGATGAGAAACCGGTTGGCACCCAACGTGTGTGAGCCTTCAAGATAGTCGAGCAGCCGCGGCGCAAGATTGCGGTTCACGGCATCGAGATGGCGGAGATAGATCGTAGAGCCGGTATCGGCGAGCGGCGAGCGGTCATCCTCGAGCAGAAGGTCCCAGTCCTTTCCGTGAGCCGCCCGATATCCACGAGGACGAGCGGGCTGTGGCACAGACGGCTGCGGCTGTGGATGTACTGCGCGAAGCGGTCCTTGCCGGTGCCGTAATCGCCCTCGATGAGTACAGGCGCGTCGAGCGCGGCGTACTGCTCGCATACGGCGCGCAGCCGCTCCGCGGCGGCGTTGCTGCCGAGATAGTATTCGAGCGGGTTGCTGCTGAGCGCGCCGTCCGTACCGGAGGAAAGGTCACAGTAGCGGATCGCCTGCCGCCCGCCAAGGAGCGAAGCGGCGCGAGAGATGGAGAAAACGGCGTATTCCTCGCCGCCGGAGGCGAGAAGCCGCCCGCGCACGGTAAACATCTCGTTTCCGAGCCGGCGGCTGAGCTTCACGCTGCTGCGCGCGAGGACATGCGAAACATGCTGGCGCATCGCGTCGGCAAGCTCCGGCGGCATGGGATCGAGCGTTGTGAAGACCTCTCGGACGTCGGGTGAATAGACGGCGAAGTCCCGCTCGTCCGAAACGAGCAGATCCCGCAGCAGAGAGGCGTGCCGGTCGAGCATCTGATACCGGAGACAGATATCTTTCGCGGTGTTGATCGCCGACTCGATGCTCTCCATGCCGGAGACGATCAGCAGCCCGTGCATGCCGTATTCCTGCGCGCACGTCGCAGAGATCATATCGCCGACGATGATGCGCGTTCCCTTATCGCGCAGCGCCGCGAGCTTTTTCGCGGCACTCCTGCGGGCTGCGGATCGTGACCGTAGGGATGGAAAATTGCATGATCTCACAGAGCTTTTCCGCCGGATGCGTGATGCTCGGGTAGCCGACGATCGCAAAATCATCGTCCATGCCCTGCGCGAGACGGATCGTGCGCAGAATATCGTAGGCGGAGGGGACGATATCGCAGATGGGGATATCCATCATGTGTCCGCGGAGCACGTCGGCCGTGCCGCCGCGGGAGATCACCGCATCGATGCCGCGGCGGTTGTCGAGCGCGGTTTTCAGTCCGTCGTCCAGATTGCCGCTCTGGATGACGAGCTCCACATCGTCGCGCTGCGCGGCGATGTTCGTCATAAGATGATACATTCCTTCGTAGGGGGCGATGCAGAGAAAGCGCGGCTTTTTCATTTCTAGGCCCTCCGTGTGTCACTGTTGCTTGGACGCAATTCTAAAAATAAAACAAAAAGGATCATAACGCAAGTGATTTATTTTTAAACAGCCATTTAACATGGACAAACCAGAACGACGTATCGGCTTAATTTTGTGCATAAAGCTCAAAGAACAGAGGGAGAATTTAGCGGCTGGCGGCAGAATGAAACGACGGAGAACAATATTGTTCAAAAATGAAACATAAAATGGTGCTTTACGGCTTTCAAGCGGACGAGGTGTTCCTATATAATTTGGGCATAAAAGCCAGCCGGGGACAGTATACCCCCAAAAAGAGAAAGGAAGCGCACCGCAAACGATGATAAAAGTCCTGGTTCTTGCCGATGACGTGACCGGCGCGCTGGACGCCGGTGTGAAATTTTCGGACGCAGGTCTGAAAACGAAGGTGTCCCTCCTCCCGAAGATCGAAGAAACGGATACCGGCGCGAGTGTGCTCGTGCTGTGTGTCCCGACGAGACACGAAACGCCGGAGACGGCATACCGGCAGGTCCGCGCTCTTTCGGCGCGCGCCGCGGAAAAGCACATCGGCTGCATCTTCAAAAAGACCGACTCGGCGCTGCGCGGCAACGTCGGCGCAGAGCTCGCCGCGGTGCTCGACGGCAGCGGGGAGCATGAGCTCTTCTTCATCCCGGCGTTGCCGGCGATGGATCGCGTCACGATCAACGGAATCCATTACATCAACGGCGTTCCGGTACACGAGAGCGTGTTCGGCGTCGATCCCTTTGAGCCGGTCACGGAAAGCTACATCCCTGCGCTGCTGGAAAAGCAGATGAACGAGCCTGTCGAGGTCATCACCGGCGCGACTCCTCCCGCGCCGGTGAACTCGGGCAAAGGATCGCGGTGCTCGACTGCGAGACGCAATCCGGCATGGGAGAAGCTGACCCGGATGCTGTACGAGTCCGGTCGGCTTCACGCCGTGGCCGGGTGCAGCGGGCTGGCGGAAGCACTGGCCGCGGCTCTGCGGCAGTGTCGGCGAGACCGAAGCGGAGCCGGAGACCGAGCGGCTCACCGTTGTATGCGGAAGCATGAACCCGATCTCGCTCGAACAGGTGGCTTACGCGGAAAAAGACGGGCTATGCTGCCGTCAGCGTGCCGGTGGAGCGGCTGCTTGAGACAGGACTCAAAAGCGCCGAGGGCAAGGCATTTCTCGATGCGCTCTGGGCGGAATACAGCAAAAATGAGCATCTCCTTATCGATACGGGCGCTGCCAACGCCGCGCGCGGCGAGCTGCCCGAGGAGATCGGAAAGAGCGTTGCATCGCTCCTCGGTGCGATACTCAAGGACCTCCTTGACCGGGGCGCCGTCTCGCGGCTTATGATCATCGGTGGCGACACGCTGCTTGGTTTTATGGACGCCATCGGCTGCCGCGAGCTCTCCCCCCAGCGGGAAATCCTGCAGGGCGTCGTTGAATCGGAATATATCTACCGCGGCGTCCGGCACTCGGTGCTTTCCAAGTCCGGCGGTTTCGGGCAGACGGATCTTCTTCTCCGACTCGAAAGCGAAGCGCCGGTCCATGCATAATAAACGAAAGGAACGGATGAAAAATGGATAAGTACAATATGGTTCTGCCGCGCATCACCTACAGCGGTGTGGATGCGCTGGAAAATCTCCGCCAGGTCGTCGCCGGCTGTAAAAAGGCCGCGATCTTCACCGACAAGGGAATTCTCGGCGCGGGTCTTGTGGATCTGCCGCAGGAGATCGTCCGGTCCGCCGGTGTGGAGACCGTGATCCTCTCCGACATACCCGCCGAGCCGAGCTACGGCGCGGTGCAGACGCTGGTCGACGAGTTCCGCACGCTGGGCGCGGATATCATCATCGCCGTCGGCGGCGGCAGCGCGATGGACACCGCGAAGCTCGCGAGCATCCTCGTAACCGACGAATATACGGTGAAGGATCTTCTGGACGATCCTCTCCGCGGCAAAAAAGACCGTGACGACCTGCTTCATCCCGACGACTGCCGGAACCGGCTCGGAAGCGACGCCGAACGCCATCGTCGCCGTGCCGGAAAAGGAGCTGAAGATCGGCATCGTGAACCCGGCGATGGTCCCCGATTACGTGATCCTCGACGCGCGCATGATCAAAAATCTGCCGCGCAAGATCGCCGCGGCGAGCGGCGTGGACGCCATGGCGCACGCCATCGAGAGCTTCACCAGCAACAAGGCGAACCCCTTCAGCGACACGCTTGCGCTCGACGCCTTTGACCGTATACTCAACAACATCGAGCGCGCCTGCGACGATCCCGAAGCGCTCGACGCCAAGCGCGAGATGCAGATCGCCGCGTTCTACGGCGGCATCGCCATCACCTGCTCTGGCACGACGGCGGTACACGCGCTGAGCTACCCGCTCGGCGGCAAATACCACATCGCCCACGGCGTATCAAACGCCATTCTACTCATGCCGGTCATGCGCTTCAACGAGCCTGCCATCCGCCACAAGCTGGCGCTGGCCTACGACCGCGCGGTGCACGGCGAAAAGACCTGCGTCACCGACGAGGAAAAGAGCGCCTGGATCATCGAGCGTATGGGCGAGATCGTAAAAAGCATCTCGACATCCCGACAAACCTTTCCCAGTGGAACGTTTCGCGCGACGATCTTGAGCCGCTCGTCGAGGCGGGCATGAGCGTGCAGCGTCTGCTGGTGAATAATATGCGCACCGTAACGCCGGAGGACGCGAGAAACATTTACCTCCAGATCCTTTAAAGACGGAAAGGAGAAACAAAGATGGCCCATCCCACTCTTCATGGCATCGTCCCGCCCATCATCACCCCGATGAGCGCGGACGAGAGCGTCAACATCCCCGAGCTCAGAAACCAGATCGAGCGGCAGATCGCGGGCGGCGTCCACGGCATCTTCTGCTTTGGCACGAACGGCGAGGGCTACATCCTCTCCATGAAGGAAAAGGAAGAGATTCTCGAAGCGACGATCGACCAGGTCGCCGGGCGTGTTCCGGTGTACGCCGGTACGGGCTGCATCTCCACGGCGGATACGGTGTATATGAGCCGCCGCGCCGAGGAAATGGGCGCGGACGTCCTCTCCATCATCACGCCGAGCTTCGCTCTTGCGAGCCAGGAGGAGCTCTACCGCCACTATGTCGAGGTGGCAAAGCACGTGAATATCCCCATCGTTCTCTATAATATCCCGCCGCGCACCGGCAACAAGCTCCTGCCCGAGACTGTTGCGCGTCTCGCCAGGGACGTGGATGTGATCTGCGGCGCGAAGGACTCGAGCGGCGATATCGAAAATCTCAAGGCGTTCATCCGTGTGGGACAGGAGCTCGGCCGCCCGTTCTCGGTGTTCGCCGGAAACGACGGCGCGATCCTCACCGGTCTGCGTGCCGGCGGCGCGGGCGGCATCGCCGGAAGAGCCAATCTCTATCCCAAGACCGTCGCCGCGATCTACGACAGCTTCGTCGCCGGGGACATCGCGCGCGCCGAGAACTGCCAGCAGCGCATTTCGCCGCTCCAGCGCGTGTTCAAATTCGGCAATCCCAATACGATCATCAAAAAGGCCGTCAACCTGCTCGGCTACCCGGTCGGCGAGTGCCGCCGCCCGTTCAACTACCTGTGCGACGAGGGCGTCGCCGAGCTGAAAGCGGTGCTGAAGGAAAACGAAGAGCTCGGTCTCTGCTGAGGAGGAAACGCCATGAGCACAGTCAAAAAGCCGATCCTCGGCATCACGATGGGCGATCCCTTCGGTAACGGCCCGGAGATCACGGTACGCTCGCTCGCGGACGAAACGGTCTATGGCCGCTGCCGCCCCCTCGTCGTCGGCGACGCCGCCTCGATGGAATACGCCGCGGCGGTGTACAATAAACTGACCGGCGCCGCGATCCGCGTCCATTCGGTGCAGAGCGTGCAGGAAGCGCAGTTCGTCCCCGGCACGATCGATGTGCTGACTCTCGGCGTCGTAAAGACGGAGGATATCCCCTGCACGGCGGACGAGCCGAAGCCCTTCGGTCTCGGCGCAACGGCGCTCGGCGGCGAGGCGGCGTTCCAGTATGTGAAGCGTGTCATTGAGCTGGCGCTCGCCGGCGAGGTGGATGCGACCGTCACGAACGCTTTGAGCAAGGAAGCCATCAACATGGCGGGCCACCACTTTTCGGGCCACACCGAAATTTACGCGCACTATACCAACACCGATAAATACACCATGATGCTCGCGCACGAGGATCTCCGTGTCGTCCACGTCTCCACGCACGTATCGCTGCGCGAAGCGTGCGACCGGGTGAAGAAGCCGCGCGTGCTCGAAGTGATCCGCATCGCCGACGCCGGCTGCCGCGCACTCGGCATCGAAACGCCGCGCGTCGCCGTGGCGGGACTCAACCCGCACTGCGGCGAGAACGGACTCTTCGGCACCGAGGAGATCGAGGAGATCCAGCCCGCCATCGACGAGGCCATGGCGGAGGGAATCTGCATCCCAGACAAGAAGCCCACGCCGCCGGACACGGTGTTCTCCAAGGCCATTGGCGGCTGGTACGACATCGTGGTGGTCATGTACCACGATCAGGGCCACATCCCCTGAAGGTGGAGGGCTTTGTGTACAACCGCGAGGAAAAGCACTGGGACGCGGTGGCGGGCGTGAACGTGACGCTCGGCCTGCCGATCATCCGCGCGAGCGTGGACCACGGCACCGGCTTCGGCCATGCCGGAAGCGGCCATGCCAACGCCCTCAGCCTCGTGAACGCGATGGACTACGCCATCCGCATGGCGAATGCCAAAAACCATTGAAACTGTCTTATATACCGGCAGATACCGGTTTTAAGAGAAATAAAAAAAAGGAGGCACCCAATGAAAAAGACACTGGCACTTCTTCTGGCAGTTCTGATGCTGGTTTCTGTTTTGTCTGCCTGCGGTACTACCGCAGAGACGCCTGCCGCACCGACTGCGGAAGCAACGGCGGAAACGATGGGAACGGAAACTCCGGAAGAAGAATCCGCGCTGGAAGCGCAGGACCTGATATTTGCGACGATGGACGTAGGCACTTCGATCTATACCTACTCTTCCGCAATCGCCAATATCCTTCTGGAGTACCTGCCGAGGGCTCCACCATTGACGTTCCCACCACTTCTCCGGGCGGTCTCGGCGCGGCATATTTGCTGGCGCAGGGAAAGAGCGACCTGATTATTGTCAACGATGTCGGCTTTATCTCCTCGATTGAGGGCGGCGTTCTAGGCGAGGCATCGATCGACTCCAATCTGGTTGCCGGCATTGTCGGGAGCATGGACTGGCCGCATGTGGACATTCTCGTCCGTAATGATTATGCTGAAAAGAACGGCGTGAACTCCATTGAGGAAGTCATTGAAAAGAAGATTCCGACAAACTTCGTCATCAAGCAGGCGGGAACGATGGGTGAGCTGGCGTTTGTTCAACTGCTCGAAGGACTCGGCGTGACGGAGGAAGAGCTGACCGGTTGGGGCTGCACGATCACTCGTACTGCGTCCGGCAATATCAAGACCGCTATGCAGGATGGCACGGGCGATATCACGGTCGACCATCCGCCCAACAATCAGGCGAACACCGTTGAGCTGACGCTGAATACCCCCTGCACGCTTTGGGATGTCCCCGAAAGCGTCCGTGATTACATGGAGTCCAAGGGCTGGACCAAAACGACCTGGAAGGCTGGTACCTCCGGCTTCACGGGCCATGACGAAGATATTCAGACGGTTTCCTCCAGCAACGTTGTTGTCTGCCGCCGCGATCTGGACGAGGAAGTCGTCTACCTGATCACGAAGGCGATCTGCGAGAGCGGCGATGAGCTCGCTGCAGCGTCAAGCGCTCTGGCAGAGTTTGACCCGAGCATCGGCTGGGTTACCATGGAAAAGTACATGCACCCCGGCGCGATTCGTTACTATAAGGAAATGGCTACATGCCCTGACGGGGGTCGGCCGCTTCCTTACAGCAGCTGTATTCGGGAGATATACGAGCACCCGTATATCTCCCGAGTTAGAAAGGAGAGACCATATGAAAGACAAGCAGATCGATCTCCACAGGGTCATAACGGTGATCATCTCCATCGTGTGGATGGCGTTTCAGACCTATATCATCCTTGGCAAACCGATGAACCCCATGCTTCAGGTGCCTGTTCATCTGGTTTTCGCTCTGGCGATCATCTATCTTTATAACCCCATTGACAAGAAAAATGAAAAGCTTCGTAAACTGAAGTTCCTAGATTATATTTTCTATGCCGGGATTTTGTTCCTTGCATACTATTACATTTGCGAAACCGTTCGTCTGCAATCGCGTGTGCCGTACTTTTTCCGCGTTGGAGACGATTGACATAGTAGCCTTTTTTGTACTGTGTATTGTCCTGCTGGAGGCAATCCGCCGCACGCTTGGCTGGAACCTGATCATCTTTATTGCAATTTTTGTGCTATATGCCCTTTTTGGGCAGTATCTGCCGCGATCGTCCGGGCTACGTTCCACGAGCATTCGGCCTCTGGAGTTCGTTGAACTGATCTCCATGAGCTCCGGCGGTATTCTTGGCACGCCGCTGACGACGTCGGCGACTTACCTTTTCTACTTCATGATCTTCGGCGCGCTGTTTTCCACCTGCGGGGCGGTCAGCTCCTTATTGAGATCGGCCTCAAATTCGGCAAAGGCCATGGCGGCCCGGCGAAGGCTGCTGTCATTTCCTCCGGCCTCCTCGGCATGGTGAGCGGCTCGGCCGTCGGCAACGTGTCCACGACCGGCGTCATGACCATCCCGATGATGAAAAAGGTTGGCTATACGCCGGAACAGGCGGGCGCTATCGAGGCAGTGGCATCTACCGGCGGACAGATCATGCCGCCCATCATGGGTATTGGTGCGTTCATTATGGCAGAGATGCTCGGCGTGCACTATATGGAAATCGCCAAGTCTGCCATTGTTCCGGCGCTGGCATATTACCTTGCCATTTTCCTCGTTGTTGACTTTATCGCCCGGAAAAATACCAATAATATTGAATCGAAGGGCTTTAACGTTCAGCCAATCCTCCCGCGCATATATCTCCTGCTTCCGGCGATCGTTCTGGTGTATTTCATCATTACCGGTATGTCGCTGATGCGCTCGGCGGCATATGCCATCGCGGTTATTCTCGTGCTGAACATCATCAACCCCAAGCGCGCGGCGTGGAAGGACGTATGGAACGCCATGCTCGTCGGCTGTAAGCAGGCAGCTAGCATTGCTATCCCACGGCAGCGGTCGGTATCATTATCGGCGTTGTCGTAAACTCCGGCCTTGCCACGAAGCTCTCCTCTCATGATGAAGCTCGGCAGCAGCGGTATGTTCCTTGCGCTGGTGCTCTCCATGATCGGATGCATGCTGCTCGGTATGGCGCTGCCGACGGTTGCTGCGTACATGATCGCCAACATCCTCTTTGTCCCTACGCTCACGAAGCTCGGTGTCGACCGGCTGGCGGCAAATATGTTCGTGTTTTTACTTTGGCATTTTCGCGCAGATCACCCCGCCGGTGTGCCTTGCGTCGTTCACCGCGGCCGGTATCGCTGGCGGCGATTCGTGGAAAACGGGCTGGACAGGCTTCCGGTATTCGATTGTGGCGTTCCTTGCACCGTATGCCTTCGTGTATAATACCGCGATTCTCTTGATCGGCTCTGTACCGGATATCATTCAGGCCGCGGCGCAGGTGTTCCTTGGAACGTTCTTCCTTGCCGCGGGCGTGGAAGGCTTTGTCGGAAAACCGGTGAAAAACATTGCTTTGCGCATTCTGCTGGTTGCGGCGGGCGCACTTATCATTATTCCTGAGGTCATTACGACGTTGGCGGGATATGCGCTTGGCATCGGCATCGTTGTTGCCGTGAACCTTCTTGCCCAACGAAAAGAGGGAAAGAAGGATAAGGCGTCCGAGCTCCGGCTGGCAGTCACAGCGGTCTCCGGTGCGCTGGTCGTAACGCCGGAGATCATTACGACGGTTGCGGGGCTTTTGCCTGGCGCTGGCCATGCTCATCTGGAGCAAGCGCGCCGAGAAGGAACAGAAGAAAGACGTCGTATACGTGGAAGCCGGAGAGGTTCTGGAGACGGTTGCACAGGATATCGACGAGGACTGAGCTATGGCGTTGTCAATAGGTATCTGCACAAACTTCCTCGGAGAGGATCGCTACTCTCTTCAAACAGAACGGTATCCCGAAATATCCCGGGTTTTCGACTATGTCGAGCTTCCCGCCATGACGGTCACAGCGCTCAGCGATCCGGAATTTGACGCGCTGAGAGCAGAGCTCGAAAAGGTGGGCCTACGTTGTCCGGTTATGACGAACCTGTTTCCGGCGGACATCCCGCTGCTTTCACCGTCGCTGGATGCCGAAGCGCTGAAAGCGTATCTGGACGTATTGCTTCCGCGCTGCCGGGCACTTGGCTGTTCCGAGCTCGTGCTCGGCAGCGGAAAGGCTCGTAGCCTTCGTCCCGAACAGGACGCAGAAGAAGGATATACGCGCCTGGCGGAGCTTTTGAATCGGAAAGTGCTTCCCACTGCGTCCGAATATGGGATTCGAATCATTCTGGAGCCGCTGAATCCGTTGATCTGCAACTTTATCTTGACGCTTGGAGAAGGTGCGGAGCTCTGCCGCCGGTGCGACGGCCAACTTGCGCTTCTGGCAGATTCACTGCATCTGATGCATCAGGAAAACATAGCCGGAGAGATCCTGAGGTACCGCGGGCAGATTACCCATGTCCACCTGTCTGAACCCGGGCGCAAAGCGCCAGAAACAAACGCCTCCCCTGCTCTGACAGCGTTCCTTCGTGCGCTTAAGACCGCCAAATACGACGGAAGCGTGAGCTTTGAGTGCCGGTTCCCGGACGGCAAAAGCATGCAGCAGGGACGGGCTGTGCTGCAAACCTTGTGGGATAAACTGTAAGGAGAACAAAGAATGTATACTTCATTGAAAGGCAAAACCGCCATTGTCACCGGCGCCAGCCGGGGATTGGTCGGGGATCGCTCGCTCTTGCGTCGGAGGGTGTGAATCTCGTACTCAACGCGACGAAGCCCGCTTCGCTGGAAGAGGTGCGCATGGAGATCGAGGCGCTGGGCGTGTCCTTCGACTGCGTTGCCGGCGATATGGCCGACCCGGAAACGGCGCGACGCCTTGCCGCGCTTGCCATGGAGAAGCATGGCCGGATCGACATTCTGGTGAACAACGCCGGGATCCAGAATCGAAAAAAGTTGCCGAGCTCTCGCTTGAGGAATGGGACCGGATGATTGCAGTGAACGAGAGCGGTGTTTTCTACATGTAAAGCCGTGCTTCCGTTTATGACGAAAGCGATGCAAGGCAGCATTATCAATATTACCTCTACTGCAAGCAAAAACACCGCACCCCAACGCGGCCATCTGCTATGGAGCGTCAAAGGCGGCGGTCACCTATCTTACAAAGCACCTCGCCATGGAGCTCGGGCCGTTGGGCATCCGGGTCAATGCCGTGCAGTGTGGCCCCATCCGCTCGGATATGACCGACCAGTGGACGGACGAATACCGTGCCGCCGTGATGAAAAAGATACCGCTCGGCAGATTGGGAACCCCTGAGGACGTGGCGGCAGGTGTTGTGTTCCTTGCCTCGGATGAGGCGTCGTGGATCACCGGATGCAGTCTTAACTGCAGCGGAGGAAAGTATACAGAATAAACGGAGGAAAGCCAATGAACTACCCGGTGTTGCAGGAGCTGCCGTTTGACGGTACGATCTATCGGAACGGGCACATGAACACGCTTGAAGCGGTGCTGCCGCCGGGAGCATATACGTCACACCACTCCCCTGCGCTGTTGGAGCTGCCGGACGGCGACCAGCTTTGCGCGTGGTTCGCCGGAACATATGAGGGGAATACGGATGTGGGCATTGTCTGCTCCCGGCTTCCGTTCGGGGGCGAGAAATGGACGGAGCCACAGCCTATCTCGCACGATCCCGAGCGGAGTGAGCAGAACCCCTCACTCTTTCTCGCTCCGAACGGCGAGGTATGGGCGATGTACACTGCACAGCTCGCCCGCACGGAGGGTAAGGACAACATGCAGTATACCTCCGTCGTGCGCCGCCAGAAGAGCACAGACGGCGGAAAACGTGGAGCGATTACGACGTTGTGTTCCCGCGGGAGGGAACGTTCTGCCGCCAGTCAATTCAGATCCTCTCCAACGGGCGGTGGATCTTCGGCAACTGGATCTGCACCGACAGCGAAAATGGTCTTGCGGGTGACCCCACGGTGTTCCAGATCTCCGACGACGAAGGGAAAACCTGGCGCACGGTGGAGATGCCGGGAAGCCAGGGGCGCGTCCATGCGAATGTGGTCGAGCTCGAAGAAGGCTATCTAGCGGCATTCATGCGCAGCCGCGATGCCGACCGCATTTACCGCAGCGAGTCGCTGGACTTTGGTGAGACGTGGAGCGTCCCGAAACCGACGCCGCTGCCGAACAATAACTCCAGCATCAGCGCCGTAAAACTGCGCAGCGGAAGAGTAGCCATTGCGTATAACCCCACATGTACGCCCTGTCCGGAGCCGGGCAAGGCGGCATGGCCGGGGCTTCGCTGCCCGGTGGCGGTGGCGCTGTCTGAGGACGGAGGAAAGACGTTTCCACTCATCCGGCATATGGAGCTGGGCGAGGGGTTCGTCGGCGCAGAAAAACTCTACGAACAACCGCACGTATGAGTATCCGTACCTGATGCAGGGGCGAGACGGACGGCTGTATCTTGCCTTTGCCTACAGCACGCGCCGCAGCGTCAAGTGGATGAGCTTCACCGAAGAGGACGTTGCCGGGGCAAAGCGCGAAGTGATCGGGCTTTATAACCCGACGGCGGCAAAATGAGCTAAGGAAAGGCTATGAAAAACACGTTCACTCTTGCGCACGTCGGCGTCAATACCGAAAACGCCGAAGAAGCGCTCGCGCTCGCGGAGCTTTTGTCCGGCATGTTCAATCTCGCGCCGCGCCACGGGCAGAAGTCCGAGTTCGCCGGGCCGTATTTTGAGTGCATGAAAGCGCCGTTCCACGGCAAAACGGCCACATCGCCATGCAGACGCCGGATCTGGAGAGCGCCGTTGCGGAGCTCAGGGAAAAGGGCTTTTCCTTCCGCGAGGAGACCGCGGCGTACGACGAGGCCGGGAAGCTCAAAACATCTATCTCACCGGGGAATACGGCGGCTTCGCCATCCACATCCTCCGGGGCTGACGACAACTTCTTTATCAAAGCTGCGAAAGCGTCATCCGCAAGGATGGCGCTTTCGCTATGCTCTGCGGTGCGGCAGGAAAACGCTTTCGCTTTTTTTCGTTGACCGATTTTTGGCAGGTATATATACTGAGCTCAACAAAAGGCGAGTTCCTTTTGTGACAAAACAATAAAGGAGCCGAAACGATGAAGAAGATCCTTGCACTGCTGATGGCAGTATGTATGATGCTTGCCCTGCTGACCGGCTGCGGCAGCGCCCCGGCCGAAACGCCGCAGACCCCGGCGGAACAGCCCGTCGCGGAAAAACCTGCAGAGAAGGAAACCGTCGCGCTCAAGGTGTGGGCCGATCAGGTCGAGCTGGAGCTGACGGAAAAGCTCTGCAACGATTTTGCCGCTGCGCACCCGGAAAAGGAATACGTGTTTGAGTTCGGCGCCGTCGGCGCCGTAGACGGCAAGAGCCGCTATCTCGAAGACCCCGCGGCTGCCGCGGACGTGTTCGTGTTTGCCGATGACCAGCTCATCGATCTCGTGAAGGCGGATGCGCTCTATGAAGTGACCCGCAACACCGACGCGATCGTCGCGGCGAATACCGCCGGTTCGATCAACGCCGCGTCCTACGACGGCGGCGTGCTCTACGGTTATCCCATGACCTCCGATAACGGCTACTTCCTGTACTACGACAAGTCGGTCTTCACCGAGGAAGACCTCAAAACGCTCGATGGCATCCTCGCCGCGGCCAACGCCGCCGGCAAGCAGGTACATATGGACGTCTCCAACGGCTGGTATCTTGCATCCTTCTTCCTTGGCAACGGCTGCACGCTGACCATCGAGGACGGCAAGCAGGTCATGGACTTCAACAGCCCCAACGGTCTCGCCGCTGCCGAAGCGATCCGTGAATTCTGCAACGACCCCGCGTTCGTGACCGGTGACGACTCCGTCCTCTCCGGCGGCATCGGCGATTCCATCGCCTGCGGCGTGTCCGGCACGTGGGTCGCCACCGCGATCCAGGAAAAGCTCGGCGAAAACTACGGCTGCTGCAAGCTGCCGACCTTTACCTGCGACGGCAAGCAGGTGCAGATGGGCTCCTTCCTTGGCTGCAAGATCTACGGCGTCAACTCCCAGACGGCTTACCCGGTGGACGCCATGGAGCTCGCGGAGTTCCTGACCTCCGAACAGTCGCAGCTCGAGCGCTATGAAGCGCTCAACTACGGCCCGTCCAACGTTGCCGCGCTTGCGAGCGACGCGGTCGCGTCAACCTCGCGCTGCGCGCTCTTGCCGAGCAGAGCAACTACGCCGTGACGCAGCTCGTCCTCGGCGGCTTCTGGGTCCCGGCGGAGGCGTTCGGCGCCGAGCTCGAGGCGCATACCACCGCCGATCTGCAGATGCTGCTCGATCAGCTGGTGGAGCAGGCGACCGCAGCCTGATATAAGACGGTAACGCACGGATAAAAGGGGCTGGCAACAGCCCCTTTTCCGGGTTTCATCTTCCGGTTTTCCGGACCAAACCGAGGATAGCGGAGGTGCGCGATGCACAGAGAAAAAACGTCACATACTTCTGGATGCCGCGGCGAGAGGCGGTCTTTGGACGCGCCTGTGGTTTCTCATCATGGGCGCGGGCTGCATCCGGTATAAGCAGTTCGTCCGCGGCGCGGCGTATCTGCTCAGCGAGATCGGGTTTATTTTTTCTTCTTCCGGGATTTTGCGATGCAGTATCGCTCCAAGCTTGCAACGCTCGGCACGGAGACGCAGCGCAAGGTATGGAACGAGGAGCTGCAGATCTTCCAGCGCTTCCCGGCGATAACTCCATGCTGATTTTGCTCTTCAGCGTGCTCTCGACCGCGGTGTGCGCCGTGTTTCTCTATCTCTGGTATTCCAACATCCGGGACGCGTGGCGCGCGCAGGAGAACACCGAGCACGGCTGCGCGATCGCTTCCTTCCGGGACGATCTCCGCGCCATGCGGCACGAGAAATTCCATGTGACGCTGCTCGCGCTCCCGATGCTCACAATGGTCCTCTTCACGGTGCTGCCGATCGTCTTTATGATCCTCATTGCCTTCACGAACTTTGATGCTGCCCACCAGCCCCCGGAAACCTGTTCACGTGGGTCGGCATGTCGAACGTGACCGACATCTTCCTCGGCAATGCGATCAAGACGCGCACGTTTTTCGGTCTGCTCGGCTGAACGCTCGTGTGGGCGGTCCTCGCCACATTCACCAACTACTTTTTTTTCGGGATGCTGCTGGCGGTCGCCATCAACAGCAAGCTCGTAAAGCTCAAGCAGGTCTGGCGCACCTGCTTCGTCATCGCCATTGCCATACCGCAGTTTGTAAGTCTCCTGCTCATCTCCCGCGCGCTGGAACCGGCAGGCGCGGTGAACGTGCTCTTATGAAGCTCGGCATTATCCAGACGCCGCTGCCGTTCCTTCTGGACCCGACGCTCGCGCGCATCGTCGCGGTCGTGGTCAATATGTGGATCGGCATCCCGTATTCCATGATCACCTTCTCGGGCGTGCTGATGAACATCCCGGCGGAGCTCTACGAGAGTGCCGAGATCGACGGCGCGGGTCCCATGCGGAAATTCATTTCCATTACGCTGCCCTACATGTTCTTCGTCACCGCCCCGGCGACGATCACGACGTTCGTCACGAACTTCAATAACTTCAACGTCATCTATCTTCTCACCGCCGGCGGGCCGTTCTCGCTGGGCTATTACCAGGCTGGCAAGACCGACCTGCTCGTTACGTGGCTCTATAAGCTGACCGTGAACCGCAACGACTATTCGCTTGCCTCCACCATCGGCATATTCATCTTCCTGCTGGTGGGCACCTGCTCGCTGATCGTATACAACCGGACCGGAGCCGTAACGAAGGAGGATCAGTTCCAATGAAAAAATGCACGCATCCGCCGCCGTGTTTCGGCCGTGGCGCTCAACGCGCTTCTTGCGGTCCTTGCCGTTTTGTGGCTCGTGCCGGTGTTCTGGCTGATTGTTTCGTCCTTCCGGGCGGAGCAGGCGCGTATACGCCCTATCTCTGGCCGAAGGCGTTTTTGATAATTATAACCGCCTCTTTACCGACCGGAGGTTATTCGACTTCCCGCGCTGGCTCGGCAACACGCTCCTCGTCGCCGGGTGCAGCTGCGCTCTCACAACGATGCTCACGCTGATGGTGGCGTATGTCTATTCCCGGCTGCGCTTCCCGAAGCGCCGGTTTCTTATGAACGCCTCGCTCGTGCTGGGCATGTTCCCCGGCTTTATGAGCATCATCGCCATTTACCACTTTATGAAGGCCATCGGTCTGGATCAAACGCTGCTTGCTCTGATCCTCGTCTATTCCGGCGGCGCGGCGCTCAATTACTACATCGCCAAGGGCTATTTTGACACCATCCCCAAATCGCTGGACGAAGCGGCGATCCTCGACGGCGCCTCGAACAGCACGGTGTTCTGGAAGATCATCCTGCCGAACTCCAAGCCCGTCATCGCCACAACCGCCATCAACGCCTTTATAAACCCCATCGTCGATTACATTTTCGTCTCGGTCATTATGAAGGACAATTATAATAACTTCACCGTCGCCAAGGGCCTTTACACCATGGTGGACAAGACGAACATTTATGAATACTACACCGTTTTCTGCGCGGGCGCTGTCATTGTGGCGATCCCGGTCGTGCTGCTGTTCCTCCGCGTGCAGAAATACTATGTTGCCGGCGTTGTCGGCGGCTCCGTGAAAGGATAAGCTATGAATCCTGCAACGATATTTCACCGGCCGATGAGCGAATACGCCTTCGCGCTGGACGACACGCACTATATATTCCGCCTGCGCACCGGAAAGGGCGAAGCGGAGAGCGTTCGGTTTTACTATGCCGACCGCGCCGTGATGACCCCCCAAACTGCAATTTGCCCCGCTGCCGATGGAGAAATTCCGGACGGATCGGTATTTTGACTGGTACGAGATCCGGCTCGAAACGCGCTTCGAGCGCATCGCCTACTATTTTGAACTCCAAAACGGCGTGGAAACGCTCTTCTACTACGGCGACTGCTACGAAATGGCAGGCACGCCCACGCGCGCGGACTATTTCCAGCTCCCGTTCAACCACCGCGCCGACCGGTTCGCGGCTCCGGCGTGGACGCGGGACGCCGTGGTATACAACATCTTCCCCGACAGCTTCGCTGCGGGGAAGCGCCTGGCGCCCAACGGCGCGCCGCCCTGCCGGGGCGGGACGGTGCGCGGCGTGACCGAAAATCTCGACTACATCGCCTCCCTGGGCTTCAACTGCATTTACCTGAACCCGATCTTCGCGGCGAGATCGTACCACCGGTACGATACGCTGGATTATTATCGCATCGATCCGCACATGGGCGCCGAGGACGATCTCCGGGATCTTGTCCGCCGCGCGCACGCGCTCGGCATCCGGGTCATTCTCGACGGCGTATTCAATCATGTGAGCAGCGATCATCCCTTCTTCCGCGACGTGCTGGAAAACGGGCGGGCTTCGCGGTACTATTCCTGCTTCTACGCGCTGCCGGAGACGCCGCGCCTGCCCGCCGCCGGGGAGCTGCCCGGCTATACCTGCTTTTCGTACGTCGCCGATATGCCGAAAACGAACACCGCCGACCCCTTCCTCCGGCAGTATTTCTGCGACGTCGGCGCGTACTGGGTGCGAAAGTTTGACGTGGACGGCTGGCGGCTGGACGTGGCGAACGAGCTGGACGACGGTTTCCTGCGCGCGTTCCGCGCTTCCGTCAAGGCGGCGAAGAGCGATGCGCTCATCGTCGGCGAGGTATGGGAAAATGCCGCGCATTATCTCGGCGGCGACATGCTCGACTCCGCGATGAACTACGATTTCCGCCGCTACTGCCGCCGGTTTTTGCCGAGCAGACGGTGGACGCAGAGACCTTCGATACGAATGTGTCCACCCTGCTGCTGCGCTATAACGAAAACGCCCTCTTCGCCCAGCTCAACCTGCTCGACAGCCACGATGTGAGCCGGTTCCTCTCGCTCTGCGGCGGGAAAACCGAGCGGATGGAGCTTGCGGTGCTGCTGCAAATGACGTTCCCCGGCATGCCGTGCGTGTTCTACGGCGACGAGAAGGGGCTTTGCGGCGAGAGCGAGCCGGAATACCGCCGCCCGATGGCGTGGGACGCGAGCTCTCCGCTCGAGGAGGTGTATCGCCGGATGATCGCGCTGCGAAAGACGCACCCGGCACTGCGGTACGGCAGCTTCCATACGAAGCTTGCCTGCGGCGGGGTCTACCGATACAGCCGCGTCTGGAACGGTACGAAGATCACCGTTGCGATGAATCTTGGCGCCGAGCCGGTCAAGGCCGAAAAGCGCGGGACGCTTCTCTTGAAAAAGGGAGAAAACCGTGACATAATCGGCGCATGGGAATACGAGGTATGGGAGGCACAAAACGACGGCGGTAACGATCTATGATGTGGCGCGCGAGGCGGGTGTCTCCATCGCCACGGTCTCCAAGGCGCTGAACGACAGCAGCACCATTTCCGAGCATACAAAGGAACGCATCCGGGAGACCGCCGAGCGTCTCGGCTACCGCCCGAACGCGCGGGCGCAGAGCTTTGCGCGCCAGGCGAGTGGGACAGTGTTCTTCCTTGCGGACTTTTACCGGAACATTGCGTTTGAAAACCCGCACATGTTTGAGATCATCTCCGGCACAGCCGCATATCTCGAAAAAAAGAAGGGGTACTCGCTCCTTTTCAAGCCGCTTTCCCGGCAGGAAGCGCCCAAGGTCATCCGCGACATTATCCAGGAGCGGCAGGCGGACGCGCTGATCCTCCACGCGCACATCCTCACGGCAGAGCTCGCGGCGATCCTCACGCGCGTCGATTTTCCGTATCTCGTGATCGGCAAGCCGAACCAGCGCAGCAGCGTCTGCTGGATGGACGTGAACCACGAGCAGGCGGGGCAGATCGCCGCAAACTACCTGCTTGATAAGGGCTACCGCCATATGGCGTTCATCATGGGCCGCGAGGACGACGCCATCGCGCGCAGCCGTCTGACCGGTATCCGCCAGGCGATGGACGAGGAGGAGCTGGCCGTGGAGGTCGTTTGCAGCAGCTCTCCGTGCGATCTGGATGACGCGGCGCTCGACGAGTTGCTCTCCCGCCGCATGCGGCCGGAGGTGCTGCTCTGCGCAAACAACCATCTTGCGCTGCACTGTCTGCAATACATCCGCCGCCGGGGACTGAAGATCCCGCAGGACGTGGCGCTGCTGACCTTTGATAATTATCCGTTTTCCATGCTCATGGACCCAACGGTCACCGCCGTGGAGGTTGATATGTACGATATGGGCGTCAACGCCGCGCGCTTTGTCCTCCAGCGCATCCGCAAGCCGAACCTGCGGACGCAGTCGTATGTAACGTCGCCGTGCATCCTCGAGCGGGAATCGATAAAAAGGCTCCCTCGTTGAGGGAGCTGGCAGCGGCAAAACCGCAGACTGAGGGATTGTAGTTTGCGGAAGGAGACAATCCTCCGTCAAAACCTTTCGAGTTTAGACACCTCCCCTTTACACAAGGGAGGCATGAAAAAAGCTCCATCCGGACGGATGGAGCTTTTTGATATTCGGTATAGATCGATCAGCGCTTGCTGAACTGCGGAGCGCGGCGGGCGGCTTTTTGACCTTACTGCTTTCTGCCTTGCGGGCGAAAACCATTGATTTTACTGGGGATTTTAAGATTTTGAGCCTCAGATTAACCGATCACTTCACCCATTTCACGGCTTATCCGGTGGAGGCATTTTTGGGGCGCAAATGCTTTGTTTACAACAGCGGACAACTCTTTAGGATTATCTCCTATCTCCTCACGGTATGCCAATTTGGATGAAGTGTGCTTTGAAATTCTGCGATATTATAGAATATCCCTGCACCCACGTCAATTGTCTTTGCAAACATTGGCCCGGTCGATGACCGCTACCTAATTACACGGACGGGAGAGATGAATTACAGCAAATAGTCTTTGCAGATTCAAATAGTGGGATGTTAGGGAAGCGGAAAGACGCTCGCTAAAATATTACAAACAGATTGTGGCCATCGAGCCGCAACGATTTTTATTGTTTCCTCATAATCTCTCAGTCAATGCAAAAAGCACCGGGCGAAGAAACTGGATCTCCGCCCGGCACCAATTTAAAAGATTCTGGTTATTGTCACATCACAAAGCCAAGCACCACATACAGCACAAGGGAAATTGCGGCAAATATAAGCACATAAGGCATCTGCGTCTTGACATGATCAATAATATCGCAGCCAGTGGTGGCGCATGACATGATCGTCGTATCGGATATCGGCGAGGCGTGATCTCCAAAGATTGCTCCTCCAAACACCGCTCCGGCAACAAGCGGGATACTTATTCCCATGCTGATGGCCATGGGCAGGCAGATGACCGACATGATGGCCATAGTCCCCATGGAGGTTCCTGTTGCAAAGGAGAGAAGCATACAAAGAAGAAAGCTGAGTGCGGGAAGGAGTGCCGGGCTGAGAACGCCCATAAAGACGGAAGTGAGGTAGTTTCCGGTATCGAGGTCCTTCACGAGATTTCCCATTGTAAAACCGAAAAGCAAGATCCCCGCCACCGGGAGCATGGTGCCCATTCCTTTGAACATCTCATTTATCACTTCATCCACAGAAAACAGCTTTTGGGCTACACACAGAATACATATCGTCACAACAGCGAGAATACAGCCCCAGAGGAGGCTTTTGCATACCGGCGCCCTGCGGGGTTTCCCTTGCCGGTGATGGTAAGCACGGCAAGAATCGTGGCGATAAGTACCCCATTGGCAGGAGCATATTCAAAACGCGGGGCTTTGCCTTGCTGGGAGACATCGTCTCCTCGGTGAGTGTGCCGCCACGGCCGGGATTATCAAGCGCACCCGTTTTCTCTGCGCGTTCTTCGGCTTTTCGCATCGGTCCTATGTTTATTCCAAACAGCGAGACAGCGAGTGTGCACAAACACGGCAAGGATACAATAGAAATTAAGCGGGATCGACCGGAGCAGAACCGAGATAGCTTCGTTTTCCGGAACACCGCCGGAGGTGAGGTAACCCGCCAGGGCGGCAAGCCAGCCGCTGAGAGGAAAGAGGACGCACCACGGCGTTGAGGTTGCGTGGACGATGAACGCCGACTTTTCATGGAGGAACCTTGAGCGCGTCATTGAACGGGCGGGAGACAGATCCCGTAACCATACAGCTGAGAGACCCCGAGGTAAAAATGATTATGCCAAGAAGCCAGGTGAAAATATTCGCGCCGCGCTTTGTCTTGATAAGCGCACGCTTCTTCAGCATGACCTCTGTAAACCCTCCACGCCGCCGGATTTCTCTATAAGGTATATGAGTGCGCCGATGAGCAGGAAGGAAATGAGCGTGATTGTATTCCTGCTGCTCTCAAAGGTGTGAATGAAACTGTAGAAGGCGTCATTGAGGCCCGTTAGAGGAGCTCCCCGCACAGTACCATGGAACTCGTGAAAATACCGATGAGCAGCGAGAAAAAAGACATTTTTGTCACCAGCGCCAACACAATCGTGAGAATGGGTGGAACAACTGACCAGAAACCGTACTGCATGAAAAGTACTCCTCCTTTATTTTCTTATACTTCTGCCGAGATCGTTTTGAACGATACGGCCTTTTTCTACAGCGGTAACTCCGCCAATAAGAACCCTGTCTATTCCTGTCGGCGCACAGACGGGATGCTGAAAATCCGCACAGTCCATGATGCTGTCTGGGTCGAATATCACCGCGTCGGCATCGGCGCCGACGCGCAGGCATCCCTTGGATGTAAGCCCGAGACGAGCGGCCGGCATGGAGGTCATTCGGCTTATCGCGTCATATAGGCTGAGCTTTCCGCAACGAGCATACTGCGAAAGGAACCGAGGAAACGCCCCGGCGGCACGGGGATGTCCCTGACCGTGTGACAGTATCCCGTCGCTCGCCAGCATGACATTTGGGTGGGCAAAGGCACGGTCCACATCATCCTCTCTCATGACATAACGCACAGTTAGACATTCCGGGTGTGCACTTCGCACCTCGTTGAAAAATGGCCTCGGTGCAGCGCTGCCCCTTTATATTTTCCCTCACACAGCTCCACAGCATCGTAGGAACAGCCATAACGCTCCATCCAGCCGTCGTCATAAGTGGCGGAGCCTATTGAGGTTGAAAATGCATCGTATGGATAGCAGTCGCAGCTCACGTCAAGCCCATTCATACGGTAGCGGTCGATCATGCGCAGAAAGCTCTCCATCTGACCGAACCCTGCCATGCTTCCTATATGGGAGAGCTGTACGGGGATGCCGAGTTCCATGCCAACATCAAGAATTTCTCTCCGGCGGCAAAGACCTCCTGTGCGTCAGAACGAATATGCGCGGCAATCATTTTACCGCTGCCGCAGCACGGGCGCGCAGCGGCGATGATCTCCTCACGGTTCGTGCCGGGAGAATATCGCATCCCATACGACACGCCAAGACAGCCGCGCATAAGCGCACGATCTATCCCTGTGTTTATCAATTCGCGCTGAGCAGCTGTCGCCGGAGAATAGCGATCCATTACACCGGCACGCCGGCGAAAAAATAGGTGTGTCCTGCGAGCATACCTACATTTACAGCAGCTCCGTTTTTGATCAACGATATCCAGATAATCTGCCGGATCGCAGCAGTTGTCACCGCAGTTGCCGCCGAGGGCCGTGGTCACGCCCATGCGCAGCATGCAGTGAAAGATCGAGCGGTCTGTATCTGCGTAGATTCGACCATTCTCAATGGGGTCTTCATGCATATGTATGTCGATAAAACCGGGACAAACGACCTTGCCGGTTGCGTCAATGCGCTCATCCGCATTAGGCATATCCTCCGTAACAGATGCCACACGCCCGTTTTCTATCAGTATATTGAGATGGGCATCGACCCTGTTTGCCGGGTCTATGAGATGTCCGCCGTAAATAAGAGTTCGCACAGCACAGCACCGCATATTCTGTACACATCCCACTACCACCCATCTGCGAATTCTACAATGGCGAGGTTGATAACGTAAATCGATCGCTCCTTATAAACATCGACGATCCTTCATAGTACCGCATAGCTGCAGCATCACGTGGGATAGTCCTGCTATCCCAACGCCACATCCAGTGTCATCATGACGCTGAAGCCCATGGCAAAGAAAATCGTGCCGATGTTGGAGTGCTTTCCCTGTGACATCTCTGGGATAAGCTCCTCCACCACGACGTAGAGCATGGCTCCCGCCGCGAAGCTCAGAAGATACGGCAGCGCCGGGATCACGAGCTGCGCCGCAAGAATCGTCAGCACCGCGCCGATAGGCTCCACCACGCCGGAGAGCACGCCGCCGAGAAATGCCCTGCTCTTGCTCTCTCCCTCCGCCCGGAGCGGCATGGAGATGATCGCGCCCTCGGGGAAATTCTGAATGGCGATGCCCAGGGACAGGGCAAGCGCGCTTGCCGCCGTAATTTGCGTATTTCCCGCGAGGAAGCCCGCGTACATCACGCCCACTGCCATTCCTTCCGGAATATTATGCAGGGTCACTGCCAGCACCATCATGGTGGTACGGCCGAGCCTGCTTTTCGGGCCCTCAGCCTGATTGCTGCCCACATGAAGGTGAGGAATCAGATGGTCGAGCAGGAGCAAAAACAGCACACCGACCCAGAAGCCGATAAAGGCAGGGAGAAAGGACAGCTTGCCCATGCCCTCCGACTGCTCAATAGCGGGAATCAGCAGGCTCCATATCGACGCCGCCACCATTACCCCGGCGGCAAAGCCCGCAAGGGCGCGCTGCACCAAATTGCCAAGGGATCTTTTCATAAAGAACACGCAGGCCGCGCCCAGTGCCGTACCCAAGAAAGGGATCATGATTCAAGAAAGGTTTCCATTCGTCTCACCGCCTTTGCGTTAATTGTTACTTGTTCCGCCTATAGCCCGCCTCATCCCGGTATTCGGGATGTTCCTTTAAGTATGGGTTTTTGTCGCCGCAGATGGTATAGTCGCACTTGCAGCCGTCCACACAGGTGGTCGTCCGCACCAGTCTTGCGTGGAGCAGCTCCATGGACGCATAGTCCACATTGCACAGGGCGGGCATAATATCCGTAAGACCGTGCTTGATAGCAAACTCCGCTGCCGGACACGACGTAAACTCATAATAGATGGGCTTGCCGTTTTCGTAAGGCGCAACCGTCATCTCGTAATCGTGCCACTTGTCACAGCCCGCTTTTGCCCGTAGGAACGCTCTGTACATCAGCTTCCTCCAGAACGGCTTGTTGCAGTCCACAAATTTCAGCTTGCGGAAGGTCGGCAGGATCAGGTTTTCCTCCATCTCCTCGATCTCGCGGAAGGATGTGACGGCTTTGCAGACTGTGTAGTAGCTCATGATGGCGATGCAGTCGTAGGTGCCGCCTACGCCGTTGTGGAAGTTCTTTTTGCCGCCCAAGTCGGTGAGCCAGTCGGAGAGAAAGTCCACATACTGCCGCTGTACCTGTTCCCATACCGCCTCCCGCTCTACTTCCGGATAGTGCAGGGCGATCTTCGCCAGGATTTCTTTCTTGCAAGGCTTGGAATACAGCACATGACTTCTGCGGTCAAATAGGAGCTTCTTGTCCTTCATCTGCCTGCTTCTCCCTCACTTCCGCGCCGTGATGCAGAGCCAGCTTTTCTTTTTTGTGTATCTGCACCTCGTGAAAACCCGCCTGCTCCAGATACGCTTTCAGTTCTGTGTCTTTATAGATGGTCATGCCGCCGATGATTTCCGTCCACTTCTCGTCCCTGTCCGTGTCGCCGTTGCTCTCGTTGCAGATGAGGAAATAGACGGTCTCAAAGGCTGTAATGGTGTCAAACCAGTCGCCTGCAAACATCATATCCGCCACGCTGCCTTGCAGAACGGCGCAGCGTCCCTCCGCGATGGCGACTTCGTTGACCTTTTTGGATTTCTCCACGCTGACGGGCGAATAGTCGATGCCCTTCACGATGCCCTGCGGGCATTTTTTCAGCAGCCTTTTCATGTTCGCCCCTCCGCCGCAGCCGCAGTCCAGCACCCTGGCGTCCGGCGCAAGCTCTAAAAATTGAAGGCCCCACCGGGCCACGGCGCTGTGCCCGACATTCATCATAGCGACCATAATTTTCCCGCCAAAGCCCACGGGCTTGCGGGTGTTTTCAAAGAATGACATATCACACCTCCATTTTTACACACTCGGCATAGGTCAGCGGGAAAGATGCTTTCAGCACGACGCTTTTCCGCACCGTCCAGCCGTTTTGCCGCAGGAACCGCAGGTATTCCGCGCTCGTCCACTTGCTGCGCAGGGGAAAGCCTGCCAGCTTCATGAAAAATGCTCTGACCTTGCCGGAAAACGAGTTCCCCGCGTGGGTGAAGGTAGGCGCGATGAGCACGCCATCGTCTTTCAGCACCCGGCGAATCTCGGCAAGGGCCTTCTCCGGCTGCGGCACGATATGCAGCGCATTGGACACGATCACCACGTCGAAGGACTCCTCCGCATAGGGCAGGCGGAACATATCCTGCACGGAAAAGTACAGCTTTTCTGTGCGATTATCCCGCTTTGCTTCGGCGATCATCTCCGCGGAGGCGTCCGTCGCCTCGATGTGTGCCGCCGCGTTGACGATGTGTTTTTGCGATCAGTCCCGTTCCGGTAGCCACCTCCAGCACTGTCTTGTCTTTCACCACCGGCCGGATCAGCTCATACATCTCGTCATATGCCGCCCCATCCTTTCGCATAAAGCGGTCGTAGCGAGCGGCATTTCTGTCCCAGAAGTTCTCATGATCTCATGCCTGTCATTCTCCTCATGGCGGGCATCCGGCCCGCCGCTTGACATATTCCAGCAGTATATAGCACGCCGGACAATATTCCTCGCACCTTTATCCCATGCACGCCCTGGCAATACCGGCGCACTATGAGGGTGGCGGCCTCTGTTTTCGTTGCGTTTTAAGTTAGCCAACGCTAACCGCTTGGCAGAAGAAAAGGCAGGCCATCTGCGTGCAGTCTGCCAGAACCTATTCTTTTCGCCCCTTATTATATCCGTATCCTCCTTTTGTCAACTGCTTTGGTGTCTGTGATTGATGGTTTTGTCATTTTTTCGAGTTTCTATTGACAGTCTGAACTATATCTGATATAGTCACAGTATAAACTGTATCAACGACAAAACACAGTTACGTTGGAGGTTAATAATGCGTCAGATATTACTATTTGCGGGTCTTGTCGCCTCGCTTGCGCTGCTGGTCGGCTGCGGAGCGGTCAAGGGCGAGCCGAACACCGCGGAGGACGTGCCCGATAAGGCGGAGTATCATAAGATCAGCGGCGAGGAAGCCTATGAGATGATGGCCTCGCAGGAGGTCGTGGTGGTGGACGTCCGCACCCGTGAGGAATACGACGGCGGGCATATTGAAAACGCCGTCCTTGTGCCTAACGAAAGCATCGGGAGCGAAATGCCCGAGGCGCTGCCGGATAAGGAAGCCACGCTGCTGGTCTACTGCCGCAGCGGCCGCCGCAGCAAGGATGCCGCCCAAAAAAGCTGCTGGCGCTTGGGTATCAGATCGTCTACGACTTCGGCGGCGTCATCGACTGGCCCTACGAGCTTGTGAAGGAGGGATAAGGGTGGACAGTTCCTTTAATCTGGCCGTTCACGCGCTGGTCTGCCTGAGCCACAGCGGGCGTTCCCTCAGCAGCGAGGCGCTGGCGGAGAACATCTGCACCAACCCCACCCGCGTCCGCCGGGTGCTGGCGGGGCTGAAAAAGGCAGGGATGGTGGAGACCCGGGAGGGCTTGGACGGCGGCTACCGCCTGACGGCAGACCCGGCGGCTCTGACGCTGCGGCAGGTGGCGGAGGCGGTAAATACCCGCTTTCGTGGACTGTGCGTGGCACAGCGGCGACATTGACCGGGACTGCGCCATCTGCTCCGGCATGGCGGGGGTCATGGACGCCCTGTACCGGAACATGAACGAGGCATGTGCCGCCTATCTCTCGCGCATTACGATCACAGATATTGAAACACGACTTTTTACACAGAAATAGGAGGATTTTACGATGCTTACCATTACGACCAACAGCTTTGAAAATGATGTCCTGCACGCGGACAAGCCCGTGCTGGTGGATTTCCGGGCGCAGTGGTGCCCCTACTGCCGCCGCATTGCCCGGCCTTTGACAAGGTGGGCGAGCAGTATGCCGACACCCTCATCGGTGGGCAAGATCAACTACGACGAGGAGCCGCAGCTCATCGAACGCTTCGGCATCGACACCATCCCCACGCTGATGCTTTTCAGGAACGGCAAAGCGCTCGGCTCCGTTGTCGCGCCCGGTTCCAAGGCGGCTATTGAGGCGTTCATCCAGGAAACGCTGGCGCAGTGAGGGCGTGGCTATGGAGCAGATCTATGACATGATCGTCATCGGCGGCGGCCCCGCCGGATACACTGCCGCTCTGTACGCCGCCAGAAGCCGGGCTTTCTGTAGTAGTGCTGGAAAAGCTCTCCGCCGGCGGGCAGATGGCACTGACGGAGCAGATCGACAACTACCCCGGCTTCGAGGACGGCATCGACGGCTTCACACTGGGCGAAGAAAATGCAGCAGAGCGCCGAGCGGTTCGGCGCGGTGACGGAGCTGGCGGAGGTGTACAAAGCCAACCTGTCTGGAAAAATCAAAACACTGGACACCAGCGAGGGGTGTTTTTTCAGGGCCGCACGGTGGTTATCGCCACCGGCGCGTCGCCCCGTCCCTTGGGCGTTCCCGGCGAGGAAACGCTTGTTGGAAAGGGCGTTCACTACTGCGCCGCCTGCGACGGCGCGCCCTATCGCGGCAGGACTGTGGCGGTGGTGGGCGGCGGCAACTCCGCCGCGGCGGATGCCCTGACCCTGTCCCGCATTGCAAAAAGGTCTACCTCATCCACCGCCGGGACAGCCTGCGGGCAACGAAGGTCTATCATGAGCCGTTGATAAACGCGCCCAACGTGGAGTTCTGCTGGAGCAGCACGGTCTCCGCGCTTCTGCACGAGACCCGCCTGACGGGACTTCAGCTGCAAGATGTCAACACCGGGGCGGAACGGGAGCTTGCCTGCGACGGGCTGTTCGTCAGCGTGGGACGCGCCCCGGCGACGGAGCTGTTCCGAAGCGAGCTGGCGCTGGACAAGTCCGGCGATATCGTGGCAGACGAATCCACCCGCACGAATCTCCCCGGCGTGTTCGCCGCGGGTGATGTGCGCACCAAGGTGCTGCGGCAGGTGGTCACCGCAGTATCGGACGGCGCGGTGGCTGTTCACTTCGCGGAAAGATATTTGGCGGAGAAGCCATAAAAGGGGCAGAGCGTTCGCCGGGAGCTCCCCGGGCATAGGGGAGGTGTCCATAATCACCGACACAGCATCCCGCCGGTTGAGCAGCACCGCAGACGACCGAACCTCTCCGCTATTCGAGATAAGACTGCGCCTTTCCGAAGAGCTTCCCCTTCCCACACGCCGGCTGCGTCGATATATGTCGTTTTGTGTCGCTGAACGTCCGGCTGCCGTTTCCTGCCATATTATGGAATTGCATCAGAGCGGAAAGGCGGTTCCCCAAATGACAGAAAGCGAACGGCTGCTGCGCAGTATTCTTGGCCCGACAAGATCGGATATCCGCCCGTTGGCGTTTGCAATAGCCGTGGCGGAGGAACTGCTGTTTAATCAGGGGCCTCGCCATGGACGATGTGCAGATCACGAAGCAGATCTATCCGATGGTTGCCAGACAGTTTAGAAAAACCGACAATGCCGCGGCAAAATGCGTTGAGAGATTATCGCGGCTCTGTTGGGAAGCCATGGTAGCGCAGGATCTAGTCGCGCAGTATCTGGGACGCGCCATACAGCAAAGCCCGACGCCGCGAAGCCTCATTGTATATTTGGCGGTGTATTCCCACACCGGAAGCCGTTTTATACGGTGATCGAAGAGGATCCGTATTTTCTGTTCCAGCTGCCGGAAAGCGTACAAAGCCCCTCAGCTGCTGATTCGACGTCGGATGAACCTCACACGCCGAGGGAAACGGCGCTTTCCGTATGTCCCTGCTGCGGGGCGAGGGTGGAGCTGCAAAATATCAATTCCGGCTCGGAGCGACCGGCGGAGGAGCCCGATGACGGGGCATCCTGAAGCCGCATCTCAAGGCCATTGCTAAAAACAGAAGCGGCCTCGTACACGTCGCATGATGCGAGGCCCCAATCCATAAAGCCAGCCTCCAAGCACGCGGACCTAGTGCTTGGGGGCTGGCCTTTATATATACATCGGAATGCGCCGTGGAGTGAATAATTTTAAGTATAAAGAAAACTCTACATGGACGCACGGGAGGTTATGCGCATGACCGATATTATGAAAGACCTTCCCCGCTGGGGGCACGACGATCTCAAGCCGGCAACGCGACGGAGATATTCAGACGGAACAACGTGCGCTTTATTGCGGTCACCAACGGCGTTGACAGCGAGAAGCCCGACATTGGAGTTTGCGCCCTTTATCAACATCATGTCGGAGTGGTACGCAAAGAAGATCAGGAAGAAAGGGAAAACGGGCATTAAGACAAAAAGGCATGAGCGGAATGCCGATTGCCACCGAAGCCCCCTACGGCTATATGAAAGGCCCGGATAACAAGGATTTTTGGATAATTGACGAGGAAACCGCCGAGGTTGTGCGCCTTATTTTTCGTCTGTTTATCGGCGGCAAGCGGCACGTTGCCTATTGCAGCGAGTACCACAAGGGGAAAGCCAAGAACCCCAAATGCCATTCCCCGCACATCATGGACGCGGATTTGCTCATACAGACCATCGCAGAAGTGCTGAAGAAAATCGAGGACTATTCTATCAGCAGCCGGGCGGAATTTGAAGCCTTGGTGAAAAAGATCCTTGCCATAGGAAGCAGCCCCATGGATCATTTCCATGGGGCTGTCGTTCGTTTCTGCTGGATATATGTGCGTGAACCGGAAGCTACCATTGATCTGGCAGCTTTTTTTAATTATCCGTTATGTCATACCTGCGCGGGGGACATTCGTCGGGATCATCTATTTCCACTACAAACAGGGCCGAAAACTTGTCACTGGTGTTCCGGAAACTATGCGGGGAATCGGCGGGGTATATCGTCGTGTCTCCCTTTCGAAGATGGCGCAGCTCCTCTGGTCCGTGGGAAAGCGGATGTATTGCCAGCTCAAAGCTCCCCTCCAGCACCAGCACATACTCCAAGCCGCCGTGATGGTCATATTCGAACCATGCGCCGGGCTCGAAATAAAGGTAAAACCCGCCGAGGTAATAGGGATCCTCAGCCTTCGCCAGGCAGAAAACCTTCACGCCGGGCTCGGAAAGAGCTTCCGGGGCGGAAGAGGTTTATGATCCGGCTCTCTGAGGAGGACGCGGTGGTAAGGTCAGAAAGGGTTTTTCCATAAAGCGCCAGAAGAGCGTGCACCTTCTGCAAGCTGATGCCAGACTTCCGTTTTCAACCATACTTATAAAAGAGGAAGTAACGCCGACGGTTGCGGCTGCGGACGCAATAGAAAGCCCGGACTGCAGCCGAAATTCCTTGAGCTTTGCCCCCATAAGATGGTTGAACATAATCGTGGCTCCGTTTTAAATGATTTTTCCGGCTATCGGATGTCCTTGCCGACATTGCTGAAACGTCAGTTTACATTTTTGGGTATTATACCATATTTCTGCGCTTTTTGCGAAATGCTTTTCGAGCGGTTTACTCGAAATGATAGACAAAAATACTTGACACTTAAGTAGAATGATTGTACAATTAGTCCAGACTTAATTATTAAGTTAAATTTAAAGACAAAGGAGGTAGTGTTAAGTTGAGACGGTTTATCATCGAATTCGGTCTCGGCACGGATTTCCATGGTCAGGATGTAAGCAAGGCTGCGCAGAAGGCCGTGAAGGACGCCATTTCCCGCAGCTGCCTGTGCGGACTGATCGACGTACTGGAGATCCGGGACTTCAAGAGGGACGTGAAGGTAAACGTAACGGTTGCAGTATCGAGACCGGAAGCTGTCGACACAGAGGCTGTAAAGAGCTGCCTGCCGGTAGGCGAAGTGGAAGTACACGCCGTTGCGGGTGGGTTGAATTTTCCCGGTCTGTATATCCCGGGGTTTGGCGACAGCGACGACAGTATTGAGGTAGCCGTGGCAGCAATTGAAGTTTTTGTTCCGTAAACATGGCAGAAGGCAGCAGAGCATTGGCAGACCGGCTCCTTCGCGAAACCAGCATCGAAAAGCAACCTCGGAAACGATCCGTCACACCGCCGCCGCAGCGGCGAAAGCACATCAAAAAATCAATAAGGAGGCTGTTTGAATGAATATTGCTAAAGAAGCTATGATGGATATGTACCTTCGGATGGTACGTATCCGCGAGTTTGAAAACAAGGCACAAAGCCTTTTTGCTGAGGGCAAGATCCCCGGCTTTGTGCATCTGTACCTCGGCGAGGAAGCCGTTGCCACCGGCGTATGCGAATGCCTTCGAGACGACGATTATATTACCAGCACGCACCGCGGTCATGGGCATATCATCGCGAAGGGCGGCGATCTGAAGTACATGATGGCGGAGCTGTTTGGAAAGGCGACCGGCTACTGCAAGGGCAAAGGCGGCTCGATGCATATCGCCGACCGCGACCGCGGCATTCTGGGCGCCAACGGCATCGTGGGCGCGGGTCATAATATCGCGGTCGGAGCGGGGCTTTCTGCGAGCTACCGCGGCACGGATCAGGTATGCGCCTGTTTCTTTGGCGACGGTGCGACCAACCAGAGCACTTTCCATGAGGGACTGAATATGGCAGCCATCTGGAATCTGCCTGTGGTGTTCGTGTGCGAAAACAACAACTATGGCATCTCCATGAGTCAGGCCCGCCATCAGGCGATCAAAGATGTATCCGACCGTGCCGCCGCCTATGGCATGCCTGGCATCGCGGTCGACGGCAACGATGTGATGGCTGTGTACGAGGCTGCGTCGGAGGCTGTTGCCAGAGCAAGAAAGGGACAGGGACCCACGCTCATCGAGTGCAAGACCTACCGTCACAGAGGTCATTTTGAGGGAGACCCCTCAATTTATAAGCCCAAGGATGAGCAGGCGGAATGGCTCAAGAAGGATCCCATCCCCGCTACAGAAAATTCCTGCAGGAGAACGGCTTCGCCACGGAGGATGAACTGGACGCGGTTGACCGCCGGGTGCAGGAGGAGTTGGCTGAGGCTGTCCGCTTCGCCAATGAAAGCCCGCTGCCTACGCCGGAATCCGTTGTACAGGATATCTATTCAGACATCGTTGAGGAGGTGCGCGCCAGATGAAAAAAATGAGTTATGCAGAAGCCATCCGTGAAGCCATGAGCATCCGGATGCGTGAGGATCCCAACGTGCTGCTGTTCGGCGAGGACGTGGGCGCTTTCGGAGGATGCTTCGGCGTATCCGCCGGAATGTTTGATGAGTTCGGCGAAAAACGTGTGCGCGATACCCCGATCAGCGAGGGGGCCATCATCGGCGCCGCCGTCGGCTCTGCGGCCACGGGGCTCCGCCCCATCGCCGAGCTGATGTTCTGCGACTTTTTGACCGTCGGCATGGATCAGCTGGTAAACCAGGCCGCCAAAATGCGCTATATGTTCGGCGGCAAGATATCTCTGCCGATGGTGGTGCGTCTGCCATGCGGCGCGGGCGTGGGCGCAGCAGCGCAGCACTCCCAGTCGCTGGAAGCGTGGATGACCCACGTCCCCGGCCTGAAGGTGGTCTATCCCTCGACACCGCAGGATGCGCTGGGTCTCATGCTCTCCTCCATCGACGACGATAACCCTGTCATGTTCTTTGAGCACAAGGCCGTATACGCCCTCAAGGGAGATGTTGAGAGCTTCGAGCCTATTCCGCTCGGCAAGGGCGACATCAAGCGGGAGGGCAGCGATGTCACGGTGATCGCCACCGGCAAAATGGTATACGAGGCGCTGGCCGCCGCGGAGAAGCTGGACAAGGACGACATCTCCGTGGAGGTGCTGGATCCGCGCACGCTGTACCCGCTCGACAAGGAGCTTATCGCGCAGTCGGTCGCCAAGACGCACCGGGTGCTCATTGTCACGGAGGAGAACCGCCGCGGCGGATATGGCGGCGAGATTTCCGCGCTGATCGCCGAGGAGATGTTCGACAGCCTCGACGGTCCGGTCGTCCGCATTGGTGCGCTCGATTCGCCGGTACCCTTTGCCCCCGTGCTGGAGCAGCTGTACATTCAAACGCCGACGACATTACAAAGGCTGTGCGTGAAATGTTCTGAGCCGACGCAGAAGCACGGCGTTCACAGGAAGGGAGGCGGCTCATGCCTACAATCGGCATCATAGCAAATCCTGCGTCCGGCAAGGACATACGGAGACTGGTATCCTATGCCACCACCATAGACAATCGGGAAAAGGTCAATATCGTCAAGCGGATCACGCTGGCGGCGCAGTCCATGGGTATAGACCGGATACTGTTTATGCCGGATACCTTTCAGATCGGCCGCACGGTCATGGCCGATCTTGCAAGGGACGGTCTGCTGGAGGCGGAGCTGTGCGTCCTCGATATGCCCATTACCGCCTCCTATGAGGACACCATCCGGGCGGCGGAGCTCATGGAAGCTATGGGAGCGGGATGCTGCGTCGTACTCGGCGGCGACGGCACCAGCCGCGCCGCCGCCAAGGGGCTGGACGAAACCCCCATCCTTCCTGTGTCCACGGGAACGAACAACGTTTATCCCACCCTGACGGAAGGGACGGTCGCCGGTATGGCTGCCGCTGCGGCGGCCATACTGGGTCCCTCCGAAAACTGCCGCATACGGGATAAGCGCATAGAGATATCCATAAACGGACGCTTTGCAGATATCGCCCTGGTCGATGCGGTGATAACCGCGGATCTGTGGGTAGGTGCAAAGGCGATTTGGGATACGGGAAAGCTGCGCCGGGTGATCGCGACCCGCTGCCATCCGGCCAGCATCGGCTTTTCCTCCGTGGCAGGCTGTGTCGGCGTCGTGCGTGACACGGATGACTTCGGCGTGGACGCCGTGCTGGGCGACACCGGAGAGCGGGTTCTGGCGCCCGTGGCAGCCGGCGTGCTCTCCCCGTGAGACTCTCCCACATAGAGCGGATGCCGTTGGATCGCCCTCTGAACATACCGCTCAGTGAGCCCTGTATGATCGCTCTTGACGGTGAACGCGAGCTCCGCGGCAGGAGCGGCGATGTGCTCACCTTTACTGTGACACGCAGAGGCCCGCAGCGGGTGAAGATACGCGAAGCGCTTGAGGAGGCTGTGGCGCGGGGGCTGTTCCGCTTCGGCGCGGATCCTCATCACCAAAAACAGGAGGTATTCTGATGGCATACGAGATACTGATGCCGAAGCTGGGTCTTACCATGACGGAGGGCACGGTAGAGGAATGGAAGTTCCGGGAAGGCGACTATGTAAAAAGGGAGACGCGCTGTTCTCCGTTTCCACGGACAAGCTGACAAACGACGTGGAGTCCGAGGCGGAGGGCGTGCTCCTCAAGATCCTGCTTCCCGCCGGCGAAACGGCGCCCTGCAAGGCAGTCGTCGGCTATCTGGGGCAGGAAGGCGAAAGTGTCCCCGGCGGTGCGAAGCCGGACGAAGGAACGGCAGCACCGCAGACGGAGACCGCGCCTGCCGCGAAGCCGGCGTATGAACGCCGGAGCGGAGAGCCGGTCATCGCCTCTCCGGCGGCGAAAAAGCTGGCAAGGGAAAAACGTATCGAGCTGAGCCTCGTAGAAGGTACCGGCCCCAAGGGGCGCATAACGCTCGAGGATGTGGAAAAATTCCTGAAGGCGGAAGCGGAAAAGCCGCCGGTAAAGACCAGCCCGACGGCGGCAAAGCTTGCTGCAGAGCTGGGTGTGGACACGACGACGCTTGGCGTAGAGGGCAGGGTAATGAAAGCGGATGTTCTGGCGGCCGCCGAATCTGCGGGTGTGGGGTGTGTGCCGGAGGGCAACGAGTTGCCGCCCGTAAGGGTGAACAGTCTGCGCCGGAGCATTGCCGCAAACATGCTTAACTCGTGGCACACCTCGCCGCGAGTGGTGTATACCATGCCTGTGGAATGCACGGCCATGAAGGCACTGCGCGCCCAGCTGAAGGCGCGCGGCGCAGCCGTGAGCTACAATCATATCATCATGAAAGTGGCAGCCAAAGCTCTCACGGAGTTCCCGGATATGAACGCCCGCTTCGCGGACAATTCGCTCATCCGATACAGGCATGTCAACATGGGACTTGCAGTTGCAAAAAACGACGGGCTTATCGTGCCAAACGTGAAGCAGTGCGAGGAAAATCACTTTCCGAGATCGCCCAGGCTACGGAGAGGCTTATAGAGGCTGTCCGCAGCGGGGAGCATAACCATGGAGGATATTACCGGCGGCACCTTTACCATAACCAATCTGGGAAACTATGGAGTCACATATTTCTCTCCCATCATCAATCAGCCGGAGCTCGCCATACTGGGCGTGTGTGCCATGGCAGACACCCCTGTAGTACGGGATGGTGAAGTAGTGGTACGTCCTATGATGAATCTATGCCTTTCTGCCGATCATAGGGTAATAGACGGCGTGATGGGCGCAGCATTCCTCAAACGTGTATGCGAGCTGCTGGAAAATCCCTGCCTTTTGCTCTTATGACGGAGAGCTCTTTGATAGGATTGGGAGACAAAAGCAGAATATGAGCTGCACGACCTATCTGGAGACCGGGTCCTTCGACCCCTGCTTTAATCTTGCTTTCGAGGAGTTCGTGCTCTGTAACCGGACAGAAGGCGACTATCTCCTGCTGTGGCAGAATCGCAACACAGTGGTAGTAGGACGAAACCAGAACACCGAGGAAGAGATCAACCGGCCGTTTGTCAGCCGGCACCGGATTCATGTGGTGCGGCGGATGACCGGCGGCGGTGCGGTGTATCATGATCTGGGGAATCTGAACTATTCCCTCATCACCGACGCACCCGATGCCGAAAGAATATCCATGGAGCGCTTCACCCTGCCCGTGGTCAACGCGCTGCGGGGGCTGGGGCTGGATGCGGAGGCTTCCGGCCGCAATGACATTCTGGTTTCCGGCCGTAAGGTTTCGGGAACGGCACAACGGCTGTACCGGGACAGGATCCTCCACCACGGCACACTGCTGTTTGATTCCGACCCCGAGATGATCGCCGGGGCGCTCTGCGCGGATCCGGAGAAGTTCCGCCCAAAAGCACCAAGTCCGTGCGGAGCCGCGTGGGGAACATCCGGAGCTTCCTGCCAACCGACATGACGCTGGAGCAGTTCTGGGGCTATCTGAAAAGCTGCCTTTGCGAGAACGGCTTTGAGACCGGAGAACTGGACAAGCAGGAGCTGAACCGCATCCGCAATCTGAAGCGCGAAAAATATGACACTTGGGAATGGAATTACGGCAAGTCTCCCAAGTACGATATGACAAATCGGAGACGGTGGTCCGGCGGCGGGCTTGAAGTGAGAGCTCAGATCGAAGAGGGACGGATATGCGCCCTCGTATTCTACGGAGATTTTCTCGCCATGCGCCCGTTGGAGGACATAACCTCCGCGCTGGAGGGCTGCCTCATGCGCCGCGAAGATGTTGTGGCGGTGTTGGACGGATTTCCGCTGAATGAATACTTTGGCGGCATATCGCGGCAGGAACTGCTGGATACCATATTCAGCGCTTAGAGCGGCGCAAGAAAGGAATCTACAGCAATGGTAAAAGAACGATCGGAATCAAACGGACAGAACAGAGCCAAAACCGTTTTGGTCATCGGCGGCGGTCCCGGCGGGTATGTGGCGGCGATCCGCGCAGCCCAGCTGGGCGCAGCGGTGACGCTTGTCGAGAAAGAAAAGCTGGGAGGCACCTGTCTGAACAGGGGCTGCATTCCAACAAAATGCCTTTTGCGAAGTGCGGAGCTGATACGGGATATCCGTGAGCACGGAGCGGAGCTCGGCGTCCGAACAAAGGGTGTTGAAGTGGATTTTCCGCAGATCATCGCCCATAAGAACCAAATAACCAAGACGCTTACGCAGGGCGTAGGGGCGCTGCTCAAGATGAACGGAGTTACAAGCATCCAGGGCGAGGCGGTCTTTACTGCGCCCAAAACCGTAGAGGTCACAAAAGCCGGACGGTGTCCGGGAGACCATGACACCCGACGCCGTGATCATCGCCGCAGGCTCAGGAAACGCCGTGCCGCCCATTCCGGGCATAAAGGAGAATCCCTGCTGCATAGACTCCACGCGCGCACTGAGTCTCGAAACGCTTCCGAAAACGATGGTGATCATCGGCGGCGGCGTGATCGGGCTGGAGTTTGCCTGCGCCTACTCCGCTTTCGGAACGAAGGTCACCGTCGTGGAGGCGCTGAAGCAGATGCTGCCCATGCTAGACGAGGAAATTACGGCGGTAGGCGTGAAAAGCATGAAAAAGATGGGCGTAGATTTCCATCTTGAGTGTCCTGTGCAGTCCGTAGAGCCTTGTGAGGCCGGGGCTGCGGTGATCTGCCGCGACAGAGATGGAGGCACTGTCCGCTTCGAGGCAGAAAAAGTCCTTGTTGCCATCGGCCGCCGGGCGAATACCGAGTCGCTTGGATTGAGGCCGGAGGCCTCCGGCACGACAGAGGACGGATCGTTGTCAACAGCCGCATGGAGACGAGCGTCCCCGGCGTATACGCTGTGGGGAGACTGCGTGGCAAACTATGACAGCTTGCCCATACTGCCTCGGTGATGGGCGAGATCGCCGCCGAGAACATTATGGGCATCAAGGCGGAGTATGAGGAAAAACCAACCCGGTCTGCGTGTATATCGAGCCGGAGGCCGCTTCGGTCGGGCTTACCGAGGCGCAGGCGAAGGAGCGGGGCTGGATTACCGGGTGGGACGCTTCTCCATGAGAGCGAACGGCAAGGCGCTTATCCTGAACGGCGGCGAGGGTCTTGTCAAAATCATCGCTGATGCGAAATACGGTGAGGTGCTGGGGATGCACATCATAGGACCCCGCGCCACGGATCTGATCTGCGAGGGCGCTCTCGCCATCCGGCTGGAAGCCACGGTGGACGAGCTTTTATATCCACGATCCACTCCCATCCGACCGTTACGGAAACAATGGGCGAGGCGGCGCTGGACGTTGATAAGCGGGCAATCCACATGAAAAGTTGAAGGAAGGAGACAAAACACCAGACGAAAAAAGAAAGGAGAATACGCGATGTTGAAGCTGGACTTTATCGGGAAAAATGTGCTGGTGGTAGGCGGAGGCCGCGGCATAGGCAAAGCCTGCGCACTGAACTATGCAGACTGCGGCGCGAATATTTTCATCGGCAACCGCAATGAGGAACAGGAAAGAGCACAGTTGAGGAAATCAAAAGATGGGCGCACGTGCCGGCTTCTGCAGGGCGGACATTTCCAAGAAAGAGGACGCCGCAGCGCTGCTGGACGCCGCGCTGGAGTTCTTCGGCGGCACGGTGGATGTCATACTGCATAACGCCGGCGTTATTTCCACCTACGACTTTCTCGTGATCGAGCCGGAGGAAGTGGAGAGGCTGTTCAACATCAACGTGCTCGGTGTTTCCCATATGCTGCAGGAGGGCATGAAGCAGATGATCAAGCAGGGTCACGGGAACATCGTGACAATTTCCTCCATCGCGGGCCGCACCAACATGGGTTTGCTGCAGCACTACTGCGCGACCAAAGCTGCGGTGATCAGTCTGACTCAGGCAGCCGCCAAAAGGGCGCGCCGCACGGCATTCGGGTAAACTCCGTCGCGCCCGGCATCATCCGCACCAATATGTGGGAGGAGATCCTGGACGGCATGGCTACCGGCTGGCAGGGCACCGAGGGCGGACGTACCGCCATCTCTCCGGAGGAGCGCGAGCGGAACTGGAACAATTCCATCAAGGATCTGATCCCGATGGGTCAGGCGCAGACCGAGGACGATATCGCCTACGGTGTGCTCTTTATTTCCTCCGATCTCGCAAAGACCATTACGGGACAGGTGCTCACGATTGACGGCGGCTGCACGATGGTGTAAAACCTATGTACCCGGGTGACGAAAGGAGAAAAAGAATATGAAAGCAGCACTTTGGTACAAGTCGGGAGACATTCGTATTGAGGACATACCAGAGCCTTCACCCTGCGCCGGAGAGGTGAAAATCAAGGTGAAGTGGTGCGGCATTTGCGGCAGCGATTTGCATGAGTTTACTATGGGTCCAATATTCATACCGGTGGAAAATCCCCATCCTATAACGCAGGAAGTCGCTCCGGTGATAATGGGGCGTGAGTTTTCCGGCGAGATAACGGAGGTAGGCGAGGGAGTGACGAATCTGGCTGTCGGCGACCGCGTGACGGTTGAGCCGTTGATCGTATGCGGCGAATGCCCCGCCTGTAAAGCCGGACATTACAACCTTTGCGATAAGCTGGGATTTCATGGCCTTATGGGCGGAGGCGGAGGTCTTGCCGAATACACTACGTTCCCGGCGAGGTTCGTACACAAGATACCTGACACGCTAAGCTATGAGAAGGCTGCTCTTGTGGAACCCATGAGCGTTGGCTATCATTCTCTTGAGGTCGGTGGCTTTCGGTCGGGGCATGTGGCGGTCGTTGCAGGGGCAGGCCCAATAGGCCTTGCTACAATAGAGTGCCTCAAAGCCCTTGGCGCGGAAAAAATCATTGTCGTTCAGCGCAAGAGCGTCAGACAGGAGTATGCATTGCGGGCGGGAGCAGACATCCTTCTCGAGCCCGGCAAGGATGATGTCGTTGCTGAAATATATCGGCTTACCGGCGGTGCTGGGGCAGATATTGCGTTTGAAACTACGGGCAGCGAGCAGTGCCTGCTGCTGTTATTGGAATCCATAAAGGCTGCCGGTACACTTGTGGTTACGAGTATATGGGAAGGGCCCGCAACGCTGCATCCTAACCTGCTGGTGATGAAGGAAAGGCAAATGGTAGGCAGCATCTGCTACTGCGGCGACTTTCCGAAGGTAATCGAGTTGCTTGACAGCGGCAGAATACCTGCCGAGGGTTATGTTACTAAGAAAATCTGTCTTGAAGACGTAGTGAAGGAAGGCTTCGCATCGCTTACCGGCCCGGAGAAGAAATCGCAAGTAAAGATACTCGTGACGCCGGATTGTAACCTGCTATGATGGCTTGTTTACCGAAGATGTAATGCGTTCTTCAATCAGTTCATATTGTTCTGTTTTAGTGGCAACTGAACGTTATACAAATGACTTATATTTTGTATAATATATGCACGCATCCACCACTATACGAACGGAGCAGTAAACACCATCTTGACACTGAATCGGGCAGGGCGATAACTCCTTGTTGATTGGATTATCGTAACCTTCATCAAGAGATAGTGCGCCTGGATGGATGATCGGTATCTTTCCACTCCTACTTTTACGATACTATAAATCCAAAGATGCCCGTTCGCCCCTTGGCAGAGTATGCCTATGCTACTCTCCACCGAAAGCAAGAACAGGCTTTCAAGGTTTCACTTGCGAAATGGCAGAATCCCTGCTATAATACTTATGTAAGTTTCGGAATTGCCGCCGAGCAATTACAGTGAATGAGTAACACAGTGCCTGAGGATGAACATCTTCAGGCACTTTTTTGTTTCTTCTGCCTCTCACAAACAGAGGCACAGACTGGGACGGTGGGAGTATACCCCCCTCCCTGCTAATAATTTCATATCTGGGATCCTTGGGTCCAAAAGCGCTTAGAGAGCTTCGGTTCTTTAAGCGCTTTTTATATAGATCGGAGCCTAACCGCTCCCTTTACCCTTTGCTCGGGGAGCCTTTCGGCATACCCGTACAGATAGATATTACATGTAGGAATGCAGAAAGGAAATGCCAGTGGAAGACGATTACATGATGGTGATCATCCCGTGTATTGCGGAGATTGCCGCCTCAGATACGCCTGGACGAGTCAAAAGCTTCGCCTTGGAGCCGTTAGCGAGCTTCAGCGGTATCTGCATTATTACCGGCAGCTTGGCTATATACCGAAGCTGCTCAAGTGCTGCTACTACGATACCGAAGTGGATTTCTAAACATTCTAAACATCCTTCGGAATACTAAAGCATGCGGGAAGATGCAAGCCGCGAGGCGCTTCGCACGAGCCCCGCGCAAAATCAGCTCCAGCAAATGAGCCGCCGAGCACCGGCTTAAAAGAGTGAAAGAGGAGAATTGCGTCAGCCGCTTGTTTTTAGCCCGGGGAATCCATGTCTGCCGGCGGCAGATCGTCCGAAACAGCAAGCTGGAAGCTTTATCACAGATTTTACCCCTGCCGGCGATGACCGGCAGGGGTATTGTCGATGCATTATGACCCTTTTGATCCGATCGAGGCAGTTCCGGGCATCTTGAAAAAAACGCCAAGTATTTGGGCACACCACCGGTCACAACATACCGTTCAACCGCCCGATCAAAAGGTATCTCCGGAACGGCATAATTATCTATGAAGGACAGCGCAT